>ENA-OPRX01001054-OPRX01001054.1-human-gut-metagenome-genome-assembly--contig:-NODE-1054-length-15074-cov-3.688994_pt1 | contig 15074 bp, 11 predicted proteins | sample MGYA00241450_ERZ501892 | MGnify/ENA primary metagenome ERZ501892 (study PRJEB25962, sample SAMEA2042223) | human gut metagenome | biome: human gut; feature: human-associated habitat; material: faeces...
AGTCTCCTGTTCTATACTTAGGCTCCCTTGCAAAGGGTGACTCCCCGCAGTGCGGGGAGATGTCGCGCAGCGACAGAGGGGACGGGCACCGGTTAGGTGGTGGCAACGCCGCAAGGCGTTGACGGAGGGATTGTTCGGCGGGCGGCAATGACAAGAATGCTCACTTCTTTGTGGTCACGCTCTTCGCCTTACTCCACCCGGAATAAAATTTTACATTTTTGCCGTTCACTTTGGCGCCGATGCATTTGCATCCCAGCTTACTGTGAATATGAAATGCAAAATCGAGTACAGTAGCTCCTTTGGCAAGTTTGAATAAATCCCCTTTCGGGGTAAATACAAATACCTCGTCTTCGTAAAGGTCCATTTTAAACTGGTCCATAACCTTCATCGAATCGTTGTCGGCGTTTTCCAGTGCCTCCCTGACGGAAGTCAGCCATTCGTCCAGTCCCGTTTCTCCCTTGATACCTTTATATCTCCAGTGGGCTGCAAGTCCTTTTTCGGCGATTTCGTCCATACGTTCGGTACGGATCTGTACTTCCACCCATTTTCCTTCCGGTCCCATGACGGTGATGTGCAGGGATTCATAGCCGTTGCTTTTGGGGACGGACAGCCAGTCACGGAGTCGCTTGGGGTTGGGCAGATACATGTCGGTCACGATGGAGTAAGCCTGCCAGCATTCCTGTTTTTCCTTGTCAATAGGGGAGTCGAGGATAATGCGGATGGCAAACAGATCGTATACACCTTCGAACGGACAGCCCTGTTTCTTCATCTTCTGATAGATGGAATGGATGGACTTGGTGCGTCCTTTGATGTGGAACTTCAGCCCGGCCTCTTCCAGCTTTTTGCGTACCGGTTCGATGAAAGCGTCGATATACCGGTCGCGTGCTGCCTTGGTGGCATTCAGCTTGTCCTTGATGTGGTAATAGATGTCGTGCTGTGTATATTTCAGCGACAAGTCCTCAAGTTCTGATTTCAGCTTGTAAAGTCCCAGCTTGTGTGCCAGCGGAGCATAGAGATAGGCCGCTTCATTGGCCACTTCCAGGCGTGCCTCTTCGTTGGGGCAGTCTTTGATCTGCCGCATCAGGTTGACGCGGTCTGCAATCATGATGAGGATAACCCGCATGTCTTCGGCAAACGAAAGCAGCAGGTTGCGGAAGTTTTCTGATTCGATGGTCGGGCTTTTCGTGTAGAGTTCGTTGATCTTTACCAGTCCCCGAATGATTCCGGCCACATCTTCTCCGTATTCCTGTTGCACGGACTCCAGGGAACAGAATCCGCATTTCACGGATTCATGCAGCATAATACCCAGGATGGAAGCCCGTCGCATTCCGATTTCTTCGCTGACAATGACGGCTGTCTGCATGTCCTTGATGATGGGATTCATACCGAACACGTTTCGGGGAATGCTTTTGCTGGAAGCGGCAGCAATCAAGTGGTTCTTCAACTTGTGGCAGTCGTCTTTTAGTAGAGTCTCTCCGGATAGTTGCAGGATCTTTTTATAGAGTGCAATCAGTTGTCTGTGCTCCTCCGGAGTAAAAAAAAGTGCTTCTTCCATGATGTTTTGTTTTAATCTTCGAGGGTAAAGTTAGTTTTTTTCTTCCTTTTTGCTATAAACTTTCGGCATTTTTTTATACTTTTGGATATCTTTCGATGATGAAATTCATTTTTAACCTAAAAATATACTAGCGTATGTTGACGTGCGAAGACAAAGAGTTATTAAAACAGAAAGGGATTACCGAAGAACAGATAGCCGAACAACTGGCTTGTTTTGAGAAAGGTTTCCCGTTCCTGCAGCTGGCCGGAGCTGCATCCGTGGACAACAATGGGATCATGGTCCCGGATTCTGAGGCTCAGAAGAAATATCTGGAAGCATGGGATGCTTACATGCAGGGCCCTTCAAAAATTGTGAAGTTTGTGCCTGCTTCGGGTGCGGCCAGCCGTATGTTCAAGAATATGTTCGAATTTCTGGGTGCGGATTATGATGTCCCGACTACAGACTTTGAGAAAAAATTCTTTGACCACATCCATAGTTTCGCCTTCTTCAACGACCTGAATGCTGCTTGTATGGACAATACAGGCAAGACCATCGATGCTTTGCTTGAAGAACGTCAGTACAAGGCCATCGTTTCCAACCTGCTGGAAGCTGCCGGCCTGAATTATGGTGCACTGCCGAAGGGCTTGCTGAAGTTCCACCGGTATGCAGACGGTGTGCGTACTCCGTTGGAAGAACATCTGGTGGAAGGTGCGCTTTATGCAGCCGGAAAGAGTGGAGAAGCCAATGTTCACTTTACCGTATCAACGGAACACCGTCAGCTGTTCCAGCAGCTGGTGGATGCCAAGGTGGCGGAATATGAGGCTAAGTATGGCATCCGTTATCATGTAAGTTTCTCTGAACAGAAGCCGAGTACGGATACAGTGGCTGCGGACATGGAGAACAAGCCGTTCCGCGACAAGGGCAAACTGCTCTTCCGTCCGGGTGGTCACGGTGCGCTGATTGAGAACCTGAACGACCTGGATGCTGATGTGGTATTCATCAAGAACATTGATAATGTGGTGCCCGACCGTCTGAAAGGTGATACAGTTACTTACAAGAAACTGCTGGCCGGCGTGCTGGTAACTTTGCAGGCAAAGGCTTTCGATTACCTGCGCTTGCTGGATGGCGGACATTACAGCCACGATCAGCTGGAAGAGATTATCCGTTTCGTGCAGCGTGACTTGCGCTGCCGCCGTGCCGATCTCAAGCAGCTGGAGGATGCGGACCTGGTGATTTACCTGCGCAAGAAGCTGAATCGTCCGATGCGTGTCTGTGGTATGGTGAAGAACGTAGGCGAACCGGGAGGTGGCCCGTTCCTGGCTTATAATCCGGACGGAACTGTTTCCTTGCAGATTCTGGAAAGTTCACAGATTGATATGAAAGATCCTGAAAAGAAAGCCATGTTCGAACAGGGAACTCACTTCAATCCGGTGGATCTGGTCTGCGCCGTACGCGACTACAAGGGCAACAAGTTCAATTTGCTGAACTATGTGGACAAGGCAACAGGCTTCATTTCCTACAAGTCAAAGGGCGGCAAGGAACTGAAGGCACTGGAACTTCCGGGCTTGTGGAACGGTTCGATGAGCGACTGGAATACGGTATTTGTAGAAGTTCCTCTGAGCACGTTCAATCCGGTGAAGACGGTGAACGACCTGCTGAGAGAACAGCATCAGTAATTTTGACTTCGGGGAGGCGAATGGCTTCCTGAGGTTCGTTAAAGTCCGGAGTCAGTCTGTCCGTGTACAGGCGGAAGGTTCATTCCGTGTGCGGCAGACTGGTCCCGGTCTTTTTCGTGCTGAAAAAAGAATGGACAACCGACGTCCGGCGGGTTCCGGGCACTCTTTAATAAATTAATAGATCAGAAAGTAAATTTATGTGGAAAAAAGTTCTTCCTTATGTGGCAGCCGGTGTGGCAGCCCTTTCTTTTGCGGCGTGCGGGCCGAAGGAATATCCTGCACAAGGCGATTGTAACCTGACGGTGTTTCAGCAGGAGCGGGTGCGCTTCTGTCCCGATTCGATTGCCAATTATACGGCTCCGGACAGCAACGGAGTGATGCGTCTGGTGAACGGACGTATTCTGTTGAAGAAAATAACGCTTCCCAAGTACCAGCGTAACATTGATGTGGATATAAAGGTAGAACTGGCTTCCAACGGAGACCGCTGGGACAAGTCGGGTTCTGTCTTTGTGTTGCCGAAGGAATCTGTCATCAACCTGCTGAACATTGCTGAAGGAAAGCAGAAGTTTCCGGATGTGGACAGCACCAAATATGAGAACATGATCGGTATTGTTCCGGGCAAGGATTATCTTCCTACGGTGGAACTGATGCGTTTTATGACGCCTTTCGGGGTGGGACACTTCAGTGCGCCCGACGATTCTTTGTCGGCAACCCGCCGTCCGGTCTATATCCCTCACTGGGAAAAATCCGTTACCTGGCAGCAGGACATTACGCAGCTTTATCCTTTGCTCGAAGGAGAAGCCTATGTGGGTGTGTTCATTGATACCTGGACTCCGGAAGGATATGTGGTCAGCATGGAACTGGACATCAAGGAAAGCAAGCTGGCCAATGACGTGATGCCGAAGCGTCATATCACTCCGCTGATGAACACCGTGTATTATATCGGACAGACGTATCCCGACATTTTTGCCCGCCGTGCAGTGACAACGGACTTCATTTTGCCGCGTGATGCACGTAATGTGGAACTGAAATACATCGTGACCGGACATGGAGGCCATAGCGGTGGCGACGAGTTCGTGCAGAAGCAGAACATTGTTTCCGTGGATGGTAAGGAAGCATTGAATTTCATTCCCTGGCGTGACGACTGTGCTTCATTCCGCCGTTTCAATCCCGGTACGGGAGTCTGGCTGGTGAAGCGTCTGGCTTCTTATATCGATGGGGAAGGATACGCCATGAAGGAAGTGGAAGAGCCGCTGGGTTCATCTGATTTGTCCCGCTCCAACTGGTGTCCGGGCAGTGACGTTGTTCCCGAAACAGCAGTGCTCGGCGATCTGAAAGCCGGTACACATACCTTTACGGTCAGCATTCCGGAAGCCCAGCCGGTGAAAGGAAATGAGCTGAACCACTGGCTGGTTTCTGCTTATCTGGTTTGGGAAGAATAAGCGGACCGTATCAGTTCAGAAAAAGACAGATGGCTGCAGGCAGCTTCAACAAGCTTTCCTGCAGCCATCTGTCTTTTCCGGGAAATCCTGAGGGTATTCAGTCTTTCTGCGGAAGCGGCAGGATATCCATTCCCATGATGTAATCGTTCATGTAGAATCCGTTTCCGATCGGGAAATCTCCTTCATGCACTTTCTGCATGCCCATGTGCTCATAGAATCCTCTGGCAGGATTATGGCGGTTGACATTCAGTTCCATGCGGCAAGGGGTGGGGTGAAGATCCCGGATGGCATTAACGGCCACTTCAAAAAGTCTTCGTCCCAGTCCGTCCTTCCAGAAAGCGGGGAGTACATAAATCTTTTGCAGGTGAAACAGGTCGTCGCCTTCCTGCTGGATAGAGACGTAGCCGGCTGCCTGTCCGTCCTTATATATAAGGTAATAGTGATGGCCTTCTTCTTCCATTTGCCGTCTCAGGCTTTCGGGAGAATACATCCAGTCCATCATGTAATCGATCTGTTCGGGAGTCAGTATCTCGCGGTAGGTATAGGGAAATGCTTCCGTTGCCAGTTCATTGATCAGGGAAATATCAGCTGTTGTTGCTTTTCTGGTAGTAATCATCAGGTCCTCCTTTCATTGGTTATTCACCTGCGAATATACATCTTATCTCGTTTTTTTAAGGAAATTCCCCGTTAAAAACAATAAAATATAGTACTATGTATTGCATAGTATTTAAATAATGCATATATTTGTGCTATACCAATAAAAGATAAACACGATGAATGTAGACAATGTAAAATCGCAAATGCGCAAAGGGATGCTGGAATACTGCATTCTGTTGTTGCTGCATCGGGAAGCCTCCTACGCTTCTGATATTATGCAGAAGCTGAAGGAAGCCAAACTGATAGTGGTGGAAGGTACACTTTATCCGTTGCTGACCCGATTGAAGAATGACAATCTGCTGTCGTATGAGTGGGTGGAATCCACGCAAGGACCGCCTCGCAAATACTACCGGCTGACAACGCAAGGAGAGGAATTCCTGCTGGATCTGGAAGCAGCCTGGGATGAACTCTCGGACACAGTAAATCACTTAAGACAAAAACTTTTAATGTAACGATTATGAAAAAGACACTGACTGTAAATTTGGGAGGAACCGTCTATCACATTGATGAGGATGCCTATGTATTGCTGGATAATTATCTGAATAATCTCCGTTATTATTTCCGCAGGGAAGAAGGAGCTGAAGAAATAGTGCGTGATATCGAGAACCGTATCGGAGAACTCTTTGATGAATATCTCCGGAACGGCCAACAGGTCATTACGGTGGAGAATGTTGAAGCCGTGATTGAACGTATGGGAAAGCCTGAACAGCTGGATGAGGAAACTCCGGAATCGGAATCTTCTGCCGGAACCAGACGTGAAGAAAGACCTCGCCGTCTGTTCCGTGATCCGGACGACCGGGTCCTGGGAGGTGTGGCTTCCGGACTGGCTGCCTATTTCAACTGGGATCCCATGTGGGTACGTATTGCTCTTATACTTCTTGCCATTCCGGTTCATGGACTGATCTTGGTCTACCTGATTGCCTGGATTGTGATTCCGGTGGCCCATACGGCTACTGAAAAGTTGCAGATGCACGGGCGTACCATCAGCATGGAAAACATCGGACGTACGGTGACAGACAGTTTTGAGCGTGTGAACGATTATGTGAGATCCGACAAGCCCCGTTCCATACTTCACCGGATCGGGAGTGGAATCGTGCAGATGGTCGGTCTTTTGATGAGACTGGTATTGATCCTGATTGCCATTTGTCTCGCTCCGGTTCTGTTTGCAGGAATTGTAACCGTATTTGCCTTGATTATGGCTGCTACAGGTATTCTGATCAGTGTTCCGGCCTTTGTCTATAACGCTTTTCCCTATATCAACTGGGAACTGGTGGCTTCATCTTCCGGAATGGCTGTCGGGCTGGCTGTTTGTCTGTTGCTGGTGGTATGTATTCCGTTCATCGGACTGTTGCAGCTCATTTTCCAGGGCCTGAAAATATGGGGGCCGATGAGTACGACGGCCAAGGTCGTGTGGGTGATCTTATGGTTTGTGGCATTGGGTGCAGGTATAATTCTGTTCATACAGGCTCCTTATTTGAATTATCCTTATCACTTCCTGCTGTAAAACCGGAGATTTCTATTTAAAAATGATTATCTTTGCCGTACAGACGATAAAATACAAAAGATATGACTAAGAAAATACTTTTGCTGGGTTCCGGCGAGTTAGGAAAAGAGTTTGTAATCGCAGCACAGCGACTTGGACAGTATGTCATTGCGTGTGACTCGTATGCGGGAGCTCCCGCGATGCAGGTAGCCGACGCTTGTGAAGTGTTTAGTATGTTGGACGGTGATGCCCTTGACAAGGTGGTCGCAAAGTACCATCCGGACATTATTGTACCTGAGATTGAAGCCATCCGTACCGAACGTCTTTATCATTTGGAGAAGGAAGGCATTCAGGTTGTACCGAGTGCACGGGCCGTTAACTATACAATGAACCGTAAGGCTATTCGTGATCTGGCAGCCAAAGAACTGGGATTGAAGACTGCAAAGTATTTCTATGCAACTTCTTTTGAGGAACTGAAAGAGGCCGCTGAAAAGATAGGTTATCCTTGTGTGATCAAGCCTTTAATGTCGTCTTCCGGTAAGGGACAGTCCATTGCCAAAGGACCTGAAGATCTGAGCTACTCCTGGGAATACGGATGTATGGGAAGCCGGGGAGATATCAAGGAACTGATTGTTGAAGAATTTGTGAAATTCGACAGTGAGATCACCTTGCTTACGGTAACTCAGAAGAACGGACCGACTTTGTTCTGTCCTCCGATTGGCCATGTGCAGAAAGGCGGAGATTATCGCGAAAGCTTCCAGCCGGCTCATATAGCTCCGGAACATCTGGCCGAAGCTCAGCGTATGGCAGCAAAGGTAACTGAAGCCTTGACCGGATATGGTTTGTGGGGAGTAGAGTTCTTCCTGAGCCATGAGAACGGAGTTTATTTCTCAGAATTGTCTCCTCGTCCGCATGATACGGGTATGGTTACTTTGGCCAATACGCAGAACCTGAATGAATTTGAACTTCATTTGTATGCTGTACTGGGTCTGCCTATTCCGGGAATTACTCAGGAACACATCGGAGCAAGCGCTGTCATTCTGTCACCGATAGCCAGTCAGGAGACTCCTCGTTACAAAGGTGAAGAACTGGTTTGCTCTCAGCCGAACACTTATCTCCGCATCTTCGGTAAGCCATATACTAAGCTGAACCGCCGAATGGGAGTTGTCGTTTGCTACGATAAGAATGATGGTGATCTGGATGCATTGCGTGACAAATGTAAATCTTTGGCTGCAAAGGTGGAAGTCTATTAATACAGGTAAATATCTTTCCGCGGATTAAGAGTCCGTATGGTTGAATGAAAGCGGGTATCTGAGCGAATGATCTTTTCGTTCAGATACCTTTTTTATTATATTTTCTTCCTGCTGATCGGGAAATATGTACTTTACTATTCTGAGAAATCTGATTTTTTTCTGAGAAAAAGTCCTTTAATAAATTGATAATTAGAAATGAACGTCAGCTCAGACTTCTTTCAGGAAATCATTGGATGTTTTTTTGAGTACTTTTGTTATGAATAATTTTCCGGCAAACTTTACAAATGCCGGACAACTTAGGTTTAGACCGGAAATTGAAAGTTTTGTCCTTTATGGAGTTTTTTAATTATGATTATCATGCTGAAAAATATGAAGTTATCGGCCGGAAAATGTCCATTGCCTGATTTGGAGATTTCGTTTATATATCCTACATTTGCGGTATCTGACGAATCAGAAGGACCTTAATCACGGATTAGACATATTGATCATTTGATTTGAAAACATATTAATTTAACAAAAGATATCTACTATGGATAAGCGCCAACAAGCATTGTTGTTTTTATTGATCGCTGCCGGTGCATTCAGCGGATGTAAGGATCAAAAGCAGAATGCTCCTGAAAAAGAAGGGGTGGAAACAGTTCTTCCTGCCCAAGTAAATGAAGTAACGGTAATGACTTTAAAGAAAAACACCTTTGAGCATGAACTGGTAAGTAATGGAAAGGTGACTGCCTCTCAATATGCCGATTTATCGTTTCGTGTGACATCGGAACCTGTTGCTCATATTTATGTGAAGAATGGAGATGTGGTCAGGAAAGGACAAAAGATAGCAGAGCTGGATCTCTTTACCTTACAAAATAGTCTGGAAAAAGCTGAAGTCAGCCTTCGTCAGTCTGAACTGGAAATGAAGGACGTGTTGATCGGACAGGGCTATTCGCTGGACAAAATGCAAGAAATACCTCAAGATATTGTGAAGCTGGCTGAAGTGAAAAGCGGATATGCCCAGAGCCATGCTGCCTATGAACTGGCCAAATATGAATTGGACCATGCGGTATTGACTGCACCTTTTGATGGAGTCATTGCGAACCTTGAAACTCGCGGATTTAATCGTCCTGATGCAACCAAAGCTTTTTGCCGGGTGATTGGAGGCAGTGGCATGGAGGTCAGTTTTCATGTCTTGGAGAGCGAGTTGCCTCTTGTAAAAAGAGGAGACAAGGTAGAGGTCTCTTCCTTTGCCAATGCGTCGGGAACGTGCAGCGGTACTATTTCTGAGATCAACCCGTTAGTAGATGAGGACGGACTGGTCAGTGTCAGGGCAAAGGTGAACGGAAATATCCGCCTGTTTGACGGCATGAATGTGAGAGTCAGTGTAAAGCGTTCTGTTCCTGATCAGTTTGTCGTGCCTAAGACGGCTGTAGTTTTGCGTACCGGAAAGCAGGTGATATTTACTCTTAAAGACGGAAAAGCCATGTGGAATTATGTTACGACCGGACTGGAGAATATGACGGAATATACTGTGACAGGCGATGGAATGGAAGAAGGAGCACAGATCATTGTAACCGGAAATGTCAATCTTGCACATGAAGCTCCTGTTAAAGTGATACCTTAAACGCTTTGTATATGGTAAAATTTCTGATAAAACGGCCGATAGCGGTACTGATGGCATTTACCGCCTGCTTTATTGTGGGACTGGTGACTTATTTCTCTTTGCCTGTATCGTTGCTTCCGGATGTAGATATTCCGCAGATAACCGTACAGGTCAGCGGGGAAAACTCATCAGCAAGAGAACTGGAGAATACGATGGTGGCACCGGTCAGACGGCAGCTTATGCAGGTTTCCGGATTGACAGAGATGAAGAGCGAGACGCGTGATGGTTCGGGTATTATCCGTCTGTCGTTCGATTTCGGGACGAATACCGACCTTGCCTTCATTGAGGTGAATGAAAAAATCGATGCAGCCATGAACGGACTTCCGAAGGATGCTGTACGGCCGAAAGCCATTAAAGCCAGTGCTACGGATATTCCGGTGTTCTATCTGAACATGACCTTGAAGAATGATCTTCCATACAGACAAACCAATGAAGATGCCTTCCTGAATATGTGTACCTTGGCTGAAAACGTCGTGAAGCGGCGTATAGAGCAGCTTCCTCAGGTGGCAATGGCCGATATGACAGGAGTTCCTCAGAAGATTCTTCGTATTGTTCCTGATATGGGAAAGATGGAAAGTCTGGGAATGGGGATCACTGATCTGGAGAATATACTCGCTGCAAATAATGTGGAGCCGGGGAGTATGCTTGTCCGCGACGGTTATTATGAATATAACATACGCATTGCATCTATTCTCCGTACGCCGGAAGACGTTGAGAATATATATTTCAACCGCAATGGGCTTGTTATGCAGCTCAAGGATATTTGTCATGTACAGACTGTAACCCGAAATGAAACCGGGCGTTCTCTGGCTGACGGCAAGCGGGCTGTAACTCTGGCCATCATCAAGCAGGGAGAAGAAAATATGGATAATCTGCGAAAGGAATTGAAGGAAACAACGGATTATTTTGCGGAGATTTATCCTGATATCGAGTTCGGTATTTCACGCAATCAGACGGAATTGCTGGATTATACAATTTCCAATCTGCAGCAGAACTTTACGCTGGGTTTCCTGTTTATCTTTATTGTTGCGGTGTTCTTTATCGGTGATGTACGTTCGCCTTTGGTGATCGGTATCACTATGATCACATCGGTTGTGATTACTTTCTTCTTTTTCTATATCTGTCACATATCCTTGAATGTCATCTCACTTTCCGGTCTGATTCTGGCCGTAGGTATGATGATTGACAACGCAATTATCGTTACGGAGAATGTGTCTCAGTATCGGGAGAAAGGATATTCGTTACGGCGTGCAGCAGTAGCCGGAACCTCAGAAATGATTACTCCGATGCTCAGTTCCTCACTGACCACTATTGCTGTCTTCGTACCTTTGGTTTTTATGAGTGGAATTGCCGGTGCCATTTTCATGGATGAGGCCTTTTCCATTACTTCCGGACTGATGGTGTCTTATTTCACAGGTATTATGCTGCTTCCGGTTCTTTATATGCTGTTTTATCGTATTGGAATCAGAAAGCATAACTGGTTTACCGCCAATTTCAAGAATTTGCTGAAGAATGAGTGGCTGACAAAGTTTTATGACGCGGGTATAGAGTGGGTATTTTCCCATCGCAAACTTAATTTTGCCCTGGCATTGTTTTCATTGCCATTGTGTGTATTTATGTTCTGGATCATAGAAAAGGAACGTATGCCGAAGATTGATCAGAATGAGACCGTAGTCAGTATCGAATGGAATGAAAACATTCATGTGGAAGAGAACCACCGAAGAGTCAATGCTTTATTGGCCCTAACGGATAGTCTGGTGGAAGAACATACGGCTTATGTGGGAATGCAGGACTATCTGCTTGGAACGGAAAATGAGCTGGCTTCCGGTGAGGCGGAACTGTATTTCAAGACAGAGAAACCTGAGCAGATTCCCGTTCTTACCGAGATGATCAGCAAGAATATTCATCAGGATTATCCTGCGGCGACTGTTACATTCTCTCCTCCAGTGACAATCTTTGAGAAATTGTTCGTTACCGGGGAGCCGGATCTGGTTGCACAGCTTCGTTCGTCTGACCGTACTTCAATGCCTGAAGCAGATGATATCAGAAATATTGAGAAGCGTATAGCGGAGGAAACCGGATATACGCCGGAAGGAACTCCTTTCAGAAGTCAGCTTAATCTGGAAATAGACCGTAACAAGCTGCTTATTTATAATGTTGACTATAATGATGTGGTAAAAGTGTTGCGGACAGCCTTGAAGGACAATCAGGTCTCTACGCTCCGTTCGTATCAGCAGTATCTTCCCATTGGTATAGCCGGACGGGAAATGAGTGTGAACCGCATTCTGGCAGAAACTATGGTAGAAACTTCCGGTGATAAAACGACTCAGGAGAAGAAATATATTCCTTTGCGTGAGCTCGTAAGAATTGTTTCCGATGAGGACTTGAAGGAAATCACTGCCGGACGTAACGGGGAATATATACCCGTGAACTTCTATCAGGTTGCGGATGTACCGGCAGCCATAGAGGGCGTAAGAAAGGCTGTAGATGAGGACAGCCACTGGGATGTCAGTTTCGGAGGAAGCTTCTTTTCGAACCAGAAGATGATGGGAGAACTGACTGTGATCCTTTTCATTGCGATTCTGCTGATGTATTTTATCCTGTGTGCCCAGTTTGAAAGCTTCCTGCAACCCTTGATAGTGCTGGCAGAAATTCCGATGGATATAGCTTTCGGACTGGTAGTGTTATGGGCGGCGGGACATACCATGAATCTGATGTCGGCTATCGGTATCATTGTTTCCTGCGGTATTGTTGTCAACGACTCCATTCTGAAGTTGGATTCGATCAACGAACTGCGGAAGGAAGGAATGCCTTTGCTGGAAGCCATTCATACTGCCGGCCACAGAAGACTGAGAGCAATTATCATGACAACCCTGACTACCGTGTTTGCCATGGTTCCTTTGCTTTTCACTTCTGATCTCGGTTCAGAAATGCAGCGTCCGCTTTCCATTGCCATGATAAGCACCATGATGGTAGGGCTTTTTATAAGTCTTTTTATAATTCCTTTGATTTACTGGTATATATATAGAAAACATGAAACTCACAAAAATTAGTATATGCTTCCTGCTTGCGCTATGCGGAGCAGGGGTGCAGGCCCAAAGCGTATTGAGGCTGGATCTGAAAGAAACTATTGCCATGGCCAATGACAGTTCATTATCGGCCTTCCGCTATAAGAACATGTATTTGTCCGGCTATTGGGAGTATCGCAGCTACAAGGCTGCACGTTTGCCGAGCCTTACCCTGAATATGACTCCGGCTCAATACTACAGATACATTACCCAGCGATACGATTCTCAGGAGAATGTTGATGTGTATCGTGAGCAGCAGATGCTGAGTGCGAGCGCAGGGTTGAGCCTGGCACAGAACTTCGATCTTCTCGGAGGTACGTTCTATGTAGATACACAGTTGGATTATATGCGCAACTTTGGAGATTCCAAATCCACTCAGTTCTCTACCGTACCGTTCCGTATCGGTTATCAGCAGGACTTACTTGGATATAATGCTTTCCGATGGGACAGGAAGATTGAACCTCTGAAATTTGAGAAAGTCAAGAAGGAGTATCTGTATAATGCTGAGAGTGTGTCGGAAGAAGCTGTTACTTATTTCTTTGATCTTGCCATGGCACAGGCGGACTATAAACTGGCCTTGGATAACGTGGCTACGACGGATACGTTGTATGCCATCGGAGAACAGCGCCAGAAGATTGCTGCGATTTCCCAGGCTGATTTGCTTACGTTGAAGCTGGATAAGGTCAATGCCAGAAATACTTTGCGCAATGCTGAGATTACGAGAAAGCGTGCCATGTCTGCCCTTGCCACCTTCTTGAACCTGGACCGGAATTCATACATCGAGATAGATCTTCCGGCCCGTCCGAGATATATTGATGTTTCTGCAGATCATGCCATGACTCTTGCCCGGGAAAATAATCCTACCTATCTGGCCCAACGCCAGAATGTTCTGGAAGCCGAACGGGATGTGGACCGTACGAAAAAGGAATCCCGCTTCAATGCCCGCTTCAATGCCAGCGTGGGCTTTAACCAGGTAGCGGATAACATCAGTGCGGCCTACCGTAACCTGCTTCAGCAGGATCTGGTTTCGTTCACCGTATCTGTTCCTCTGGTTGACTGGGGAGTACGCAAAGGCAAATATAATATGGCCAAAAACAACCTGAATGTTGTGAAGATTGCTGCCCGTCAGGAAGAAATCAGTCTGGAAGAAGATGTTATGATGACGGTGAGTGATTTCAGTGTGCAGCAGGACCTGATAGCCAGTGCTGAAGAAGCGCTTGACCTTGCTGAACTGGCATATGATCAGACCCGTAAGCGGTTTATTATCGGAAAGGCAGACATCAACAGTCTGACACTTGCCCTGAACCGTCAGCAGGAAGCCCAGAAAAACTATATTCAGGCCATGCAGAATTATTGGTTAAACTATTATAAGATACGCAAGCTGACCTTATTTGATTTTGAGTCGGGTATGTCACTTTCCGAACGTTTTGATTTCGATAACCTGAGAAGATAGTTGAATAACTATGAGAGAAAAAGAAAACAGGCAACCTGCAACATGGTCGTCTTTCACCTTAATTGTCACATTCGTGTGCCTGTCACTGGTGGGATTGGCACTGGCACCTCTTTTGCCGGTAAAGCTGTCTCCCTCCCGCAATATGCCGGGACTTTCCGTCTTTTTTACGATGCCCGGCAATTCGGCAAGAGTGGTAGAGACGGAAGTAACCAGTCGGCTGGAAGGCATACTGTCCAGGGTGAACGGGATCAAAAGCATAACTTCCACTTCCGACAACGGAAGCGGTTATATACAAATATCGCTGGATAAGCACGCAGATATTGATGCAACGCGCTTTGAGGTGTCTACATTGGTCAGACAATTATGGCCGCAACTTCCTGATGGAGTAAGCTATCCGCTTATTTCCACGCAGCGGAGTGATGATAACGCATCGCGGCCTTTCATGACTTATACGCTGAATGCTCCAGCCACACCGATTGTGATTCAGAGATACGGGGAGGAACATATCAAGCCGCAACTAGCCGCCTTGAATGGAATATATAAGGTAGAACTTAGCGGTGCTACCCCAATGGAGTGGCGGATTGTATATGATAATGTGCAGTTGGAACGTATTGGAGTCGGTGTTCAGGATATTCTGACAGCTATATCGGAAAGATATGGCCGGGAGTTTCTGGGCATCTGTGAGCTGGAGACTGCCGGTAAAACAGAGTGGATCAGACTGGTTCGTACTACGGAAGGAAACCCGAAGGGATTTGTTCCATCTGAGATTTATGTGAAAACCAAGGATGGAAGCATGCTTCCTCTTGACCGTCTTGTGAAAGTTATCCGTTCCGAACAAGAACCGACGTCCTATTACCGCATCA
>ENA-OPRX01001071-OPRX01001071.1-human-gut-metagenome-genome-assembly--contig:-NODE-1071-length-14864-cov-6.070498_pt1 | contig 14864 bp, 9 predicted proteins | sample MGYA00241450_ERZ501892 | MGnify/ENA primary metagenome ERZ501892 (study PRJEB25962, sample SAMEA2042223) | human gut metagenome | biome: human gut; feature: human-associated habitat; material: faeces...
AGCAGGCTTCGGCAGTGCATCCGCTGGTGTTAGCCTTCGGATAACTGTAGAGCACGAGCTTGCGACCACGATAGTCGCTTGCCTTGATTTCACGTCCGTCCTGGTCAATGCCAAGAATCTCTGGTATTTTATCTCCTACATTCATAATTATATATTATTTAAAAGTTATACTATTTTTCTATCTATTATTTCTTCCTTTTCACCCCTCTTACTGCCTCGCTTTCCAATGGATTCTCGGGCCAGAAGTGCTTGGGGTAGCGGCGTTTCAGCTCCTTGCGCACCTCGAAATAGGTGGATTGCCAAAAACTGGCGAGATCCTGCGTAAGCTGAACGGGCTTGAAACCCGGAGAGAGCAGCTCCAGCAACAGAGGCTGCCTGCCATCATCAACAGCTGGCGTCTGAGTCATTCCGAAGCATTCCTGCAGCCGGACACTGAGGATGGGTGCCTCGGCTCCCTGACGATAGTCGATGCGGATATGACTGCCCGATGGAACCACGATGTGGGTGGGTGCGAGACGGTCTATTTCCTGCTGCTGCTCGTATGGAATCTGTGCCCAGAGTATTTCCGGGAGATTGAGCTTCCTGAGTTCGGCGGTGCTCGTCTTGAGCTTTCCGCCCTGGTCCAGATAGAAGGGCAACCATTCGCTGGCTGTCTCCATCAGGTGTGCGGTGGATAAATCGGGCAACTCCATTTCCGGATGCCACTCTCTTACCTGCGCCACTCTCCGCTGCAACCGCTGAACGTCTTCGTTCCAATCCAGCATGCTGAGTCCTTCCTTCCGGATGGCAGTGCAGAGGATATGGATAATCTGCTGCTTGTCGGCATCCTGGAGCGGTTTGCTATCCACCACCAGGGTTCCGATGCGTCGCTCTCTCTGCATCCTGATCATTCCCGCCTTACTGTCCCACGAGACGTTGTTGAACTCGTGGATAGGGAGGTCGTTGATGTTTACGGGAGCCGAGAGAAACACCCTGCCTGCCTTTCCTGAAGATGGAAGCGGGGTGGAAGTATTCGTGCCCGACGGCTGGACAGATACATTGAGCGAGGCGATGGCGAGCCATTGCTGCGCCGACATCGCATCGCTTGAATCGATGAAGAGTGTCTTACCTTTCGCCATTCTGAAATGGCCGATGTTATCGATGGCCATGGCGATGCGCTCAGGATAGGCTAGGGCTATCAGCCTGCCCACCTCCTCTGCATCCACCGGTTTATTATCTTCCTTCACCTTGAGCATCCTGCGGTATTCCTGGGCTATCTGAGCGATGCGAGCCCATCTGCCCAGACTGTTTTTTTGTCGCTGCGAACGGAGGATGGAGAGGCGCAGCGCCATATCCGAATCCTCTGAATCGCTCATCGGGTCTTTCTCTTCCAGCAGGGCGGCAACGTCGCAGGCTAGAGCTTTGAGTGCAGAAGATTCTGAACTCATCATCATCTTGGCGATGCGCGGATGACAAGGCAATGTTGCCATCTTCCTGCCCAATGGGGTGATGCTGCCATCCGGTTCTATTGCTTCGAGCGATAGAAGCAATTCCTTGGCATTGAGTAGGTTACTGCTTGATGGTGGGGTAAGCCAGAGCAGCGATTGGGGATTGTTCTCGCCAAAGGCTGCAATATCGAGTACCATCGACGTAAGGTCGGCTTCTTCTATTTCCGGTCGGCGCTGGTCTTCCATCAGATGTTCCGAGGACTGAGTCCACAACCGGTAGCAGATTCCTTCAGCCACTCGTCCGGCTCGTCCTCTTCTTTGGGTAGCCATATCCTTGCTGATAGTTACGGTTTCCAGGTGGCTCAATCCCGTACGGGCATCGTAAACCAGTTTTCTGCAAAGTCCGGAATCCACCACGATCCTCACACCTTCGATGGTAAGCGAGGTTTCTGCGATAGGTGTGGCGAGCACAATTTTCTTTTCTCCCTCTTTCGAAGGGGCGATGGCAAGGCGTTGCTTCTCGGGTGGAAGATTTCCGTAGAGAGGATAAACCTGCGGAACGGAAAGTTTAGCTGAAGCAGATAATGCAGCTGCAGCCCTGCTGAGGCTCGCATCCAATATCTCCTTGCATTTCAGAATCTCCGACTGTCCAGGAAGGAAAGCCAGAATATCGCCCTCGTGCTTATCGGCAGCCTTGAGGATGGTAGCCGCCACCTCTTTATATATGTCGTATCGTGCAATGTCGATTTCAGAATAAATGGTCTCTACAGGGAACATTCGCCCTTCGCTCTCTATCAGAGGCGCTTGCAGAGCTTTGCAGATGGCGGAAGCATCGATGGTAGCCGACATGATGATAATCTTCAGGTCGGGACGGATTATCTCCTGCGCCTGTCTTGTGAGTGCTAGCGCCAGGTCGGAGTTGATGCTTCGCTCGTGAAACTCATCGAAGATGATGGCGCTCACTCCTTCGAGCGTGGCATCATGGATGAGCATTCGGGTTAGTATTCCCTCGGTGAGCACCTCAATGCGGGTTTCTGAGGAAACCTTGTTCTCGAAGCGTACCCGATAACCTATGGTCTTTCCCACAGGTTCGCCCAGGATGTTAGCCATCCGTTCGGCTATCTGACGGGCAGCAAGGCGGCGTGGTTCCAACATCAGAATTTTGCCTTGTGGGGTGGCTCCGAGGAGGGTGAGTGGGAGCACGGTGGATTTTCCGGCTCCCGGTGGAGCGGTAACAACAAGGTTTGCCGACTCTTTCAGGGTGCTGTTGATGGCGTCGGCTATCTGGAAGGCTGGCAGATGTCCTGCCTGTTGTTTGATTCTATCGTAATTCATACTGCAAAGATACACATATTCTTAATTGATACTGCAAAGATACGCATTATTTTTGTGATACACAAATTTTCAGGCCTCCTTCTCTTTCACTCGGTACCATTTTCTGAGGGCAAAGTAGCCGGCTAGGATGGCTATATAGAGAATGAGCAGTTGGAGCAGGGAAAGGTGGATGTGTTCGATGCTTGCCCCAGGCAACATACTCGTCAGTTTGAAGGCGGTGTTGATGAATTGGGTGATGGCGGTGAGAACGTTCATGACTATCTGCATCAGTCCTTCAATGGCAGTTGCCAAACATGGGATGTAAGTGAGAGGCGAAAGAATGAAGAGCAGCGCACAAAGATAGAGAATGAATGTGGCGGCTGGAATGGCAATGAAGCTGGTGAGCAGAGAGTAGCAGGAAAGACGTCCGAAATAGAAAATGATGAGGGGAAGGGTGCCTATCTGGGCTGCCAGGGAAACACAGAAAAGACCCCATATTGCGCGGATGATGTTGCTGTGGGATGAAAGGAGATTGAAGAACAGAGGATAGAACAGAAGGATGGATGCTACGGCAAGAAAAGACATCTGAAAACCGATATCGAAGATGTTTAATGGATTGACTAGCACCATGATGACATAGGCTAATGCCAACGTGTTGAGTGTAGGGTCGGGACGCAGAGAGAGCAACACCAGACTGTAGATGCTGAGCATGGTGGCTGCCCTGACGGCACTGGCCGGAAAACCGATGAAAATGACGTATGCCCACACAATGGTGGTGGATAGGATGATGGTTAGCTTAGACCTGCGCTTGCCGCCTAACAGCAGGATGATGAGTTGGAAGATGATGCCGATGTGCAAACCGCTTACTGCCAATATATGGCTTGTTCCGGATATGGAATAAGCCTCTTTGGTTTCCTGGTTGAGGGCAGTTTTGTCGCCCATTGCCATTGCGGAAATGATGGCAAAGTCTTGTTCTTCGATATGGAAGGTACGTATCCTTTGTTCAACGTGTTCCCTGAAGTCGTGGGCTTTCAGGATGGTGCGTTCCAAATATGAGAGTGATTGATAGGTTTTTATCTGAATAGGTGCATGGGCTTCATCGATATGATGAGAGGTGATGGTGCCGCCGAGACAGAAGATGCAAAGATATAGGTTGAGACATTGGTAATGGATAAGATTGCTGACTTGGGTGCCTATTAGAGTAGGGCGATGGACCAGCTTTGTGAGTACATAACAACAGGCGGAAACACTCCAGGCAATGATGGTGCTGATGAGCCAAAGGCGCGTGCTGAGATAATCATAGCCATATCTGGCTGTGATGATACTTGCCGTCAGTACAAGGCTGAAGGACATAAGCGGGGTGAAATGTTGCTTTTTGGCTCTGTTCATACTTAGTGTAAAAGCCCGATAAAAGGTTGGCGATAGTCCAACTCTCTTATCGGGCTTATCTTTATATATATAATAATGTGGAATACTTACTGGTGATAAGTTGCCCATTCATTATTTGCCGAATCCGAAGATGCGCTTGATGAACTTCTTTACCACATTCTCGTTCTTCTGTGGGTTTACCACTGGAGCATATTTGCGATTACCGGAACCCTCGGTGTTCTGCTTCTTCTGTTGCTGGGTAGTACCCTGCTTCTTCTGTGCAACGCCTCTGCCACGACCATTGCTGCCTGGGCGAACATTGTTCTCTGCACCAGGACGCTGGTTTCCATTAGGCTGCTGGTTGCCGTTCTCATCATTTCGGCGCTTATTGTTATTATTGTTTCGGCGCTTGTTGTTATTGTTTTTCTGCTCGCCATTTTGTGGAGCACCTTGCTGGTTGTTCTGTGGCTTGCCTCCCTTAGGAGCGTTCTGCTGCTTGGCATCTTTAGAAGCATTCTGCTGCTCACCATTTTCGCCGTTGTTGCGAGGAGCCTTTTCCTGTCGATCGCTTGGCTTGTTTGGCTTGCGCTTATGTGAAGTCTGGTCGCGGTCTTTCTGTCGGCGGCTCTTGGCACTGGTCTTGGTCTTACCCTCGCTGTTGCCATTGTTGCCTTCGTTACCATTCTCGGCATCGTTTTTATTCTCGCCGTTGTTTTTGTTTCCTCCGTTGTTCTTGTTGCGGTTGTCGCCGTTTCTACCACGACCTTTTCCGCCTTGCTTTCTGTCATTGCCACCACGGCCGTTGCCCTTGACCTTCTTCTTAGGCTTGTTAAGCTTGATGTATTCAGGGCCTTCGCCGCACTCCTCTGGCAGAGGCATTTTCTCTACCACTTTCTCCAGGAACTTCTCAATCTGCTGGAACCAATACTGGTCTTCCTCGTTTACGAAGGTGATGGCTCTACCATCACGGTTGGCACGGGCTGTACGGCCTATGCGGTGCACATAGTCTTCTGTATCATGCGGCACATCGTAGTTGATGACCATCTCGATGTCATCGATATCAATACCACGAGCCACAATATCGGTAGCTACAAGTACATCGTATTGTCCGCTCTTGAACTTGAACATTACGTCGTCGCGCTCTGCCTGTTCCAGATCCGAGTGCATTGCACCACAGTTAATGCCGCTCTGCTGCAGGGCAGCAGCCAGCTGCTTAACCTTCATCTTGCTGCCGCTGAATACAATGACACGCTTCATGTCACCAGCCTTGAAGATATCCTTGATGATGGTCATCTTCTGAGTCTCATAACATACGTATGCTTCCTGCTTGATCTTTTCGGCAGGTTTGCTTACGGCAAGCTTAATCTCTACTGGGTCCTTGAGCAGAGTCTTTGCCAGTTCCTCAATCTTCTCTGGCATGGTGGCAGAGAACATGATGGTCTGGCAGGTCTTAGGCAACTTGCTTGCGATGGTATTGATATCCTCAGAGAAACCCATGTCGAGCATGCGGTCTGCCTCATCGAGAATAAAGAAACTTACCTTGCTCAAATCTACATTGCCCAAAGAAATATGGGTGATGAGGCGACCTGGGGTAGCAATGACTACATCGGCACCCATGCGGAGGCTCTTCAATTCCTGGTCGTATCGGTTGCCATCGTTTCCACCATAAACAGCCACGCTGCTTACGCCTTGCAGGTAGTAGCCGAAGCCTTGCATTGCCTGGTCTATCTGCTGAGCCAACTCGCGGGTTGGTGACATGATGACGCAGTTAATGGCATCTTTTGGATAACCGCCGTCATCGAGCTTGCTCAATACAGGGAGCAGGTAGGCTGCGGTTTTACCAGTGCCAGTCTGTGCAACGCCTAACACGTCGTGACCGTCCAATATCTCAGGGATACATTTTTCCTGTACGGGGGTACAAGTGTCGAATCGCATATCGTATAATGCATCGAGCACGTTGTCATTTAAATCTAATTCGTCGAAATACATTTCTATAAAGTTTTAATTTATAGTTTATAGTTTATAGCAGCAGTGCTCCTATAAACTATAAACTCTTAATTCATAATTGATAACTACCTCGGAGCCTTGCGATAGCAGAAGTAGGCTACGAAGGCAAAGATGATGTTTGGCATCCATGCTGCCAATGCCGGAGGGAAATTCGCCTGGATGGCAAAGGTGGCCGATACGGTTTGCAGCATGATGTAGCCGAAGCTCAATGCCAGACCGATGCCCAGCGACATTCCCATTCCTCCCTTTCGCTTGCGGGATGAGAGCGATACACCGATGATGGTGAGGATGAAGGAGGCAAACGAAGAGGCGATGCGCTTGTAGTACTCCACCTGATACTGCACCACATTGCCGGAACCGCGGTTGATCTGCTTGGAGATGTACTCCTTCAGCTCCGGGCTGGTGAAGGTCTCCTGCTGTCCCTTGGAGTAAACCAGGTCGGTAGGTTCCATCATGATGAGCGTATCCTTCTGTTCTCCACTCGTAATGTGCTCCTTCATGCCCTTCAGCTGGCGTACCTTCCAACTGCTCAGTTTCCAGTGGTATTTACTGTCTGAGATGGTATCGTATTGAATCTCCATCGCCGTGAGGTGGCTAACGAGTTTCTTGTCCTGGAATTTGTCCAGACAGAAGCCATATCCTCGTTTGGCGTTGTTGTCGTAGTGCTGAATGTAGGCGATGACACCTTTATCTACCTGCAATTGCACATTTTCAGCCGAAGTATTCTTCTTCTTGTTCTTATACAGGTTCTCGAAGTTCTGTCGCACCACGGTGCCGTGAGGAATGACATAGGCTGAGAGGGCGTAACTCAGGGCGGAAAGCATCACACAGGTGATGAGATAAGGGCGCAGGAGTCGCTTGAACGAAACGCCAGATGCCATGATGGCAATTATCTCTGAATTACCGGCCAGCTTGGAGGTGAAGAGGATGACCGCCACAAACACGAACAACGCACTGAAGAGGTTGGCGAAGTAAGGTACGAAGTTGGCGTAATAGTCAAAGATGATGGCCTTGGTTGGTGCGTGATACTCCGTGAATTTCGCCAGGTTCTCATTGAAGTCGAACACGATGGCAATGGAGATAATCAAGGCTATCGAGAAGAAGTAGTAGCCTACGAACTTCTTGATGATATACCAATCCAGTCGCTTGATGTATCTCAGTGGGTTGAGAAACCTGAGCACCTTGAGGAAACGCAGTTTGTGCCCCATCCAGCCAAGCACCTTGCCCATGCGGTGGAGAATGGGGACTAGCCAACTGAAGCGATGGGCAATGGTTCTGCCCATCTTCAGTCGTCTGCGATGTTTTCTGATGTATTTAAAATCTTTCATTTTCTAATTCCTAACATCTAACTAAATACGTCTGCCGAGCTGGTCGATGATGGAGCGTTTCCACTCCACAAAGTCGCCTTGTTCTATGTGATGGCGGGCATCGGTGACGAGTCGCAGGTAGAACGAGAGGTTGTGGATGCTGGCTATCTGCATCGCCAGGAGTTCCTGAGCCTTGAACAGGTGGTGCAGGTAGGCCTTGGTGGTAATCTGGTCGATGTCGCATCCGTCTGGATCTACCGGACTGAAATCCATCTCCCATTTCTTGTTTCGCATGTTCATCGTACCGTTGTAGGTGAAGAGCATCGCATTGCGGCCGTTGCGGGTAGGCATTACGCAGTCGAACATATCCACGCCACGCTCGATGGCTTCCAGAATGTTCTGAGGTGTTCCTACGCCCATCAGATAGCGAGGCTTGTCTTTAGGCAGAATCTCGTTAACCACCTCTATCATTTCATACATCACTTCGGTTGGTTCTCCCACGGCAAGACCGCCGATGGCATTGCCGTCTGCGCCCTTGTCGGCGATGAACTTGGCAGCTTCGCGGCGCAACTCAGGGAAGGTGCAGCCCTGCACGATAGGGAAGAGACTCTGCTGGTAACCATAGAGAGGCTCCGTTTCGTTGAAGCGCTTGAAGCAGCGGTCTAGCCAGCGCTGGGTCATCTCCAGACTCTTCTTGGCGTACTGGAAGTCGCTCTGTCCTGGAGGACACTCATCGAATGCCATCATGATGTCGGCACCGATGATGCGCTCTGTGTCCATCACATTCTCTGGGGTGAAGAAGTGCTTGCTGCCGTCGATGTGTGAGCGGAACTCGCATCCCTCTTCTCTCAGTTTACGGATTCCCGTGAGTGAGAATACTTGGAAGCCGCCGCTGTCGGTGAGGATAGGGCGGTCCCAGCCGTTAAACTTGTGCAATCCTCCTGCCGCCTTGATGACATCGAGTCCCGGACGCAAGTAGAGGTGGTAGGTGTTGCCCAGGATAATCTGGGCTTTCACCTGCTGGCGCAACTCCTCGAAGTGAACGCCCTTCACGCTGCCCACGGTGCCTACAGGCATGAAAATAGGTGTCTTAATCTGTCCGTGGTCGGTGGTAATGATGCCGGTGCGGGCATCGCTAGCCTTATCTGTTACTTGTAGTTCAAATTTCATGTTCTTTATTTTTCTTCTTTTTTGTCGTTATCTGGAATGGTGAAGTTGATAGGGTGCTCCACTTTCTCGTCGGTGAGTGCGAATTCCCATACATCTGCCACGTCTTCTACATAATGGAATGTTACGCCTTTGAGATACTTTTCCGGAATGTCGAGGATGTCTTTCTCGTTTTCCTTGCAAATCACGATGTCGGTAATGCCGGCACGCTTGGCTGCAAGTATCTTTTCCTTGATGCCACCCACAGGGAGCACCTTGCCTCGAAGGGTTATCTCGCCCGTCATGGCTGTGTTCTTGCGCACCTTGCGCTGGGTGATGGCTGAGGCGATGCTGGTGGCGATGGTGATTCCTGCCGATGGACCATCCTTCGGGGTTGCTCCTTCTGGTACATGGATATGGAGATTCCAGTTTTCGAAGATGCGATAATCTACACCGAGCAGGTCGATATGCGCCTTGATGTATTCCAGGGCGATGACAGCAGACTCCTTCATCACGTCGCCGAGGTTTCCGGTCAGAGTCAGCTTGCCTTGCTTGCCTTTGCTCAGGGAGGTTTCAATGAAGAGGATTTCTCCGCCTACGGATGTCCATGCCAAACCGGTTACTACTCCTGCATAGCTGTTGCCTTGATAGATGTCTCTATTGAAAGGTGCCGTGCCAAGAATATCTTTCAAGTCGGCAGGGGTGATGGCGGTCTTTTCCAATTCCTTGGATGAGGCTAGCTTGTAGGCCATCTTGCGCAGTCCCTTGTTAATCTGTTTTTTCAACTGGCGCACGCCGCTTTCTCGGGTGTAGTGCTCAATGATGCACTCGATGGCAGCCTTATTGAAGGTGACCTTTGGGGTAAACGTATAGAGTCCCGTATTTTCCAACTCCTTCGGAATCAGGTGGCGCTTGGCTATTTCTATCTTCTCTTCGGTGATGTAGCCGCCTACTTCTATCAGTTCCATGCGGTCGAGCAGTGGGCGTGGTATAGAACTGATATCATTGGCGGTGGCAATGAAGAGAACCTTCGAAAGGTCGAAATCCACATCCAGGTAGTTGTCGTGGAAGGCAACGTTCTGTTCCGGGTCGAGAACCTCGAGCAGTGCTGATGCAGGGTCGCCCTGATAGTTGTTGCTTGATACCTTGTCAATCTCGTCGAGAATGAACACAGGGTTACTGCTTCCCGCTTTCTGGATGTTCTTGATGATACGACCTGGCATTGCGCCGATGTAGGTGCGGCGATGACCGCGAATTTCCGATTCATCGTGCAAGCCGCCGAGTGACATGCGGACATACTTGCGGTTCATGGCCTTGGCAATGCTTCTTCCCAAACTGGTCTTTCCTACTCCTGGAGGACCATAGAGACAGAGGATAGGGCTCTGCGTGCCACTTTTCAGCGATCTTACGGCGAGATATTCCAGGATGCGCTCCTTCACCTTCTCCATGCCATAGTGGTCTTGATTGAGAATCCTCTTGGCATGAGTCAGACTCAGGTTGTCCGATGTGTACTCATTCCAAGGCAAGCCTACCAATGTCTGCAGATAGGTGAGCTGGATAGGATAGTCGGGGCTCTGAGGATTGATGTTGTCAAGTTTGGCCATCTCCTTCTTGAAAACCTCTTGGGTTGCCTCGTTCCACAATTTGTTTTGAGCCTTCTCAAGCAGTTCTTTCTTTTCCGGACTGCCTTCACCTTCTCCCAATTCTGCTCTGATGTGCTTGATCTGCTGTTTCAGGAAGTATTCCTTCTGTTGCTCCTCAAGTTCGAATTGGGTCTTTCTCTTGATTTCGGATTGCAAGTAGAGCAATTTCTGCTCCTTGTGCAAAGATTTCAGTGCCACCATCAGGCGGTCGGTAAGAGTCTCTTTCTCCAGCATTTTTATCCTGTCTCTTGCCGAAAAAGGCAGAGAAGTGCAGAGAAAATTGCACTTCACGAAGATATTGGAAATCTCGTTGACGGCATAAACTGCCTCGTCTGGAATGTTGTCGTTATACTGTATGAATCCAATGGACTCCTCGAAGAAAGTCTGGGTCAGGGCTTTGAACAACTGTCCTTTTGCCTCTTTCTCAGAAGGCCAGATTTCTGGCAGACTCTCCACATCGGCCATATAGAAGGGATTGGTTTCAATGATGCTTTTCAGTTTGCATCTGCCCAAACCCTGTACGATGACAGTCTTCTGGTGCTCCTCGTTGGGCATGTTGATGACTTTCACCAGTTTTGCGAAAGTTCCCTGCTCGTAGAGATCTTTCGTTGCGGGAGCTTCTGTGTCCTGATGCTTTTGGCAGAAGACACAGATGATTGTTTCTGGATTTTGTTCCAGCATGTTTACCAGTTCCTGACTCTCTTTTCTACCCACCAGGATGGGGGTTAGAACGGCTGGGAAAACTACCAGGTCGCGGGTGCAGAGGGTAGGATAGACACCTGCTTCTCTTTCTTGAATCAGCACGGATGCATCACCTTCGAAATCGGCAATCATCTGGATTCGTGTATTTGTATTATCGTTCATATTTGTTAAATAAACACTTTCTGGGGGTGTAAATTTGATGAATATACTATTTTTATTTTGCAAAGTTAGTGATTTTTGGTGAAAATCCCATCTGTTTTTTCAAAAAACTCCTCTTTATTATATTTTATTTTTAATAGAGGAGGGTAAATGTAATAAAATGCTGATATTTGCGTTATGATTTTAAGTAAAAATAGAAGCGTAACTCAATTAATGATGTCGGCTTTTGGCATGATGTGCCGGCCTTTTTGCATAATTATGTGTTGGCTTTAGATATAACAGTTTGATAAATGGCAGGATTTAAGTTTAAGCATTTTGAAATTCACCAAGACCGTTGCGCCATGAAGGTGGGTACGGATGGTGTGCTGCTGGGGGCATGGGCTCTTGGCGGAAAGCGTATATTGGATATTGGTTCGGGAACCGGACTCATCTCGCTCATGATGGCGCAGCGCTATCCCGAGGCGCAGGTGGTGGGCATCGATTTGGATGCTGAGGCTTGTGCTGAGGCTCGTGAGAATGTGGCGGCTAGCCCTTTCGCTGATAGGGTGAATATTGTGGACTGTAGATTGCAGGATTATGAATCGGTGGAAAAGTTTGACGCCATCGTAAGTAATCCGCCATTCTTCTTGAATAGTCTGAAAAATCCAGACAGTAAACGCTCCATGGCCCGTCATGCGGATAGCTTGCCTTTCAGGGAGTTGTTCCGAGGCGTAAAACTTTTGCTTTCGGATGATGGCGTGTTCTCGGCAATAGTTCCTGTGGAAGTACTGGAAACCTTTGCGTCAGAGGGTTACATGCATGGGTTTTATCTACTTCGTCAATGTGGAATTAAGACTGTGGAACGAAAGCAGCCGAAACGCTATTTGTTGACCTTTGCCAAGCACAGAAGTATGGAGATGGATGATATGGTGGAGACGATGATGGATAGCGAAGGAAACCGTTCTGAATGGTATGCGAAAATTACGGAAGAATTCTATGTGAGTTAGCTCTTTTGAAAAAACAGAAGTTGGAAGCTGGGAGTTGCAGGACTGTGATAATGCCTGCTGAAATCTCCTGGCTTCCAACTTCTGTCTTTATTAGAAGTTCAATTTGCGTTGCACCAATTTGCTGATGGCCTCAACTCTCTTGCTTTGTCGCTGTATATCCTTGTGGATGTCGTCGCGAACCACATTGATGTCGTTGAAGAAATCAGCGAATGCCGATTGGAACATATTTGGTTTGCGGGCGCTTTTGTCTGCAAACGGATTGATAATCATCTTGATGCCTTTTTCTTCTAAGTGTACATCAATGTCAGCTCCAGTCATTACCGGGTCGCCATCGTAATGGATTACGCCCGGCTTGCTGCGTGTGATATGAAGCTTCTTGCAGCGGAATGACTTGATTTTCGAGTTTTTATCGAGCGTCTTGTTGAACATATCGAAGCTAACCTGTGAAGCCTCGATGACATCGAAGGGTTCCATGATGACAACATCCATCAAGCCATCGCTCATGGATGCCTGCGGTGCAATATAGGCATTGTTGCCATATTGCGAGGCATTGGCGCATGAAATGAGGAAAGCCTTGTATTGCTTGGCCCCCGTCTCGTCTTCCAGAGTGTATGTCTCTGGCTCATATTTCAGCCCCTCTCTGAGTATGTTCTCCGCATAGCTGATAGGTCCTCGCTTGCCGCTCTCAGCAAATTTCATGCTGACAAAGGCATCGAATCCCATTCCGCAGGTGCAGAAGAAAGGGTAGTCGTTGATGACTCCATAGTCAAGGTCGCGTATCTGACAAGCATTGATTACCTCGATGCTCTTCTTTAAATTCATGGGTAAGAGCAGGTGGCGCGCCAGTCCGTTGCCCGATCCGCAAGGCAGGATGCCTAAGGCTGTATCGGAATGGACGATAGAGCGAGCTACTTCGTTGACGGTGCCGTCGCCTCCCACTGCCACTACAATGTCGGCATGGTTGTCTCTTGCTTCGGCAGCAATCTCAGATGCGTGCCCGGCCCTCTCGGTTAATCTTATCTCGTACTCGAACAGCTCCTTGTCCAAAGTAGAATCTATCAAACTGGGAACAGCCGCTTTGCTGCTGGTTCCAGAAATCGGGTTCATGATGAAAACTATCTTTTTTTTCATATCTTAGTCAAGAAAACATAATATTTAAAGTGCAAAAGTAATAAAAATCCCTAAAATAGCAAGAAATATCCATTAAAAAAACTCTAAAAGTAAACTTTCTTAGGAAAAAAGCGGTTATATTAGTCTTTTTTTGTATCTTTGCACCCTGAAACTTAGAATAAATATAAAAAGAAAATAAAGTACACCTATTTATAATGGGACAATTACAAGAAAGATACAAGAATTATCGTGTTCCTCAGAAGTATATGGCTGCCGGTGTGTATCCATATTTCCGCGAGATCACAAGTAAGCAGATGACAGAAGTTACCGACATCAATGGGCATCATATCCTGATGTTCGGTTCTAATGCTTATCAGGGTTTGACAAACGACCAGCGTGTAATCGATGCAGCTAAGGCAGCTCTCGACAAGTATGGCTCAGGCTGTGCCGGTAGTCGTTTCCTCAATGGTACCCTCGATTTACATGTGCAGCTCGAAAAGGAGCTGGCTGAGTTTATGGGTAAGGACGAGACTTTGTGCTTCTCTACTGGTTTCTCTGTGAACCAGGGTGTGTTGGCATGTGTCGTAGGTAGAAATGACTATATCATTTGCGATGACCGTGACCACGCTAGTATCGTAGATGGTCGTCGTCTTTCATTCGCAACTCAGCTTCACTACAAGCACAACGATATGGAAGATTTGGAGCGTGTGCTCTCTAAGCTTCCTGAGGATGCTATCAAGCTTATCGTTGTTGATGGCGTATTCTCTATGGAGGGTGACTTGGCCAACTTGCCAGAGATTGTTAAGCTCAAGCACAAGTACAACTGCTCTATCATGGTAGATGAGGCTCATGGTCTCGGCGTATTCGGTAAGCAGGGACGTGGTGTTTGCGACCACTTTGGCTTGACCGACGAGGTTGACCTCATCATGGGTACATTCTCTAAGAGTTTGGCTTCAATCGGTGGCTTCATCGCATCTGATAAGGATACCATCAACTTCCTTCGTCACAACTGCCGTACTTACATCTTCAGTGCTTCAAATACTCCAGCTGCTACAGCTGCAGCTCTTGAAGCTCTCCACATCATTCAGGAGGAGCCAGAGCGTTTTGAGAATTTGTGGAATGTAACCAACTATGCTTTGAAGCGCTTCCGCGAGGAAGGTTTTGAGATTGGTGAGACCGAGAGTCCTATCATTCCTCTCTACGTTCGCGATGCTGAGAAGACATTCGTTGTTACTAAGCTGGCTTATGATGCGGGTGTGTTCATCAATCCGGTTATTCCTCCTGCATGTGCTCCACAGGATACATTGGTACGTTTCGCCCTCATGGCAACTCATACCACAGACCAGGTAGAGAAGGCTGTTCAGATTTTGAAGAAGATTTTCGTTGAGGAAGGAATCATCAAGGAGTAATAGCAATTAACATAGCGATGGCAGTTTTGCCAGAATCGCTATATATAATAAGGTATAAAGGGCGACTTTTTCGGAAGTTGCCCTTTGTTTTTGGGCAAAAAATAAGAAAATGCATTTTTTTTTCAAAAAAAGTTGCTCAAAAATTTGGTGGGACCAAAAAAAAGTCGTACCTTTGCACCCGCAATTCAGAAATGATGCTTACGCTAACAAAGATAAATTGTTGTGAGAATAAAGCGGGGTGTAGCGCAGCCCGGTAGCGCTCCTGTTTTGGGAACAGGTGGTCGCA
>ENA-OPRX01001079-OPRX01001079.1-human-gut-metagenome-genome-assembly--contig:-NODE-1079-length-14728-cov-7.216043_pt1 | contig 14728 bp, 11 predicted proteins | sample MGYA00241450_ERZ501892 | MGnify/ENA primary metagenome ERZ501892 (study PRJEB25962, sample SAMEA2042223) | human gut metagenome | biome: human gut; feature: human-associated habitat; material: faeces...
GATGTTGAATTTTTATGCAAAGATAATAAAAAAAAGTAATATACAATGAAGAAGAAGACCTACTCTTTCGTGGCATCCTTCCTGCTGATGCTAGTAGCGACGCTTACTTCATGCGAAAAGTTTGCACTCGATGATACGAGTACCATTTCACATGATGCAAACGCCAATGTAACCATCCATGTCTCCATGCGAACCAACCAACCGCAGGAAATGGCAACCAAAGCCACCAGCGGTGAGGCCAACAATGGCGAAGCCACCAGCGGTGAAGCCATCCCGCTGGAGAAAGTATGCTCCCGACTCTCGCTCGCCATCTTCGATGGAGGAGAGAAAGTGAAAGTCATCAATACCCAGTCTTCCGACAAGGGATATGGCAACCTGTCATTCGCCCTCGACGAAGGCGAATACCGGGTGGTCATCATCGGGCACAACGGAACCGGCAACTGCACCATCAGTTCTCCAGAAAAGGTGAAATTCGCCAGCAACAAACTAACCGACACCTTTTATTATTACGGCAAGCTGATTCTTACCGACGGTGAGGAAACCGAAGAATCCATAGAACTGAAACGAGCCGTAGCACAATTCAAGGTCCACATCACCGACACCAAAATACCTGCCGAAGCCCACAGCATCAAGTTTTATTATACAGGAGGTAGCAGCACCCTGGATGCCACTACCGGCTACGGATGCGTGAACAGTCGCCAAACCGAAACCTTCAAATTAGTCAAAGACAAAAGAGACTATTCCGTCTATACCTTCCCGCACGAAGACAGCGAAGGCTTGAACATGAAAATCAACATTCTCAATTCCGATGCCAAATCCATCAGAGAACTGGAGAAAGACGGCATCGAGGTAAGACGCAACTATATCACCAAGGCAGATATCAGTATAGCAGATACTTCTATCGATGAAACTCCCGGCGGCGATGGCGAGACCGGAGACAAGAAAGGAAACGGCAGTTTCGACATCCAGTTCAATCCCGAATGGGAAGGAGAGATTAACGTTGAATTTGAATAACTTACCATAGAATAAGAAAACCGGAAGAAAAGAACATGAAAGTTTCATCTTTTATGTTCTTTTTTTCCATAATATAATATATTTTTCGATTCTTAAAGATTTGATAATTAAATTTTCTTTGCCATTTAAGAATAATTCCATAATTTTGCATCCGATATTATATAATATTATTGTAAAAGGATGAAAAAAATATTAACTCTTATCATGCTGATGGGAGCAATGACTGCTGCCGAGGCTCAATCTCTGGAATTGAACCTGGACAGTTGCCGTGCCATGGCGCTGCGCAACAACAAGCAGCTCAATGCCTCTAAGCTCAAGAAAGACGTGGCGACCAACCTGAAGAAGTCGGCACGCACGAAATATTTGCCTAAGGTTGATGCCTTGGGCGGATACGAATGGTTCAGTAAGGAGATTTCCCTGCTCAACGATGGTCAGAAATCAGCATTCAGCAATCTGGGATCCAATATCCTGGGCGGCATTTCAGGCAACGCCAACAATTTGATGACCGAACTGGTGGGCAAAGGACTGCTTACCCCTGAACAGGCGCAGAAGATTGGCGGATTGCTCAATGAGAAAGGTGGACTTATCCAGCAGCAGGGCAACGCCCTGGGACAGAGCGTGGTGGATGCCTTCCGCACCGACACCCGAAACATGTGGGCGGGTAGCGTGATGGTGCGACAGCCTATCTACATGGGTGGAGCCATCATCGCAGCCAACAAGATAGCCGACATCGGGGAGCAAATCGCCGACAACGACCTCGACATGCAGACCCAGCAGACCCTCTACAGCATCGACCAGGCCTACTGGCTCGCCGTTTCCCTGAAACAGAAATACAAGCTTGCCACCAGCTATCACGAACTGGTGAAGAAGCTGAACGAGGATGTACATAAGATGATTCAGCAGGGAGTAGCCACCAAAGCCGATGGTCTGAAGGTAGATGTGAAGGTGAACGAAGCCGAAATGAAGATTACCCAGGCTGAAGACGGACTGGTACTCTCGAAGATGCTGCTCTGTCAGCTCTGCGGCATTCCGATGAACCAGCAGATAACCCTTGCCGATGAAGACAAGGAATCGCTGGCACTTTCTGGAACACCTGTAGATACAGAGCAGCAGCGGGTAGCCGCAACCGATTCAGCCATGAACACCCGTCCGGAGTTGCGCATGCTGCAGAACACCCTCGATATTTCGAAGCAGGCCACCAATCTGGTGCGTGCCGTCTATCTGCCACACGTGGCTTTAACTGGCGGATACACCATCTCGAATCCGAATGTATTCAATGGTTTCGAGAAGAAGTTTGCAGGTGTATGGAATGTGGGCGTCATCGTTCAGATTCCGGTATGGAACTGGTTCGACGGAGCCTACAAGGTGCGTGCTGCCAAGGCTGCCAGCAACATCGCCCAGATGAATCTCGACGATACCCGAGAGAAAATCCATCTCCAGATTGCCCAAAGCCAGTTTAAGGTAAAGGAGGCACAGAAGAAGCTCAGCATGGCGATGAAGAACATCGACAGTGCCGAGGAAAACCTGAGATGCGCCAACCTGGGATTCAAGGAAGGCGTGATGGAGGTGACTGATGTGATGGCTGCACAAACAGCCTGGCAGCAGGCACAGAGCCAGAAGATTGACGCAGAAATAGACGTGAAGCTGACCCAGGTGGGCTTGAACAAGGCACTGGGAATCCTGCAGTAATTATAAAAACATAAAATAAAAATCAGAAGAATATGTCTAAGAAATCACAGCATAACAACATATTGCTCGCCGTTATCGGATTTACGGCAGTAGTCATCCTCGTGGGTGTCATCGGTTTCTTCACCTTGGAACAGAAGGACGACACCATCCAGGGCGAAGTGGAAGTATCAGAATATAGAGTATCCTGCAAGTTGCCGGGCCGTGTAGTAGAGTTGAGAGTGAAAGAGGGCGACTACGTTCATGTGGGCGACACCCTCGCCATCCTCGAAGTTCCAGAGATGAAATCGCAGGAGCAGATGCTCCAGGCTACCAATGCGGCAGCCGAGGCGATGAAGGATTTGACCGATGCCGGTGCCCGCAAGGAGCAGATTCAGGGTGCCTTCCAGCTGGTTCAGCAGGCAGAAACAGCCGCTACCATCGCCAAGAAAACCTACGACCGCATGCAGAACCTCTACAACGAGGGCGTTATCAGCGGTCAGAAGCGCGACGAGGCCTTTGCTGCCTACAAGGCTACAGAGGCGCAGGTGGCAGCAGCCAGAAGCCAGTATGAAATGGCGAAGAACGGTGCCCGTGAACAGGAGAAGCGCATGGCTGCCAACAACACCCAGGCTTCCAAGAGTGCCGTGGATGTAGTGAAGAATCTTTTGAAGGAGACCGTTCAGGTGGCTCAGTGCGAAGGCGAGGTAAGCAACGTTTATCCTAAGGTAGGCGAGCTGGTAGGTCTCGGTTCCCCAATCATGAGCATCTCTATCATGAGCGATATGTGGGGCACCTTCAATGTGCGTGAAGACCATCTACAGGGTTTGAACAAGGGCGATGAGTTCACCGCTTTCGTTCCTGCCTTCAACAAGGAAATCAAGATGAAGGTGTATTACCTGAAGGATCAGGGTTCTTACGCCACCTGGAAGGCCACCAAGGACAATGGTGATTACGACCGCAAGACCTTCGAGGTGAAGGCCCGTCCTATCACCAAGCTCGAGGGTTTGCGTCCGGGAATGTCACTCATCATTAAATAACTTCTATGTTCAAGAGATTATATCATATAGCCCTCAGAGAATGCGGCATCATGTGGAAGAACCCCATCTATCTCTTCTGCATGGTTATCTTCCCCATCGTGGTGGTGATTTTCTTCACCTCACTGATGAAGGAAGGTGTGCCTACAGACATGCCTGTGGGCATCGTTGACCAAGACCACTCGGCTACATCCCGACAGCTGGTGCATAAGCTCGATGCCTTCCAGACCACCAAGGTGGTGTCGCATTACGAAAACATCGCTGAGGCAAGACATGCTATACAGAAGAACGAAATCTATGCCTTCCTGCTCATCCCCGATGGTACGGAGGCAGGACTGATGGCTTCCCGACAGCCAAAGATTTCCTTCTACTATAGCAGCGTGTCGCTGGCGGCAGGCTCCCTGCTCTTCCGAGACCTGAAGACCATCTCTACCCTGGGAGGCGCTGCGGCAGGAATGGCGAAGCTTTCGGCACTGGGAAAGACGAATGATGAAATCATGACCTTCCTGCAACCCATCGCTGTGGATCTGCACATGATTGGCAACCCATACGCCAACTACAACTACTATCTCTCCACCGTGATGGTGCCGGGACTCATCATGCTCTTCATCTTTCTGCTTACACCTTATTCTATAGGAACGGAACTGAAGTTCAATCGTGCCAGAGACTGGATGCGCATGTCGGACAACAACCCATATCTCGCCATTGCCGGCAAGATGCTGCCGCAGACGCTCATCTTCCTGAGCATCTTCCTGCTCTTTGAGTTCTACATCTATTACGTGTTGGGATTCCCTCATCCGGGCGGCGTACTGCCCATCGTACTTCTGGGCGTGATGAGCGTACTGGTCTGCCAGTGCTTCGGCATCTTTGCCTTCGGACTGATGCCTTCGCTCCGCATGTCGATGAGTATCTGTTCGCTGTGGGGCGTGGTAAGTTTCTCCATCTGCGGAGCCACCTATCCGCTCTTTGCCATGGATTCCCCTATCGAAGCCATCGGCCAGCTCTTCCCTATGCGTCACTACTACATGATTTACCAGATGAACATCTTCAATGGTTTCCCGATGAGCGATGCCGTGCTCCACTGGGGTGCGCTGGTGCTTTTCTGCGCCCTGCCAATGCTCACCGTCTGGAACATCAAGAAGGCAATGTTAGTATATAAATACCTACCATAATGAAGAAAAGTAGTTTATTATATAAGATTATCAATGGCATCTGGGACATGTGCTTCATCTGGAAGACGGAGATGCGCAATGTGTTCCGCGACGAGGGTGTGCTCATCTTCTGCATCCTGGTGCCGCTGGGCTATCCGCTGCTCTACTCGTGGATTTACAACAACGAGGTGGTGAGAGAGGTGGATACGGCGATTGTAGATTTGAGCCACAGCCATAGCTCCCGCGAGTTTATCCGCGACTACGATGCCTCTCCCGATGCCAAGGCCACCTATTACTGCAACAGTCTCGACGAGGCGAAGCAGCTGGTGCAGAAGCAGGCGGTGCACGGAATCATCTATATTCCTGCCGACTTCGACACCCAATTGAACCGTGGCGAACAGGCACATGTGGGCGTTTATTGCGACATGAGTCTGATGCTTACCTACAAGGCGATTTACCAGACGGCACAGAGTGTGGCAAGCCATATCAACTCGGGCATTCAGATTTCGAAAGGTGGAGGATTCACGGATAGAGACGATGAGCTTACCGCCCATCCATTGGTATTCGATGAAGTGCCGATATTCAACACCACCGGCGGCTACGGCAACGCCATCCTGCCAGGCGTACTGGTGCTCATCCTGCAGCAAACCATGCTGCTGGGCATCGGAATGGCGGCAGGAACCACGAGAGAGCTCAACAGAAACCGCGAACTGATTCCAGTGAGCAAGCATTATGGCGGCATTTTCCGCATCGTATTCGGCAAGGCGATGGTTTATTTCATGGTCTATGCCGTAATGGGTATGTATCTTACGCTGGTAGTACCGAAGCTGTTCGGCTTCGTCAGCATGGTAACCTGGACCACCATCCTGGGTTTCCTCCTGCCATACATTCTATCCTGCGTATTCTTCGGCTTGATGCTATCGTGCCTGGTAAGATATCGTGAGAATGTGATGCTCCTGGTGGTATTTACCTCCGTTCCATTGCTTTTCATGACGGGTATTTCATGGCCGCAGAGCAATATCCCAGCCTTCTGGCAAGGATTTGCATGGGTATTCCCATCCACCTTCGGCATCAGAGGATTCCTCAGAATCAGCAGCATGGGAGCATCGCTTGCCGATATTCTCCCAGAGTTCAAAGCCCTTTGGATACAGACCGGCGCCTATTTCCTCGCCACCTGCCTGGTTTTCAGACTGCAGTTGCGCTCAGCAAGGCTCAAGGCCAATCTTACTGCCGAAGTTGCAGAAGAAGAGGATGAGGCAGAAGAAATTGTTGATAATGAATAATGTACAATTCATAATTTCGGGGGGCAACCATACAAAAAACAGCTGTTAACTGTTAACCCTGTTAACCCCTGATAAAAAAAGCTAGGACTGCTTGCGGGCAATCCTAGCTTTTTGTATTTAAACCTAACCGAATAGATTACTTGTGTGTACTAACAATCTTGGTTGGAGCCTTCTCGGCATTTCTGCGGTTCACCACGGTAACGATGCTCTGGGCAAGACTCAAGAAAGCCTGACCCGTAACGGAATCAACCTTGGTAGCAGCAGGCGCACCATCATCACCACCCTCGCAGATGCTCTGAACGATAGGAATCTGGGCAAGCAATGGCACGTTCATCTCCTTGGCCAGGTTCTTACAACCCTCCTTACCGAAGATATAATACTTGTTCTCAGGCAACTCGGCAGGCGTAAAATAAGCCATGTTCTCGATAAGACCCAGAATAGGCACATTCACCTTGTCGTTCTGATACATATCAATACCCTTTCTCGCATCGGCAAGTGCTACCTGCTGAGGAGTACTTACAATCACCGCACCCGTAATGGAGAGTGTCTGGAGCAGGGTAAGATGAATATCGCTGGTGCCAGGAGGCGTATCGAGGATAAAGTAATCCAACTCACCCCAATCAGCATCCGCAATCAACTGCTTCAAGGCAGAGCAAGCCATACCGCCACGCCACAAGGTAGCCGTAGTAGGACTTACGAAGAAACCGATACTCAGCAGTTTCACACCAAACTTTTCTACAGGTTCGATAAGGTCTCTGCCATCTTTGTGAACAGAATAAGGACGCTCCTCCTCAACGCCAAACATCTTAGGCATGGAAGGACCAAAGATATCGGTATCGAGCAAGCCCACCTTGTAACCCAACTTGGCAAGTGCGATGGCGAGATTGGCAGAAACCGTACTCTTGCCTACTCCACCCTTGCCCGAGCTTACGGCGATGACGTTCTTCACCTGAGGAAGCAATTTTCCTACTTCCGGACGAGGAGCCGATTTGAACTCAGTAACAATCTCCACCTCAACCTCCTTAGAGATATGATAATGGATGGCAGCCTCAGCCGCCTTCACGGTACTCTTCAGGAAAGGATCCGTATCACGAGGGAAAAGCAGAACCACCTTCACTTTCATACCGTTGATGCTAGGCGTATCCGCCAGCATCTCGCTCTCGATGAGGTTCTTCTTGGTGCCCGGATAAATCACCGTAGCAAGAGCCTCTTCTATCAATTTTGGATATAATGTCATAATTTTTAATTTTGTATTGTGCAAAAGTAACAATAAATAATGTAATAAGCAAATAAAAACTAAATTATTTCAGATATTAAACACTTTTATGTATCTTTGCAGAACTGCAAAATGTGAAGTATATCACATAATATGTGAAGTGTATCACTTATCAACCATCAACGTTTAAAAACGAAGAAAATGAATTGTAAGAAGATTATAATATGCATCGCCTTGGGCATGGCTGGATTCGCTATGAATCTTTCGGCTACCGAACCTGCTGCAGCCATCAAGAGCCACAAGGCCGTGGATGCTGCTGCACCCAATGTTTACTGGACAGATGCAAATGGCCAGGTAAGCTACAACATCAACGACAAGACTGCCCCTGTGGTTAAAATCGCTCTCAACCTTTTCGAGAACGACATGAAGGGGGTAACCGGTTACGCTGCCAAGCAGAAAACCACCGCTCCTATCCAGATTTTCCAGCTCGACCTGCTCTCCAACAAGGAATTCTCCAGCCTGGAGAAGTTAGGTGCGCCCGTTCAGAAGATTATCACCACCAAGGACGCTTACTTCATTGGAGTAAGAAAGAAGAAACTGATTGTGGTGGGCAGCAATGCCCGCGGCACTGCCTACGCCATCCTGGAACTCTCGAAGATGGCAGGCGTATCGCCTTGGAGCGACTGGTACGACCTGAAGCCCCAGCCACGCAAGAGTATCTTCACCCCGGTAGATCAGCAGTGGATAGGCATCCCGAGAATCGAATTCAGAGGTCTTGCGCTGAATGGCAGCAAGTGGATGAATCCGCAGAACTACAGCCGCATTGCCCGTCTGATGCTGCGCCTGAAGTGCAACACCCTCTGGCAGGTAGCCGGCAAGCACGATGCCACCTACAACAAGGCAGTGGTGGATAGTTTCGACATCTGCATAGCCGATAACTACCGAGTGACGGAATGGACGGGCAAGAAACACAAGAAGAGGCACAGAAAGACCCTGGAAAACGTGAAGATGGTGTGCGATAACGCCGAAATGCCTATCGAGAATGTGGCTCCGGGCCTGGTACTCGATATGCTCAACAACAGGGATTATCTGGAAACCAAATCAGATCGCCGTGAGAAATCCCACCGCCACGAGGCTCATAACGACGAGGATTGTGCCTGGATTGCCAACGTAACCAATCCCAAGAAGGCACCCTTGCAGCTTGCCATGATGTCGGATCTTGCCTGGAATCCGTATGCACTCAAGGCGGGTATCAGAAACTATCTGCAATCCTGGCTCAACAATCTCTTCGGAAGCATTGCCGGAAAGAAGATCCAGCCGCTCATGGAGGAGTACTACCGACTCACCAGCATCCGCCAGCCAGCCTACATGGCCATGCCATACGGCGACACCGAGTTCCATTCGGGCGAGTTCGGCAATGAGCTGGAGCGTTTTCTCTATAATTATGATTTATTGAAGACGAAGACGGTGAACATCGAGAAGACCCTGCCAGCCAACCAGCGCGACGGTTTCTTCGAAATAGTGAAATACCCTATCTTCTCGGCTGCCCTCATCGCCGAAAAAGAACTGGAGGCACAGGAGGCAAGAGACATCGCCCGTCCGGGTCTGTTCCCGAAAGACGATGAAGCCAAGGCTGCCGCTGCCGTGAGCCTCAGCGCCTACAACACCCTGAAGCAGCTCAATGCCTATTACATGAAGTTGGGCAAGGGCAAATGGAGCAACTTCATCACCATCAATGGTGCCGAGATGCAAGCCCCGCAATTGCCGGGAACCCTTACAGCCAAAGAAATCAAGAAACTGAAGGGGGAAGCCTTCGACAGAGATCAGGATCTTCAGCCGCTGGTAAACTTCACCAAGCCGATCATCGCCAAGAACGCATACGACTATACGAGTTATACGAAAGCCCCTGCCCCAAAGGGTCAGACTGCGCAGGAAATAGAGCTGAAGCCTTTGCTGGGTCACAGCAACAAAGCCGTGAAGCTTCCTAAGGGAGCCAGCCTCCGATATAAATTTGCGAGCAGTCAGATAGGCGACGCCCGCTTCACCCTAGCCGTGATTCCGAGCTATCTGTCGAATGCGAAGAACATGCGAGTGAGCGTGAGCATCGACAATGCCCAGCCAGTGGTTTGCCAGATGAAGGAGGATACCAGCAGCAAGGATAGCAAGTTTAGCATCTGGCGTGGTCAGGTGCTGAAGAGTTTCTACGTCACCCTGCTCGATGGTTATCACACCATCGATATCAAGGCTTTGGATGATAACGTGATTATCGACCAGTGGGCATTGGATTTCGACGTAGATAGAGAATATTATGTATTCCCGGTGTTGAAATAAAGGTGAAGCCTCTTTCTGGTCTTCTATGATGCCTCTCTTTGGTCTTCTATGAAGCCTCTCCTTGGTCTTCTATGATGACCAGGGAGAGGCTTCTTTTATTAGACAGTTGACCATTGCAGTTGACAATTGATAGTTGACAGGGTTAACAGGGTTAACAGTTAACAGCCAAAAAATGCATGGGTACCCCTCCCCTTACTATAAAAAGAAGTATATATATATTATAATATAATAATGTACGCGAGGGGGACCCTTGAAAAATCAGCTGTTAACTGTTAACTCTGTTAACCCAATTAACCCTATCAACCCCTCATAATAAAAAAAGCACTCCAAGAAGCGGAAAACTTCTCAAAGTGCTCTAATCTAAAATTATCTCTTATTGGTTTTTACTCAATAACTACGGTTGTCCAACCGTGCTTGTCCTCGATGGTACCATACTGAATGCCACGGAGGGTATCATACAGGTGCTTAGAGATAGGACCTGGCTTCTCACCAAAATTGTAGCGCTTGCCAGTATCCAAATCATCGATATAGCTGATAGGGCTGATAACGGCAGCCGTACCGCAGGCACCAGCCTCCTCAAAGGTATCCAACTCATCCTCAGGAATCTGACGACGCTCTACCTTCATGCCCAAATCCTCAGCCAACTGCATCAAGCTCTTGTTGGTGATAGATGGGAGGATTGATGTACTCTTAGGAGTAACGTAGGTATTGTTCTTGATACCGAAGAAGTTGGCTGCACCACACTCATCCATGTATTTCTTCTCCTTGGCGTCGAGATAGAACTCGCAGGCATAACCCTTTTCGTGAGCGATAGAGTTGGCTCTGAGGGAAGCAGCATAGTTGCCACCCACCTTATAGATACCTGTTCCGAGAGGAGCAGAGCGGTCGAAATCACGAATGATGACGTATGGGTTGGTAGAGAATCCACCCTTGAAGTATGGACCCACTGGGGTTACGAAAATCAGGAAGCAATACTCCTTAGAAGGATGCACACCCACCTGAGGACTTGTACCGATGAGCAAAGGACGGATATAGAGCGTAGCACCACTCTCGTAGGTAGGAATCCACTCCTGGTTCAGGCGGACCACCTTCTTGACCATCTCCTCAAACAGTTCTGTTGGCACCTCTGGCATCAGGATACCACGGCATGTGCTCTGCAGGCGGGCAGCGTTCTCATCCATACGGAACACGCGCACCTTGCCGTCTGGGCAACGATAAGCCTTCAAGCCCTCGAACGCCTCCTGTCCATAGTGCAGGCAGGTGGCAGCCATGTGCAATTTCAAATACTCATCAGAGCAAACTTCTATTTCGCCCCATTTGCCGTCGCGATAGTAACAGCGAACATTGTAGTCAGTCTGGCGATAGCCAAATGACAAATTAGACCAATCTAAGTCTTTCATAACATCCTATTTTTAAAATGTTCTACTAATATTTGTCTGCAAAAGTACAAAATATCCTACTAATCTGCAACTATTTTGCGATAAATTTAGCTAAAACGTTATATTTTTATGGGTTTATGCCATTTTAAGGCGTGATTTTGCCTATTTATGGACTATTTTTGCGAAGAGGAATCAATCTTCGCTGAGCAGTTTCTTAATCTCCTCATCGGTTTTGGTGAGTTTATCCTTGCAGAACTTCACCAGAACCTTGGCACGTTTCAATTGCTCGGAGAGCTGGTCGATGTCGAGTTCATCGTTTTCCATTCTTTCTACGATTTGCTCAAGCTCTCTTACGGCTTGCTCGTATTTCATTTCTTCTTTTGCCATAGTTTTATTTTGTTTGGAGTTAACTTTACGCTTTGTTTTTCAAGAATACAACTCCGCTAGGCGTTCCGCCGGATTTGAAATCCGGCGTTAAAAAATATCCCAACCTATTTAGGCTCTGCGGATTTGAAATCCGCAGCAAACAAGATTGCAACAAGAGATTGGGGGATTACAAATCCCCCGGTTTTAAAAGGTCGAACATTTTTTAACGGCGGATTGCAAATCCGCCGAGACGCCTAGCGGGGTTGCCATCTTGGGTGAAATATCATTCAACTTCTGCCTTCACGCTGCCTTCGGCGAATTTCGTTTCGATAATATCCCCGGATTTCAGCTGCGAGGCAGAGCGGACGCTCTTACCATCTTTCAGCGTGATGCTGTAACCACGTTTCAACAGCAGGGCGGGGTCTTGCGACTGGATGCGCTGCTGGAGAAGCTGAAGATGATGGCTTTCGTTGAGCATCTTCCTTTCCAATACCGGCTGGATGTTCTGCGAGATGATCTCGAACTTGCGCTGGGCATTTGATACTTTCGACTGAAGATTCGTGGTAAAGCGATTCATCAGGCGGTCGAGATAGGCACCCTGCTTAGTCTTTACCAGCGAGAACTGAACAGGGATGGTGTTGCTCAATCTTTCCAGCCTCATCTTCTCTACCTGCAAGCGATGCTTCACATTCTGCACGATGGCTTCCTGCGCATCCATCACACGGGCATAAACCTCGGCGAGATGGTTGATGAGGAAGGCGGCTGCGGCGGTCGGTGTCTTGACACGCTGGTAGGAAATCATATCGAGCACGCTTTCGTCTCTTTCGTGACCTATTCCCGTGATGATAGGCAGCGGGAAGTTGGCCACATTCTCGGCTAATGACAGGGTGTCGAAACCCGACAGGTCGCTGGTGGCTCCTCCTCCACGGATGATGACCACACAATCATACTCCTCCCATTCGGCATTGATGCTATCCAGGGCAGCGATGACGCTCTGCTCCACTCCCTCACCCTGCATCGTGGCAGGAAAGAGACGGGTGGTGAACTGCAAACCGTAGTCGTTATCGGCTAGCTGATTGCAGAAATCGCCATATCCGGCGGCAGTGGCACTCGAAATCACGGCGATGCGCTGGCAGAACATCGGGAGCACCAATTCTTTCTGCAGGTCGAAGACCCCTTCTTCCTTCAGCGTATTAATGATTTCCAACCGCTTGCGGGCCATATCGCCCATGGTATAGTTAGGGTCGATATCGTCCACTATCCAGGAGAAGCCGTAGTTCTCGTGAAACTGGGCATGAACCTTGAGCAGCACCTTCATGCCGGCATGAATGCGCTGTCCGGTGATGCGCTCGAAATTCGGCTTGATAAGCATCCAGCGGTTTCGCCAGCAGTTGGCATGAGCCTTGGCTACCGGCGTATTGGAACGCTCATCTTTCTGGATGAGTTCCAGATAGCAGTGCCCGCCGTAGCCCTCGCGAGCCTCAGAGAGTTCCGCTTCCACCCAATAGCTGTCGGGCAAGGACATCGAAATGATTTCGCTGACTATCGAGTTTAATTCATATAATGATAAATGCTTCATATTTTATGTTTTGCAGCCAAATTTACTTTATCGCTTTCCCCGTTTGATAAGCTTTCCAGAAATCAGGAACACCATATCCGAATACATTATCGGGATGCTGCTGATTGTTGCCTGCCAATCTTACGAGTTTAATCACCTGCTTGGCCGTCTTGCGGGGCAATGCCTGCCAGAGGCACGCCACCATGCCGGCTATCAGCGGCGATGAGAACGAGGTTCCGTTATCGTTGATGATGCTGCCCCTGCCCGTAATCACGCAGGTAGGACTGCCATACGCCATCACATCCGGTTTGATTCTGCCATCCGCCGTAGGTCCCACGGCACTGAATGCCGCATTCGTGCCCTGCTCGTTGATGCTGCCCACCGTCAGGATATCCTTGGCATCGGCAGGAAAATTGATTTTCTTCCAGGCACCCATGCCATCATTTCCGGCAGAGTTCACGCAGATGATGCCTTTGTCTGCACACATCGATGCCGTGTGTGAAATCAGGGTGGTGTTGCCATCCTGCTCATAATAATGATGGTTCATCGAAGCATCATCAAAGCCATGATAGCCGAGCGAAGAGTTGATGATATCCACGCCACAACTGTCGGCATATTCCGCCGCACTCGCCCAGTAATCCTCCTCGGCAAGGCTCTCGGTGCGCTCATCCTCGCATCTTACCAGCAGGTATTCCGCTTCCGGCGCCACACCCACATAGTAGTTGGGCGCATGAGCAGCCATGGTAGAAAGCACCATCGTGCCATGTTCCATCTCAGAAAAGATGTTCTTGGACTGCGGCACCACGAAGTCCCTGATGCCCGCCAACTTGATATCGTGCAGTGCAGGAATCTTATCCGCATTCATGAATCCGCCATCGAACACGGCTATCATCATGCCCCTGCCCCGATGACCGCTCTCGTGGAGCCGATTGCCGTTCATCGCCTTCAGCTGGGCATCGGCAGCTCCATAAAATCCGGCACCGTTGCCCCATTCGTTCAATCCCTTTCTCACCCCCGAGCGCATTCTCTGGCTCACGGAATCGGGTGCCACGAACACCTTCATCATCTTGCGGATGAAATCGAAGCCGTCAAGCTTGCGGAGTTCCTTTTCCTTGTGGATTCGCACGAGCAGGGTATTGTTCCACTTGCTCTTGCCCACTATCTCAATGCCGGCATCAGCCACCGCCTTTTCGTAGGCAGGAGCCACGGGCAGGTCGGTGAGGTTGACAGGGAGTCCCTGTCGCTTGCGCCTTTCGATGGATCGTGCCGAGAGGAACTCCTCCGGTCGGTTCACCGAATAGGGATTATGGTCGAGGTCTTTATCCTTGAGGTAAAGACGATACATCATACATTTGCCGCCGGGGTACGACACCATGTCGATGCCAGCCACCCTATTATTGTGGGCAAACAATGTAAATGCAGTTAGTAAGAATGCATAAAGCATTAAAAATCTTTTCATCATTATATCGGTCTTTCGATTGTAAATGTTGTCTGTTACGATATGCAAAAGTAGTGATTTTGCATGAGAATGCCAAAAGAAAAGAGAAGTTTTTATCGGGAAATGCAAGTTTTTCTTATATATATAATAAGGTATCAGATATTTTTTGTAATTTTGCAGACAAGTAGCCGCAGCAGTTGCTTTCTGAAAGCAGCAGGGCGATCGGCTATGAGCAAAAAAACAGATATAAATGGAAAATAAACAAGCGACATTAGAATTAGGTACGAAGC
>ENA-OPRX01001093-OPRX01001093.1-human-gut-metagenome-genome-assembly--contig:-NODE-1093-length-14533-cov-3.267578_pt1 | contig 14533 bp, 7 predicted proteins | sample MGYA00241450_ERZ501892 | MGnify/ENA primary metagenome ERZ501892 (study PRJEB25962, sample SAMEA2042223) | human gut metagenome | biome: human gut; feature: human-associated habitat; material: faeces...
CCTCCTGCGGTCCCGGGTCGTCATTGATTTTCGACGCCATCGTACCCTTCTCAAACGGCATTGGCTCCGAACGGTTCTGGAAACGTGCGAACCGTGCGACAAACGTCATTTCAATATCGTCGACCGAACCACTACGGTGCTTCGCCACGATAAACTCAGCCATGCCGCGGATATCCCTGTTCTCAGCGTCTGTAGTAGAACGCGTATAATATTCCGGACGGTGGATAAAGCAAACAATATCGGCATCCTGCTCGATGGCACCCGACTCACGAAGGTCGCTCAACTGCGGACGCTTGTTGCCGTCGTTGCGTTCCTCCACCTTACGGCTCAACTGCGACAGTGCGATTACCGGGATGTTAAGCCAACTGCTTGAGGCTTCGTGAAATCATACTCACCTCCTGCTCGCGGCTTCCGAACTTCATACCCGTAGCGTTCATCAGCTGAAGGTAATCGATGATGATAATCTTCACACCATGCTCCTTCACCAGACGGCGCGCCTTCGTGCGCAACTCGAGGATTGACAGAGACGGAGAGTCGTCGACATAAAGCGGCGCGCTGAAAAGGCTTCTCACACGCGAGTTCAACTGCTCCCACTCCTGCCGGCTCAGACGTCCGCTCTTGATTTTCTCGCCCTCAATCTCGCAAACGTTTGAAATCAAACGATTGACCAGCTGAAGGTTTGACATTTCAAGCGAGAATATCGCCACCGGAGTGTTGTAGTCGACAGCCATATTCTTCGCCATCGACAGCACAAACGCCGTTTTTCCCATCGCCGGACGTGCGGCAATGATTATAAGGTCGGAGTTCTGCCATCCCGACGTCAGCTTGTCAAGATTGTGGAAACCGGTCTGCAGACCGCTCAAGCCGCTTTCACGCTTGCCGGCGGCCTCAATCTGCTCCATGGCAGAATTGATTACAGGGTCAATCTGCGTGAAGTCCTTCTTCAAGTTGCCCTGCGAGATTTCAAACAATTTACCCTCAGCCTCCTGCAAAAGGTCGTCGATGTCATACGACTCGTCAAACGACTTTTTCTCTATCTCAGAGCAGAACGAAATCAGTCGGCGCGCCAAGAATTTCTGAGCCACGATGCGCGCATGGTATTCGATATGCGCCGCCGAAGCCACATTGGATGTCAATTCAGAGATGCGCACCGGACCGCCCACATCGTCGAGCGCGCCGTCGGCACGCAGCTGCTGCGTGACGGTAAGCATGTCGATGGGTTGCTGCATCACACCGAGCTTGTTGATTGCAGCATAAATTTTTTGGTTTCCAGGGTCGTAGAACGACTCCGGTCGCAACAAGTCGCACACAATGGCATAGGCATCGCGCTCAAGCATCAACGCTCCAAGCACCGCGTCTTCAATCTCCTTGTCCTGAGGCTGAATCTTCGCGTCGTCGGTAAACTGCGCCTTGCTTCGAGCCGACTTCCATTGCTCCGCCTTGAATTTGCGGAATTCCTGGTACTCACGGAAATCACTGTATTCCTTGGAATTCTTTATATCGTTAACGTTCTCCATACTTCATTCTTTTCAACGGCAAATGTAGGAAGATTTAATGAAACTGCCTACTTCTTTCTTCCAAGAATTACCAACAACTTGCCAACCGCCTTTGTCGACAGCCTGTTGAAAACAAGTTGAGGCGGCACGTCGTCCGACGTTCCGCCTCAACTGCTAAAAACTAAACTATAATACTATCTAAACTTATCCTAATTCACGATTACTTTCCGCGTTGTGCCATCCGCCCTGACTACATATATGCCCGGCTGAAGATTTTCAGACCCACACATCTTGCCGTCAAGCGAATACACTTGGAAATCATGGCAACCGTCGACCACAATCGACCTGTCGACCACTTTCACCATAATATTCTCATCAGATGCAGGAACCGACACCGAGGAATATCCCGGATTGTTGTATGGGTCGGTAGGAAAAACAATCATCGATGGAAACCAATAGTTGGCAATCATCGGATAGTCATTCTTCAGGACTCCGTCGGATGTATAGCGCCGTGTGGCGTACGTCTGGTCCTGAAACTGATGAAACACCGACGCATACAGCTCGTCGGTCTGCGGATGGATGCCAAGCGAGCATCCGTAGATATGCCAATCGCCAGGCTCAGAAGAGAAATCGATGATTTTCTCAATCTTATGGCTGTCGGTATCGAAACGGAAAACGCAATAGGTCGTAAACCAGCTGTTGGCGCCGCCGCACCAATAAAGGCTGTTGGTCACCCGCGACGCGCACATCGGGTCGGGAGTCCATGCATACCAGGAGTTTGACGGCGGATACATTCCTTCGCCGTCGATATGCACCACCTCGCGCTCCAACGTCGTAGGATTGACCTTGACCACATATGGCAACGTCGCTCCCATGCCCTGCACGTTTTTGGCTACTGCATACCACAGATTTCCGTCTTTCGACCGCACTATCGTCGAGCCTATTCCCGAAGCTGGGCGTTTGCCTGTTTCCGCTTCAACAACATCATCGACAATACCCATGTCGAGCACATCGACAACCTTGTCGGTCTGCGTGTCGACCACCAGCAGTCCATATTGCTGATGCACGGCAAAGACTTTTCCACCGGCAAGAACCATCGTTCCCGTCTGCCCATAATACAACGAACTGCCGGAATCAGTGTTGGGCTTGTCGTCGTCACCGAGATTCGGGTTGCCCGAGCCCTCCACCTGCCGTTCTATCTCAAGAGTCTCAAGATTGAGCACCCAGATGCCGTTGCTCGTCGACACATACCCCTTTTTGTCGGTCACTCCGCAGAAAGCACGGCCGTCGCACTGCCTCCCCGAGGGGTCGATAATCTGAAGCTGCTTGATGAGCTTCATTGTCTTGGCGTCGGTCACCGAAATGCGTCCGCCCACTACAGAAGCCCCTGGATCTTTCTCCTGTTTGGCAATCAGATACATACGTCCGTTCCATATAGCACCATACTGATTCGTGCAACCCAATTCCTTTCCGGGATTCTCCGCCTGCACAATGCGATAGCGCCAATAATCGCCGTCGATATCATCGGGCAACAAGTAATTGACCGTTGAATTCTGGTGTCCATACCAGTCTTCGTTGACAATCATGATGCCTTTCGTGTAGTCAGTCTCCGACGCCTTGACTGTATTCAAGACTCCGGCGACAACAGCCGCAACGATTATTGCTCGTGATAATATTTTCATTTAAAAAGCACATTGAAAAGTGAGCCCGAACGGTCAACAACCGCTCAAGCTCACTTGATTAATACTTACTGGATTGAAAATTTCAGCGTATGGCTGCCGTTGGTTGACGCAACGACGTAGACTCCTGACGGAAGCGTCAATACCACGCGTGCGCAATCGGAATCGGCTACAAACGCACCGACAACACGACCCGCCATGTCATAGACCGCGAAGGTGGTTCCTGCCATATTCTTCACAGTGACAATATTGTCGCAAACCGACAATGTGCCGGCAGCGCCATCAACATTGTGAATGCCTGAAGCCGAATCCTCCACAGCATAAGGAATGCTGACCGTAGTGGTCTTGCCGTTTGACTCCGCCTTTACATTGAGGTTACCGTGACCGGCAATCAACGGAGTGATTGTAAGCACACCATTTTCAAGCGTAGCGTTGACCAGTCTCTTGTCAGAGACCGTGTTGTCGGCAGCGACAGCGTCGCCTCCTACAATCGACAAGCGTATTGCCGCATCGATATTGTCCTTGTCGGTCACATAATCCTTAAGGTCGATTGTAAATATGTCGCCATCCTTTGCCAAATCAACACTCACCTCAGGGAGATCGCTGAACTCTGGAGCATATTTATCGGGGAAAATCGGCATTGAAGGGAACCAATAATAATCCTTCAGCTTGATTGTTTTCACGATGTCGCCAGTCTTGCAGTCAACAAAGTGGAGCCAATTGTAACGATAGTTTGACGAAGCACCATGGGTTGCAGCCACGAGCAGCTGATTCTTGCGGTCGTCGTAGCGCACACCGGCATAAGGAGCCTGGAACGTTTTGCTGTCAACACCCGGCAAATTGTTTGGGAACACAAACACCGGTTGGATTCCTGCGATGTCGGAACCTACGGTCCACTTGTAATAGCCCGTGTTGCCCGAAACAATTGAAGCCTCAACTCCGGCACCATACCAAATGGCGTTTTCACTCTTTGAAGCAAAGAAATTGGTTGAGCGCCATGCACCCCATCCGCAAGTGACACGCTGTCCCTCCGGAAGGTCAACACTGTCGGTCACGTCGAGCGTGCTCGGGTCGATGCAACGGAATGTGCACAAACCACTTGAGGCACCGGCAGTAGTGGCAACCCACACATTGCCGTCGGCAGTGACAGTGATGCCCTGAGGATAGCCCATGCCGGAAACGCCCGAAGCATCGTTGCTTTCTACCGGGAATGTCTTGACCACCTTGTCTGTGGCGATGTCTATGACATACACACCCACACCCTGCTGGATTGCAAACGCATATTTGCCAATGGCAACCATGTCGCCAATCTGTCCGTTGTACTGGTTCTCACCGGAAGTGATACCGTCGACCATTCCGCCCAAAGTGAGCTTACGGGTGTCAAGCACCTGAATGCCGGCTGTCGAGCCGAGATAAACCTTGTCTTCAGAAACGCCGACACATGCGCGTCCGTCGCCGTTGCCGTTGCCGTCACCGTCGGTGTCTGCGCCGATATAGTCGAACGCCGCCAATTTCTTGAGCGTCTTGGCGTCAGCCACCACAACACGACCGCCACCCTTGCGAGGGTCGCCGCCGTCGGTTGCCTGCTTCGACATCACGATAAGTTTGTCGCCATGGATGATACCGTACTGCGACGTGCAGCCAAACGACTGATACTGGTTTTGTGCCTCATACACACGGTATTTCAATTCGCCCTTGTCGGTAATATAGTTGATTGAGCCGTTTGAATGTCCGAACCAATCCTCGTTGAGCCAGAACGTACCATTCTGATAGCTGTCGGCAAGAGGTTCGCGGTTTGGCTCAAGCACGTTGACCGTATAAGTTGTCGATGCGCCTGAACCGTCCTGCGATGTGAACGTAACGTCGACAGTGCCTGTCTTGTGCGTAATCAATTCCCAGAAACTGCGCAACGGGTTGAACGCCTTTGCGGCGTAGGTTGTAGCCACTTCAGGATCGCTTACGCTGATGTCGTAGGTCTGAATGTCGGCATTTGCCGGCTCCACCGTAGGCGACAGTGCAAGAATGTCGAGATATGTCAGATTGATGGTTTTGTCGCCGTTGCCAAGCACAAAGCCGGTAACCGGATTGCGCAGCGCGGCATGCACCGTCATCGTTGCCTTGACAGCAGGGTCGGTCTTCAGCGCCGCTGTAATCACAGCGTCGCCCTCAACGCGCTTAACGCTGACCGCACCCGTGCGCTTGTTCACGCTTGCCACTTTCGTGTTGCTCGACGAGAATTCAATTTTATCCAGCGAATACGCATCGTTATAGAACTCAAGCGTCGGAGTGAACGACTCGTCGAAATGGGCGTCATATTCCGCATCCGAGAAAGCAAACGTCTTTTCAACCTCAATCATCTCAGGATACCCTGCTGTATATGTTTCATATTGAACAATCAATCTCAACATGTCGGTATCGTCGGTGTCGGGCACGGTAACCGTAAACGTAGCGTCGTCGCCAACCGTCGTTTCCGTCATCGAGGCAGCCTTGGCAATGTCGAGCGTCTTCGGCATCATTTTGCAGATTACTTTCACAGTCTTGCCCTTAAACAACATGCCGTCGTTGAACTGCGTGAATGCAGTCGGCGCATGAGCATCATCATAAGTTCCGGCAATCCGTCCTGAAAGGACAAGATTTCCACCAACTTTCTTCGCCGAGCCTTCAACCACCTGAATCTCTTCCAGCTGAAGTTCTGTCAATTTAGATTTTCCCCAATAGTCAATGCTGCTGTATGCGCTCTTACATCCCGCAGGGACAACAATTTCGGCAAACGTCGCAGGCGAGCCGTTCTTCACGCGCCATGTATAACTTCCAGCCTTACCGGGTTCGGTTACAGGTGAGTATACCTTTATGCCCGTACAGCCATAAACCAGATTAGTGTTGCTGTAGTTCATCTTCTTTTGAGGAAGAACAAGCCTATTCAATCCAGTATTTTCAAAAGCGTAGCTCGGCAACGACGCCAACGCCTCCGGAAGCACCAAAGTTCCGACAGCTTTGCACCCTCTGAAGGCATACGCTTCAATCGATGTCAATGTCGACGGGAGGTTCACTCCAGTCTGACCGTCGGCATAAACAATGTTGGCAAGCATTTTGCAGCCATCGAAGGCATAACCCTTGATGGCATTCACGCTTTTTCCGATTTTCAAAGTAGTAAGACCCACACAACCAGCAAACAATGAATTAGGAATCTCAGTCATCGCCGCAGGCATCGTAAATTCCTTTATAAGCTTACAATTCTTGAACGCGCCTTTACCCAAATTAGTCACTGTAGCAGGCAATGAAAATTCAAGGCTGCTGCAATTTTCAAATGCATAATTGCCAATGCTCGTAACCGTTTCAGGCAAATTGATTGATTCCAGAGCGCTGCACTTGCTGAACATATAGTTAGGCACCTCAGTAAGTCCGGCAGGCAATATCGGATTAAGCAACGATGTGCAATTCTGGAAAACACAGGTTCCGATTTTTGTAGCAGTGTCAGGCATCTTTACCGCAACCAGACTGCTGCAGGAGCTGAACATATAGTCAGGAATTTCCGTAAGTCCGTCTTCAATAATCACCTTACGCAACGACGGGCAACTCTGGAAAAGGTTGTTGCCTACAGTCTTGATGGTCGACGGCAGTCTGATTCCAGGGAATCCGGTTCCGTAGAAGCAATATTTAGGCAAAGCCGTAACCCCCTCCGGGAAATTGATTTCACTCAATTTTGAGCACCATGCGAATGTGCGCTCTTCGCCAAAATCCACAAGGCCGTCGGGCAGAGTTACGCTCGGAATGCTCTTGCAATAAGCAAATGCACATGTGCCCAGTCTTTTAAGCGTTGACGGAAGGTCGACAGATTCAAGTTTCGTACAGTCGAAGAAAGCATAATCACCCAAAGAAACAACCGGTGCGATTATTCTGGCAAGAGTAAGTTCCGACGCACCATAGAATGTGCTGTCGCTCATCTCAGTCACGTTGAAATCCACATTCTGGAAAGTCACAGACGCAGGGATTGTGATCTCTCCCACATATCCAGCCTTGTTGGCTGCCTCGATTTTTTTACGGTCTGGAGTGCCTTCAACCTTGCAGTAGGTGGCTTTTACATTGTTCGACTCTCCTACCGCAGTCACGGCATAAGTCATTCCGCCTACTTTGAAAATGTCGCCTACTTTGACATCAAGGACATATTCGCTTACTTTGGTAAATTTTTTCCATCCGGCAGCCGCCGCATAGTCGGCAGTGTAGCCGTTTGGCACTTCAAGAGTCGCATTGGCATAAGCTCCCGCGCTGAACACGTTGTCGGCAATCGCGACAGGATATGTCGATGCAACTTTTACAGATGTGATTGCATTTGACTCGGCAAACGCTTCATCTCCAATTGCAGTTATCGTTGTCGGAATCTCTATTCCGGCAAGCTGCTGACATGCGGCAAACGCACGTTTTCCAACCGCTTCCACATGCGCAGGGAATTTGATGTCGGCAATCGCCGTTTCCTCAAACATACTGTCGGGAATCGATGTCATCGACGACGGCACAAAGAGAGTGGCAAAGTTGGAGCATCCGAAAAATGCCCCGTCGCCAATTTTTGTCACGCCATCGACCGATGGCACGTTGAGCGTGGCGATAGTGGAGTTTTTAAACGCTTCTTTTCCTATGGCAGTCACTGTTGCCGGAAGAGTGACCGTTGTCACTGTCGAGTTGGCAAAAGCATTTTTGTCGACCTCAACCACGGTATATGTCACGCCCTCGTCGACAAATGTCGACGGCACAGCAACCTCGCCTGTGTAGACACCTGTTTCCGGAGCAGTAAGTTTTACGGTTTTTGCAGAATAACTTTTCAGTTCATAACGCAAGCCTTCGTTTACAAACACTGTCTTTGCATCCGCAGGAATAGGCAGCGGCGCTGCGACAAACGATTTCCACTCGGATGGCATCATGCCTTTGGCAAAGTTCCAGCCATCCCAGCTGCCATTCTCAAGCACGCGGGCTGAAACGCCCCAACTTGAATAGCTGAAATTGTCTTTAGCATTGTCCTTAACCCAATACGACCAATACGAAGAATACCATCCGGCGCCCCACATGTCATCCGTGTCGCGCGCCTTCCAGTTGTCATAGTCATAATCCGAGGAACCGCCCTGTCCGGGCTTGTAGCCGCGCGGATGTTCAAAAAATCCGTCTTCCGACTCGTAGACCTGATTGCCGTTGCCAGTGTCGATAAGGGCAATGTCGCCGTCATCGTCCACGTCCCAGCCGATACCGTTGAGGGTGTAGCCGCCATTGGGATCGGTCGGCGAGCTAACGTTTGTGTACTGCATCAATGCATACAGGCGCGGATTGTTTTTCACCACCGCCTTAAGCATGTCGGCACCAGTGGCTTGACCTGTCCAACGATAGCCGAACACCAAAGCCGCCGGCTCGTCGTCGTAGTTCCATTGAATCACCAGAGCGGCTTTGTTTTCGCCCTCTCCGGTCCAGTTCTTGATCATGTCGAAGGTGAAATTCGCATCACCCGCCATGTCGTCGGGAGTTGCCCACTCCCAATCTGATGCCGCCCGAAGTTTTCCGTCGGCCGACTTAGGTGTGTAAGGCACACCCTGCACCGTCCTCGGCAACTGCGTCTTGGCAGCAATAGTCATCACCACAAAAATCGCGGTCAGACTAAGTAAAATTCTTTTCATAAGAAATTTTATTAATTAATAAAAATAGTTAGTTGGTTATTTCTTTATCACTTTGCGCACCACCTTGCCGCTTCTGACAATGTAGACGCCTTTCTCCAATCTTTCAAAAAACTCGGATGCCGGCACCGAAGAATCGACGGCAAGCACCCTCATTCCCTCCAGGTTGAACACCTCAACCATCGACGAGCCATTGTCGGACTCAACCGAGCCTATTCCATCGGTGGAGAAGTGCACATAATTGAGGTTGTGCCATTGCGATGAAGCGCCGGTCGACGCATCTGCGCCTCTAGGTAATGCGTTCTGCTGACGTCTGTCGCCAGCCACCATAACAACCGGACCGTCAAGAGCCTGGAATTTCCACCCGTCCACATCGCCGTCTTTGAGTTTGCGCGATGTCATTCCCAGTCCGGAATAAGAGAAATTGTCGGAATCCACGTCTCCTACCCAATAACTCCAATAGCCGTCATACCATCCGGCATTCCATCTCTGATGGTCGGCGTCCGTGCGGTCAAACACCTGCCACCAGTCATAGTCGTAGGCAGGATAGCCATAGACACGCGCATTTATCGGATGGTCAAGAATATGCGTGGTCTTTGAAGCCGCAATCGCATCGTCGCACAAGTCGGGAGTGTCCCATCCCGGCACACTTGTCTGCCCCATCGACGTGTTTGCGGAAAAATAGTTGAAACTTACGCGGCTGTCGGCTTTCGCGCCGTCAAAATCGAACTCAAGGAAATCTGAAATTGTATGTCCGTCGGAATATCCGATACCGCACACCGTGCTGCCCATTATTCCCGTAAACTGCGTGAACAGTGTCAAGTCTGACGACTCCTTCGCTATCGCGCGAAACATATCCTCGCCCGACGGTGTCTGCCCGTCGTCCCATCGATATCCCCACACATATGCCTCCTCCGGACCGTTGTCGGCGAACTGCACCACCATAGCGGCTTTGTTGTTGCCGGAACCCGCCCAATGGACAATCTTGTTCCAATCAATCACAAACGCATTTGCCGACAGCACCATCGCCGACAGCAAAACAAATGTCAATGTCTTATTTTTTCTCATATCTCAAAGTTTTTTCAGTCAAAGGATTAGGCAGTGGCACTCCGGGAAGCGCCACGTGGAGGTCGCGCGCCTTGGAAAGCTCTGTCGAGGTTTCGCCAAGCCACCCGCAATATTGATTCACACCCGTATAGACTCTCACAAAGTCGACCCCCGGAAGATTCACTGGATTGCCGTTTTTGTCAACAGCCCACCCGATGTCGAAACTGTTCAAGTCCTCATAGTCATTCGGGTGGTTGTCGACATAACCCCACGGATATGCATAGAGGATATAGTAGCGTCCTGTGCCGCTGGAGTCCACCCCGTTGGGCGCAAGAAGCGTGCCCTTGAATGTCAATTCGTTGTCACTCACCCACTGAGGATAATATTCCTGACTGTGGAAAATGTTTTTAGCTATATAGCCCGAGCCACCGAGAGAATCATGCCATGGGATGTAGGTCATATCTGTCAGATAGCCGCTCTCGTCCTCAACAGGCGTATGGCCGTCGTTTTGCCTGCTGTAGGTTATCTCATAACCATGAAGCGTTTCAGGCTTGTGATACTCGCTTCCGGCAAGCTCATACCACTCATCGTCAGGGATGCCGTTGCAGTTTGCATCAAAACTGACCATAACGATGCCCGGCTCAGCCGACCCGCCCTTGCTGTCGGGATTGGACAATTCATAGAATGCATTTCCCCAAATCCGGAAATCGCGCTCGCCCGGCACATTTATCACCGTGTGGTCGAACCCGAACGTAACATAACCGCCATATCCTCCGAGCGAAATCAGCACATCGTTTGTCCCAGAAATCGACTCCTCGCATTTTTTCAGTATGTCGGCATACGTGTCGCCGGGTTCATATTTCGGCATCTCGTTGACAAACTGTCCCGGAGCCGGACAATATTCATAGACACGGGAAATGTAAGTGCTGTACTCCACCTCCTCGTGAAGCACATTCACCGTAAACTCAAAATGATAAGGCGTGTCAGGGTCGATGATGTCGAACGTAAGATTGTAGACACCCTCCGCTTCAGCCAAAAAGATATAGCTGTCGGTTGCCGACACCTCTTTCCCATTGACTGTCCACCGATACTTCTCCCCTGTCAACGCCGAGTGCAACGGCAGTTTCTGCATACGCGCCACATAGTAGACGTCGTCGATGCCGAGATTGACCATCGGCACCTCATCGGAACAAGCCCACAGAATCAGAGGCAACAATAATATGACTATTCTTCTTTTCATTGATACAGGAATGCTATATGGGCAGGGATGTCGCCCGTACGCACACTCCATTTCTTCTTGCCGTCGGCAGAAAAGCAATAGAGAGTGCCCGATGACACATAATTTTTCGCATCGGTGACAAAAATGTCGCCGGAGACCGGATGCACGGCTATGCCGTATGGAATCGTAATTTCCTTTTCCGTCCCGTCGGTAATGAAATTGGTCGACACGATTTTCTTTGTCCGCGTGTCGATAATGCCATAGGAAATGGTGTTTGAAGCCGTGTAGTTGTTCCATTCCGTAGCGTAATAGTAAAGCAGGTCGCCGTGGATTGCCATATTCGAGCATGCCACGTCAAGAGTGTCTGTGACCACCATCTTGTTGTAGCCAGGCTTCTTGTCAAGCACATAAAGGCGCGACGGACGCGTTTCGTAATCGCCTCTCGAGGAGACCCACAGTTTGTTATAGCGGTCTTTCTTCAGCCGATGCAGATTGATGCCTACGGGAATCTGCTCCACCTGCTTGAAGTCGATCATCTGAATCACAGAGACCGTATTGTCATAGTTTGGAGCGCGGTAGCCTCCGGAATTGGCTACATACATATAATCGTCGACAACCTCCATTTCCTCCGGCTGATAACCAACGGTCACCTTGCGTGTCACGGCAAGCGTCGCCGTGTCGACCTCGAATACCGCACCCTTCGGCGCGCTTGGGTCGATAAGCACCGGTCCGACGTAGGAGCTGACATACGCCTTGCCGCGGTGGAAACGCACATAGCGGCAGTTTGGGATGTCGACCTGTCCGATGCGCACACCGCTGCGTGCGTCCATAACTTCCACTTTGTGAGAGCAGTTGACCACCACATAAAGTTTCGACCCATAAATGCCTATGTCGTTGCCCACGTCGCCGAGCTCCTTCACCACTGCCGGATTTTTCTCGGAATAGAAATTGCGCGAATAAAGCCCTGTGTAATAGTCGTAATAATCAAGGCTGCACTTGTTTGAACCCATATTGCCCTCATTGACAAGATAGAATCCCCGCACAGGGCTGCCCGACGCCTCGTCACCGATTATCTCATACTCCGTGGGCACAACCAGCTCATCCTCGCGGCAGGCGGCGAAAGCCAGAAGCAGAGGCAATGTCAAAAGAGCAAATATGTATGTCTCACGTCTCATATATTGACAGTCAATGTGATGCGATAGTTACGTTTTGGCATCGGGTAATTCAAAATCACGTCGTAGTCCTGACTCAGCAGGTTGTTGACCTCGAGCAAAGCCCTCAGGGTTATGCGTTGTCTGATTTTGAAATCACGGCTCAGCGACACGTCGCTCGTATACCATGGCTGGGTATAGTTGTATCGGATATTTTCCTGCTGGTTATAGCGCTCTCCGACATAGATGTAACTATAGTTGAGATTCCATTCCCGCCATGTCAGATTAACCACTGCCGAGCCGGAATGGTGGGGAATATACGGAATCTGGTCGCGATAGTAATTGTCGGATGGATTGGTCACGTCGATGGCTCGCTGATAGGTGTACTGCGCGCGAACCGTGGCAAAGAAGTCGCGCAGCGGATTGAGCGTCACTTGTGCCGAGACGTCGACACCGCGGATGTCCACCTTGCCGAGATTGAGCATCGTCCAGCGGAACTGCTGCCCCTTAGGATAAGCCACAATCTTGTCTTTGACGTAATTGTAGTATGCATCGCCGCTGAACCGCATTTCGCTCACCAGTCCGCCGCCACGCTTGCTGAACAGCAAGCCAAGATTGTACTGCGTCACGCGCTCGGGGTTGAGTTTCGAGTTTCCCATATCGGCATAGTACAGGTCGTTGAACGTAGGCATTCTGTACGACTGTTTGTAGAACGCCCTTGCCGACAAGCCTCTCACCAATGTGTATGACACAAACGCAGCAGGTGTCAGCACATACTTGTCGGAGGGCGACTGCTGTCCCTTGAGTGAATCGTGGATAAATGTAGCCAAAACGCTCGCCTGCGCCTTTAACCTGCCCAGGTCGAACGCTGTTGCAACCGACAGCATATTTGAGAAGCGGTCGGGTTGCGCAAACCCGTAGACATCGGCGTCGAGCGTGTTCCATTGAAAATCATATGCAGCCGAGACGTGCCACCACGGAAACAGCACATATTCGTTTGCCGACGAGAAGTAGACCTCTTTCTGCTTATACAGATTGTCGATTTTTATCTGCTTGTCGTCGTTGTTGACATAATGGGTACGGTAGAATGCGTATTTCAGATTATTGAGCGTGGTGAACTTGCCGAATGTCTGAGTATAATTGACTTGAGCGAACGAGTTGGTGTCCCAGATGCGTTCTCCGCGACGCCATATGTTGTTGACTATCGCCCCCGGCACGCCACGCTCGGAATTGTAGTTGTAGACCTTGAAATGCCACTGTCCGGACTTCACCACGCCATTGAGATTAGCCTCCAGACGAGTGGCGTTAATGTCGCCGTTCTGGCGCACGGCTGTTGTGTCGTATGCCAGTTCGCCAGCCGGATTGACACGCCGGTAACGGAATTTGTACTTTCCGCTCGAATTTATCCATTCCGCGCTAAGCGACGCGTTGACTTTGTCTGACAATTTCAGCTCCAGCAACGCTGAAGGATTGAGCAGGTCGAACGAGCCAGCCCGCAGCGTGGCGCGCAGATGATATGTCTCTCCGCCGTTGAATTCAGGAGTGCGCGTACGTATATAGATTGATCCCGCCGAACCGAAATCCTTGGCAGGCTGAAGAATCTCGCTTTTCTGACCGTTGTATAACGAAATGCCGTCGATATTGTCGAGCGAGAACTGCCCCAGGTCGACTTGTCCGTTTTGTGCGTTGCCGAGCTCCACACCGTCATAAACCACACCGGTGTGGTTGGTGCCCATTGATCGGATGTTTACCGTCTTTATGCCACCCACTCCCCCATAGTCCTTCACCTGGACTCCGGAGAAATAGCGCAACGCATCAGCCACACTGTTGCTGTTGAGACGTTTCAGCTCTTCGCCGCTGAGTTTCTGCGCAGGGATGACATCAATCTGCGGCACCGTGGCTGTGACAACAACCTCTTTCAGATTGAGCATCCGTTCCGCGGTTGTGTCCTGTGGTTCTGCCGCCAAAACTCCAAGCGAGGGCAAGAATAAAAACAATAAAGGAAAAATCCTCATTCGTAATGTTACAGTTTACTTAAAACAAAAAAACGCCCGTTTTTGCAAGTCATAAGACTTCTAAACGGGGTCAATCTGTTAAAATCGCAAACATATAACGGCTGGGCAGAGTTACTGCCAGCCATCACATATAAAAGTCCATAATCCCGCAGACAATCTTATGTATATTTTGGTTGGCAGGTCTTCTGACTTATTCCTGATGTATCGCCTTCCCATTCCTAATAGAACAGTGGCATAAGAATGATACACCCTCAACGAAATTCACAGCAGCG
>ENA-OPRX01001106-OPRX01001106.1-human-gut-metagenome-genome-assembly--contig:-NODE-1106-length-14418-cov-3.728260_pt1 | contig 14418 bp, 10 predicted proteins | sample MGYA00241450_ERZ501892 | MGnify/ENA primary metagenome ERZ501892 (study PRJEB25962, sample SAMEA2042223) | human gut metagenome | biome: human gut; feature: human-associated habitat; material: faeces...
CACGACATTCAGAACCACAATCTGACGCTCTAACCAACTGAACTACGTCCACCATGTTACACTCAACAAGCTTTCTCGTTAAGCGGGTGCAAAGGTAGAAAGAATATTTCGTTCGCGCAAATTTTTGCGGCATTATTTTTCAAAAAAGTACTTTTTACCCTGTAAAACACTTAGCAGCCCCCTTTTTCTCCTTGTTAGATATATAAAAGGAGCATCGGACCCAGGGCGGAGACATTGCCGACGGAGAAGTTCTCGGCTCACCATGCCACGCTACTCGGCCGCATGGCCATGGCTGTTGGACTCCGTCTTGCTCTGGCTGCTGCCACTCACCGTCCCCGTAGTATCCTCGGGAGCGGGCTGCTCTATCTCCTCGGGCACCTCCTCTTCCACTTCGGGCTGTTCGGGCTGCTCGACGATCGTGTCAACCTGCGTTTGCGGTTTGTCGTCCACCACCGGCTCCTCATAAGGAATGGTATCGGCAGGCAGGACATCAGGCTGCTCGGGCTGCGACGACGAGGTAGAGAACATGGCGAAGCCTATCACGGCCACTACCAGCACCACTACCGCCACACCTATCCACAGCCAGCGCCGGTTGGGGCGGTCGTCCTCGTCCACCGTGGCTGCATGCCAAGGATTCTTCGGACCGCCACCCGTGGGTCGGGGCGCCTCGTAGTGCTCACCCTTGGCAGCATTGGGCAGCGTGATCTGCATCACGCCATGACACTCCGGACATTGGCATTCGACCGTCATGCCCGGTTCGGCATCGATGATAAACTGCGTTCCGCAGTTGTCGCAAGTAATCTGATATTTCATTTATTACTCCTTTCCAAGTTTGATCAAGACTGCGCTTGACAGTTCTTCTCCAGTTCAGGCTTCACGGCCTGAAGCACCCTTTCGGTCGCTCCCGTGAGTTTTTCGACAAAGGCAGCAGCCCGTTCCGCACTCTCCTGGAGGAAAGCCTCATCCTTGGTGAAACGGTCCATCAGCTGAGCAAAGCCCGCATCATCAGAGACCTCGAAGCCACCCTGGGCCGCTATCAGTCCCTGCGCCTCCTGGAAATGCTTGTTGTTGGGTCCGAAGAGGACCGGCATACCCCATACCGCAGCCTCCAGCACATTGTGGATGCCCACACCGAAGCCTCCACCCACATAGGCCACGCGACCATAGTGATAGACCGAGGAGAGAAGTCCGAAGCAGTCGATGATCAAGACGTCGGCATCGGCCACGGTCTCCTCGCTCGACTGGGTGTAGCGAGCCACCTTCTTGCCTTGCAGCAACTGGCGGATCTGCGCCAGGTGCTCCTCCTTGATGACATGAGGAGCGATGATGAGTTTCCACTCGGGATGGGAGGCAAAATAGCGAAGGAAGAGTTCCTCGTCGGGCAACCAAGAGGACCCTGCCACGAAGACACGGCGCGAGTCGCCGACAAAGCGCTCCACCAAGGGCAACTGCTTGCGCGCCTCCCTCACCTGGAGCACGCGGTCGAAACGGGTGTCGCCCACAACCTCCACCTGGTCGATGCCTATCGACGAGAGCAACTGGCTACTCTCCTCGTTCTGGACAAAGAAGCGGCTGAAGCAGCGCAACACGCGGCCATACTGCCGTCCGTAGGGACGGAAGAAGATCTGACCAGGGCGGAAGATGCTGCTCACGCTATAGGTCGGCACCCCGCGATGGTTTAAGATATGGAGGTAGTTGTACCAAAACTCATACTTCACGAAAAAGGCCATGACAGGGCGTACCGTGCGAAGGAAGCGGCGCGCGTTGCCGACGGTGTCGATCGGGAGGTAGGTGACGATGTCCGCCCCCTTGTAGTCCTTGCGCACCTCGTAGCCCGAAGGCGAGAAGAAGGTGAGCAGGATCTTGTAGTCGGGAAACTCGCGGCGTATGGCCTCCATCAACGGACGGCCTTGCTCAAACTCGCCGAGCGACGCGGCATGAAACCAGACATAGCGAGCCGAAGGATCGACCCGCTGCTGAAGCACGCCAAAGGCTGCTTGCTCGCCACGCCACATCTTGCGCACCTTCGAGTCGAAGCGCGCAGCAATGCGGACGCCCAGTTGCATGGCATACATGATGAAGTTGTACATTACCTCTTGTAGGGTTGATGATTAGCTAATGACGTGAGAGACAGAATGGCAGGCGCGCCCGCCCGTTCTTATCCCAGTTCGCTGATGGCGCGATGGAGGCGACGGAGGGTCTCCTCCTTGCCGAGGAAGGCCGAGATGTCAAACATACCGGGACCCTTGCCGATACCGACAAGCGCCAGGCGGAACGCGTTCATCACGTCGCCGAGCTTGTAGCCCTTCTCCTCGACCCACTTCATCACCACCGGTTCCTGGCCCTCTACCGAGAAGTCCTCGACCTCCTGGAGCACCTGCGCCAGTTCGGTCATCTGCTGGGCGGAATACTCCTTCCAGCGCTTCTTCGCCGTCTTCTCGTCATACTCCGTAGGAGCGATGAAGAAGAAGGCACAGAGCGGCCACAACTCATGGACGAAATCGACACGGTCCTTCATCATGTGGACCACCTGGCGCACACGATCCATGGTCGTATCGACGCCATTGTTGGCCACGATGGGCGCGAAGAGGCCTGCGCTCTTCCGCAGCATATACTCGTGGTTGAACCAAATCGCTTTCTTGTAGTCGAACTTCGCTCCTGCCTTGGAGCACTTCGTGATGTCGAAGGCATCCACCAGCTCGTCGAGCGAGAACATCTCCTGCTCCGTGCCCGGATTCCATCCCAGCAGGGCAAGGAAGTTGACCACGGCCTCGGGGAAATAGCCACTCTCGCGGAAGCCCGTGCTGACCTCGCCCGTCTTCGGGTCTTCCCACTCCAGGGGGAAGACGGGGAATCCGAGGCGGTCGCCGTCGCGCTTCGACAGTTTGCCCTTGCCCTCAGGCTTGAGCAGCAACGGCAGGGGGGCGAAGCGCGGCATGGTGTCCTCCCAGCCGAAAGCACGGTAGAGCAGGACGTGGAGGGGCGCACTCGGGAGCCACTCCTCGCCACGGATCACGTGGCTGATGCCCATCAAGTGGTCATCGACAATATTGGCCAAGTGGTAGGTGGGCAGCTCGTCGTGGCTCTTGTAGAGCACCTTGTCGTCGAGGATATCGGTCTTGACGTGGACGTCGCCACGGATCATATCGTGGACCACAACCTCCTCGCCCGGCTCCACGAGGAAACGGACGACATACTGCTCGCCGTCGTCGATGAGCTGCTTGACCTCCTCGGCAGAACGCGTGAGCGAGTTGCGCATCGTCAGTCGCGTGTGGGCGTCATACTGGAAGTTCTTCACCTCAGCACGCTTCTGCTCCAGTTCCTCGGGCGTATCGAAGGCATAGTAGGCCTTGCCCTCGTCGAGGAGCTGCTGCACATACTCCTTATAGATCTCCCTGCGCTCACTCTGACGGTACGGGCCGTGGCTTCCACCGAAGCTGACACCCTCGTCAAAGTGGATACCCAACCAGCGGAACGACTCCAGGATATACTCTTCCGCTCCCGGTACGAAGCGGCTGGAGTCTGTGTCCTCAATGCGGAACACCAGCGATCCATGATGCTGGCGGGCAAACAAATAGTTGAACAAAGCCGTGCGAACACCGCCAATATGCAACGCTCCCGTGGGACTGGGCGCAAAGCGAACCCGCACCTGCGAAGACGCTGCTTCTGCTGTAAATTTTTCTTCCATCATAAATTGATAAGCGTGGATAGCCTAAAATTTTCGGCAAAAGTAATGCTTTTTTTTCGATTATACCATATTTTTTTCGTAATTTCGCCGAGTAAAGGCATTTATGCCCCTATACTAAGGGCTAAGAACCAACCAAAACGAACATTACGCATCATGAAGCAATTCAGACATAACGGCACCAGCAACTGGCCTTCCATCCTTACGCGCATAGCGCTCGTGCTGACGAGCGTGACCATCATCGTCCTGTTTTTGCCCCGCGACAGCAGCCGACTTCTGCACTATAGCGAGGGCCAGCCGTGGACGGACGGCGCCCTGATCGCTCCCATCGACTTCCCCGTCTTCAAGTCGGAGGCGACCCTGAAGTATGAGCGCGACTCCGTGCGCGAACGCTTCCAACCCTACTTCAACTGGGACGACCGCGTGGAGGAGCAGTCGCTCCAGGCATTTCATGAGAAGTTCAAGGACGGCATACCGGGACTGACGGGCAACTACGTCCAGATCATCGCCCATAGGTTGCACCAGATCTACGAGCGCGGCGTGCTCGACCCCACCCAGCTGGCGCAGTATAGCGATGGCGACACGACGACGGCCATCCGCGTCGTGACGGGCAAGGAGGCCGTGACGCTGCCCACGGATAGCGTGCTGACGACGCTCGGCGCCTACCAATACCTCTTCCTCGACGACCGTCTGATGCCGGTGAGGGCCAAGTTGCAGGCTTGCAACCTCAACGATTTCATCTCGCCCAACCTCCGCTACGACCGAAGCCGGAGCGAAATGGAGCTCAACGACAATCTCAGCCTCATCACGCAGGCAAGCGGAATGGTGCTCAAGGGGCAGCGCATCATCACCCAGGGCGACATCGTCACCTCGCGGATGATGCTCGTGCTCAACTCCTACGAGCGCGCCATGGCGAAGCAGAGCGCCTCGGAGAACGAATTGCGATCGACCATAGCGGGACAGACCATCTACATCCTGCTGCTCGTCTCGCTCTTCACCCTCTATCTGGCGCTCTTCCGCAAGGACTACTTCACGAAGCCGCGATCCATAGCCATGCTCTACGCCTTGCTCGTCTTCTTCCCGCTCCTGACGTCCTTTATGATGAAGCACCCGTTCTTCAGCATCTATATCATCCCGTTTGCCATCTCGCCCATCTTCGGGCGCGTCTTCATGGACTCGCGAACGGCCTTCATCCAGCACGTCACGACCATCCTCATCTGTGCCGTGGCCGTGAAATACCAGTATGAGTTTATCACCGTACAGCTGGTGGCGGGCCTCGTGGCGATCTACTCGCTCCGCGAACTGTCGCGAAGGAGTCAGATATTCCTCACGGCGATCCTCGTCACGGCAGCCTCGGCGCTGGTCTATTTCGCGCTCCAGCTCATCCAGACGGATGATGTCTCGAAGCTCGACCGCGCCATCTACTACCACTTCACGATCAATGGTTTCTTCCTCCTCTTCACCTATCCCTTGATGCTGGTGATCGAGAAGGCCTTCGGATTCACCTCGACGGTGACGCTCTTCGAGCTTTCCAATACAAACAACCCGTTGCTTCGCGAACTGAGCGAGAAGGCGCCGGGCACGTTCCAGCACTCCATCACCGTGGGCAACCTGGGAGCGGAGATAGCCAACAAGATTGGGGCCAAGGCGCAACTGGTGCGTACGGGGGCGCTCTACCATGACATCGGAAAGATGGAGAACGCGGTCTATTTCACGGAGAACCAGGCGGGCTTCAACCCGCACGACAAACTGTCGGACACGGAGAGCGCGGCCATCATCATCGGCCACGTCACGGAAGGACTGCGCCTGGCCGAGGAGCACCACCTGCCACAGGTCATCCGCGACTTCATCGCCACGCACCACGGCACGGGACTGACGCGCTACTTCTACATCAAATATACCAACGAGCATCCCGACGAGGAGGTCGATGAGAGCCTGTTCCGCTACTCGGGTCCGAACCCGTTCACGCGTGAGCAAGCGATCCTGATGATCTGCGACACGGTAGAGGCGGCTTCGCGATCTCTCAAGGAGTATTCTCCCGAGAGCATCAGCGCCTTGGTCGATAGTATCATCCAGGCACAGGTGCGCGAGGGCTTCTTCAACGACTGCCCCATCACCTTCCGCGACCTGCAGACGGCCAAGAACGTGCTCATCGGGCGCCTGAAGTCGATCTACCACACCCGTATCTCCTACCCCGAACTCAGCGAGGAGGCTCGCAAGAAGGTGGAAGAGAAGAAAGAGGAGGAGGAAAAGAAGCGGGAAGAACTTACCGAGCAGGTGACGGAAGGCACGGAGAAGAAAGAGGAAGAGAACGTATAATTGGAATAAAATAGACAAACGTCCTGCCTCGTCAGGACATCGGGTAAAAAAGAGAATGGGACCCATCGGCCTTCGTTATGCAAAGGCTTGGTGAGTCCCTTTCTTCTGTTGCTTCTATTTTTCCTATCGCTATTAGGGCACGACCACTACAGACTGCGGCGATAGATCTCTATCACTTCGTCGCGGGTCAAGGTGTGGTAGCCACCGGTATTGCGGGGACAGACGTCGGCATACTTTTCGATGTCGGCTTCCTTGGCATCGACCTCCGTGATGGTCATGGCGAGGCCGAGCTCGCGCATCCAGGACTCCATCGTCTCCAGTCCTTCGAGGGCCACGGCCTTGTCGTCCTTGCCCTCGGGACGTACGTCCCATACAGCGAGGGCCAGGCGCTTGAAGCGGGCCACGGCCTCGTCGCTCTTCTCTATCAGCAGGCGGTAGTAGGCACCCGAGACTGCCGAGAGCGTATGGCCATGGATGGCATTGGTAAAGGCTGCCACGGCCTGTCCCAGCATGTGGACCTCCCAGTCCGTGGCCTTGCCACACTCCGTCAGGCCATTGAGGCCCCACGTGGCCGTCCACATGATATTGCTGCGCGCCTCATAGTCCTCGGGATTGACCAAGGCCTTGCGCGAACTGACGATCAGCGAGCGCATGAGGCCCTCGGCCAGGTAGTCGCTCGTGTTGTCATCGCTTCCCGAGAGATACTGCTCCAGGATGTGGGACATGATGTCGTAGATGCCCGCCACCATGTGATACTTCGGGACGGTGTAGGTAAACTCCGGGTTGAGGATGGCAAAGTCAGGATTGCGGAAGTGGTTGAACAACTTCAGTTCCTCCTTGTGCGAGGAGATGACCGACCCACTATTCATTTCCGAACCTGTGCCCGCCATGGTCAACACCACGCCCACGGGTGTCCAACGACTGTCGAGTTTGCCGAAATGCTTGAAATAGTAGTCCCACGGATCGCGCTCCTGGTAGGCTGAGGCCGAGACCGCCTTGGCATAGTCGGCCGTGGAACCGCCACCGACGGCGAGGATGAGATCCACCCCCTCCTCACGCACCTTGCGAGCACCCTCCAGCACCTTCTCGATATCTGGATTGGGCAAGACGCCTCCGTCCTCGATGATGGTCTTGCCCGCCTCGCGCAGCACCTTGACCACCTGGTCGTAGATGCCAAAGCGCTTGATGGATCCTCCGCCATAGGAGAGCATGACCTTCGGACCATAGTTTTTGAGTTCGTCGCCGAGCAAGCCCAGCGCGTCCTTACCAAAATGTACTTTGGTAGCGTTGTGATAAGTGAAGTTTCCTAACATAACCTTTCTTCTTTATGTGATTGATAACGCTTGCAAAGGTAGCCATTTTCTCTCGATCTTCCGAAACCCTTTTTGGGGAAAAACTTACCCAAAGGACGGAAATCAGTCCTCCAGCGCAACAAGGAAACTGCGGATGCTGGGGAAGAGCAAGTTGCTCCCCTCCCCCGCCAAAGCCTCATCGGGGAGCGGTCCCGAGTTGATGGCGACCGTGAAGCAGCCTGCTGCCACGCCCGCTCTCACCCCCAAGGGAGCGTTTTCGACCACGATGCCCTGCCACGGCTGCAAGTTGCCCGCCTTGCGCAGTCCCGCGAGATAAGGATCGGGCGCCGGCTTGCCGTTCTTCACGTCATAAGCCGTAGTGATGTGTGCCTCGTCGAGGAAGTCGCCGAAGTCGTGGAGCAAGCGCTGGATGAGCGGCCGCTGTCCGCTGCCCGTGACGACATTGATGCTCAGTCCGCGAGACGCAAACCAGCCCATCAATTCGCGCACGCCGTCGAAGATACGCGTCTCCGGCAACTCATGGAAGTAGCGCGTCTTGACGTCATACATCCTTTGTGCCTCCGCCTCATCGACCTCGCGCCCCAGCTGGCGCTTCACATAGTCGCGGATCGTGTCCACGCCCCGTGCCCCCTCTGTGGCATAGGCGTCGGCCTCCGTGAAATGGATTCCGAAGTCGCTCATGGCACGCTTCCATGCCTTTGCATGATGGGGCATACTATCATAGAGCACGCCGTCCATATCAAACAGTACGGCCTTGGGGTCAAACCGTTCGTAGCCGTGCTGATCCAAATAGTGCTTGATCTCGTTGTCGAACATAATCACTTGATTCCATCAAAAAGGCGACGTGTCAGAGTCGGAGAAAAGCCGTTAGGCCCTTGCCTTCCGAGACACGCCGCCATGCTATTGCTATCTCTCTTTACGCCTCCTGGCTCAGACGCTCCTGGATGGCCTTGCTCTCGGCCTCATATCCCGGTTTGTCGAGCAGGGCGAACATATTCTTCTTATACGCCTCCACGCCCGGCTGGTTGAAGGGGTTGACGCCGAGGACGTTGCCACTAATGCCACAGCCGATCTCGAAGAAGTAGATGAGCTGGCCGATGTAGTAGGCATTGAGGCGCGGCAGGGTGATACGGATCTGCGGCACTCCTCCGTCGGAATGGGCCAGGCGCGTGCCCAGCTCCGCCATCTTGTTGACCTCATCGACGCGCTTCCCCTCCAGGAAGTTGAGGCCGTCGAGGTTCTCCTCGTCGTGCGGGAAGAGCAGTTCATGCTCGGGTGTCTCCACGCTCAGCACGGTCTCCCAGATGGAGCGCTCGCCCTCCTGGATCCACTGTCCCATGGAGTGGAGGTCGGTCGTGAAGTCGCAAGACGCGGGGAAGATGCCCTTATGATCCTTGCCCTCGCTCTCCCCATAGAGCTGCTTCCACCACTCGGCCACGAAATGGAGCTTCGGCTGGAAGTTGGCCATGATCTCGATCTTCTTGCCCGCCTTCTGGTAGAGCGCGTTGCGCACGGCTGCATACTGCGCCGCGATATTGTCACAGTAGGGCACGTCCAGTCCTGTGGCCTTCTCCATGTCCTGGGCGCCCGCCACGAGCTGGCGGATATCAAATCCTGCCACGGCAATCGGGAGCAGACCCACCGGCGTGAGAACCGAGAAGCGTCCACCCACGTTGTCGGGGATAACGAACGTCTTGTAGCCCTCCTTGTCGGCAGCCGCACGGGCCGCACCCTTGTGGGCGTCGGTGATGGCGACGATCACATCCTTGGCCGCCTCCTTGCCCCGCTCGGCCTCACATTGCTTCTTCAGCAGGCGGAAAGTGAGGGCCGTCTCCGTGGTCGTGCCGCTCTTGGAGATATTGATCACGCCAAAGCGCTTACCCTTCAGATAGGTGGTCAGTTCGTAGAGGTAGTCCTCGCCAATGTTGTTGCCGGCAAAGAGGATGACCGGGTTGCGGTCGTCGCGGACCAGCCACGAGAAACTATTGCCCAGGGCCTCGATGATGGCGCGTGCGCCGAGGTAAGAGCCTCCGATACCGGCCACGACGACATAGTCGCACTGGCTGCGGAGCGTGTCGGCCACGGCCTGCACCTCGTTGAGAAACTCCGGTGTGATGCTCGACGGCAGATGCAGCCATCCGAGGAAGTCATTGCCCGGGCAGGTGCCCTGCTCCAAAGCGGTCTGAGCCGCTGCTACCTGAGGTGCGTAAGCCTCCAGGGTCCCCGGATCGAGGAAGGAGAGCGCCTTGGTGATGTCTAAACGAATCTTTTCCATAAACCTATTGTGTGATTTGTTGTGTTATTGTGTTGCGGATGGGTGGTGTCCATCCTTGTTATCCTTATTATATATATCCTATCGCCTCACGCCCCCGGATTGGTCATGTTTCTGATGGCCTCGGCGGCATTGGCCCTCTCGTAGAGGATGCGATAGACGGTGTCGAGCGTCGGCGTATGCAGGTGGACGTGGTGGGAGCGAAGCTCCTGGGCGATGACGTACATACACTTCGTGCCGAAATAGCCCTCGGCGATCATCTCCATCTCGGCCTGAGCCGCCTTGACGGTATAGCCCCTCCCGATCATGGCGCCAAACGTGTAGTTGCGCGAGAGGCGCGAGTAGCCCGTGACGAGCTGGTCGCCCAGATAGACCGTGTCGAGCATGTCTCGCCAGATGGGGTTGAGGGCATTGAGGAATGCGTTCATCTCCTGCATGGCGTTGGTCATGAGCACGGCGTGGAAGTTGTCGCCAAAGTCGAGCGACCGGCAGATGCCGGCACAGATGGCATAGACGTTCTTCAGCACGGCCGCATACTCGATGCCGACCACGTCGCGCGAGGTCTTGGTCTTGATGTAGTGGGAGCGGAGCACGTTGCTGAAGGCCTGGGCCCGCGCCTCGTCCGTGCAGCCCACGGTCAGGTAGGTGAGGCGCTGCTGGGCCACCTCCTCGGCATGGGAGGGGCCTCCGATGCAGGCCAACTGGCCCTCGGGCACGCCAAAGCGGCGGTGGACATACTCCGTGAAGACCGTGTTCTCGCCCGGCACGACTCCCTTGATGGCCGTGACGACAAACTTGTCGCGCATGGGCACGCGCACCTTGTCGAGCAGTTCCTTCGTATAAGGCGACGGCGTGACGAAGAGCAGCGTGTCGTAGTGGGAGACGATGTAGTTGATGTCCGACGAGAAGTCTATCTCCGCGACGTCGAAGGCGATGTTGCGGAGATAGCCCGGGTTGTGTCGGAGCAGCTTGAAGCGGTCGATGGTAATCGGGCGCCGCACATACCACCCTATCTGGTGGGTGTGCTCCACTATCACCTTGGCCAAGGCCGTAGCCCAACTGCCGCTACCTATGACAGCTATACGTCCGTTTACCATCGCGCTTCCTGTAGTTGACTATTACTTTTTTATATAGAGTAATCCTTCGGCCTATGCCTCCGTCTCAGCCGGGGTCACAGCGTCTATCCAGCGCTGGATCTCATCGACCGACGGCTTCTCATAGCCGAGCTTATACTTCTTGTTGATCTCGCCGAGCTTCTGCTGCAGGCCCTGAGCCTTCTCGCCACAGATGTCGGAGAGGAGGTTGAAGCCCGCCTTGCGGAGCACATAGACCCACTCCTCAGGCACGCCGATCTTGGCCCAGGCCTCGATGCTGTCCTGCGGCATCTTCTTCTCCGGCTTCATCTGGGGGAAGAGAATCACCTCCTGAATGGTCTCCTGGCCCGTCATGAGCATCGTCAGACGGTCGATACCGATACCGATACCGCTGGTCGGCGGCATGCCGTACTGCAGGGCGCGCAGGAAGTCGTGGTCGATGATCATGGCCTCGTCGTCGCCCTTCTCGCTCAGGCGCATCTGCTCCTTGAAGCGCATCTCCTGGTCGATGGGGTCGTTGAGCTCGGAGTAGGCGTTGGCCACCTCCTTGCCGTTGACCATCAGCTCGAAGCGCTCGGTCAGTCCGGGCTTGCTGCGATGCATCTTCGTCAGCGGCGACATCTCGACCGGATAGTCGGTGATGAAGGTCGGCTGGATGAACGTGCCCTCGCAGAACTCTCCGAAGAGTTCGTCGATGAGCTTGCCCTTGCCCATGGTCTCATCGACCTCCATGCCCTTGGAAAGGCAGAAGGCGCGGATCTCCTCCTCGGTCTTGTCCGTGCAGTCGAAGCCCGTCTTCTCCTGAATGGCCTCGAGGATGGGGAGGCGGCGGAAGGGAGCCTTGAAGGAGATGACGTGGTCGCCATGCTTCACCTCCGTGGCGCCGTTGTTGACGGCCTTGCAGATGGTCTCGAGCAGCTGCTCGGTGAAGGCCATCATCCAGTTGTAGTCCTTATACTGCACGTAGAGCTCCATGCAGGTAAACTCGGGGTTGTGGAACTTGTCCATACCCTCGTTGCGGAAGTTCTTGCCGATCTCATAGACGCCCTCAAATCCACCTACGATCAGTCGCTTCAGATAGAGCTCGGTGGCGATACGCATATACATATCGACGTTGAGGGCATTGAAATGGGTGATGAAGGGGCGGGCCGAGGCGCCTCCGGCGATGGACTGGAGGGTCGGGGTCTCGACCTCGGTATAACCGTGGCGGTCGAAGAAGGCGCGCATGGTGCGGAGCACGGTGGCACGCTTGAGGAAGGTGTCCTTGACGCCGTCGTTGACGACGAGATCGACATAGCGGCGACGGGCGCGCAACTCGGGGTCGTCAAACTTGTCGTAGGCCACGCCGTCCTTGTACTTGACGATGGGCAGCGGTTTGAGGCTTTTCGACAGGAGGACGAGCTCCTGTGCGTGGACGCTGATCTCGCCCATCTGGGTCTTGAAGACGAAGCCACGCACGCCGATGAAGTCGCCGATGTCGAGCAATTTCTTGAAGACTACGTTGTATAAGTTTTTGTCCTCGCCCGGGCAAATGTCGTCGCGGGTGATGTAAACTTGGATTCTGCCTTTGCTATCCTGAAGTTCGACAAAGCTGGCCTTGCCCATGATACGGCGGCTCATCATACGTCCTGCAATGACCACCTCGCGCTTCTCGTCCTCCTTAAATTCGTCTCTGATCTCGGTAGAGAAAGCGTTGGTAGGATATTCTGCTGCGGGATACGGGTCGATACCCATCTCGCGCAGCTGCTGCAAACTTTGTCGGCGGCCAATCTCCTGGTCGCTCATTTCTAAAATGTTCATATTACCTAAGATATGATTCTATAATTATTTCTACGTTTGCAAAGATACAAAGAATATTCCGAAGGGCGTATCTTTTTACTGTTTTTTAGCGTATTGCCGGGAAAACAACCGCGGAAACAGCGTGTCACGGGGGAAAGAATTGCGAAAATAGTAGAAAACAACCGGTATAACCAATAACGGGTCCATCGCCGGGACACATAGAAAAACAACTTGAAAACATGTACAACAAGTAACAACGCTTCGCCAGGACAAATCAGCAGCAAATGTGTCCAAGGCGAAGCGTTGTATTTAGTTGTTTACCTTGCAGCAAGATTGTGACACGCAAAGCGTGTAAAGTTGTTACTTGTTGTAAAAGTTGTATTGGTTGTTTTCCCTACTCAGCAGGCCGTTTTGACGCTACCGGGCCACCTGCTTGACGACTGTGCCATCGGCCTGACGGCGGAGGACGATGCCGTGGCGCGTGGGCTGGCGGAGTCTGCGTCCATCAGGACCGTAGCATACCGAGGGGGCGGGGGTGTCGAGGCGCGGGCGGGAGAGGATGGAGGTGGAAGGCAACGACTGCAAGCGGGGCGCGACATAGGAGTCGGCGTAATAGACGCGGTCGGGCCCCACGTTGACGAGCAGGGTCTGGGTCTTGTACTCGGTCTCGTAGGTCTCCGTGGAGGGATTGTAGTTGAGAACCAGCATATCCTTCAGGTCGAAGGGGTCGAGCTGGGAGGATTCGGGCAGATAGTCTGCAGGCATGGCGAAGAGGTGAAGACAAGACCACGTATCGACACCAAGGTATTGCGGAAGGACGGTGATGCGGTTGTCGCGCCATTCGCCCACCACCCAGTAGGTCTCGTCCCTGTTGGAGCTATAGGGCAACTGCCAGTAGATCTTGTCGCCATCGCAGACGGCAGGCACCTCCTCGTCCATATCATCCTCTATGAAGGGGTTAAAATGGACGAAATGGATGGTCTGCTCGGGCTTTTCCTCTGGCTTCTGCGTGGGCTCATAGCTGAGCGGTACGATCGTGGTCAGTCCCTCGCCATAGCAGCTCCAGCCGCCCGTGGCCGTGGCCAATCCGAGGATGTAGCGGGGCATTCCTTGTTCGTCGAGTCCCCCGTCCACCAGGGCGAGCGTATCGCCGCGCAGGATGAAGCGGACGTCGGTCTCGGTCTCGTCGGGCAGACAGTCGAGTTCCCCATCGCCCCGGTCGCTGAGCACCATGCGGCGCGCATAGAAGACGGTGCCATCGTCGCCCTCAAACATCGCCTGGGGCAGACGCGCCACGAGGGTGTCGCCGTCAGCACGGTCGAGTTTGAGCCACGTGTCGGTAGGAAAGAAGACGAAGGGATTGGACCAATAGACGCTGCCGTCCTCGGCCTCCACATAGTCGGCCGTATAATACGTCACGCTATCGAGGTAGGCCACGCTCTCTCCCGGGTCATAGAAACTGGTGGCGCTCCTCACCTGGTGGGCGTGGATCGTGCCCTCGGGCGCCTCGTAGCGGATGGTCTCAGCGCCTGGAAAAGTCGTTTGCGCCGCCGTGCCCAGCGAGAGGAGGGAGGCAGCGACCAATGGCAATAGTCTGATTTTGTTCATATCGTAAGTAGTTGAAAAATTGGTGAATACTGCGTAGCGAGCGGAGCGCCCTTAGGCGAACGGAGACCACGACTTCCCCTGCTTTAGGCGAGGAGGTACCACATGTAGCCGCAAAAGGTGAGCACGAGGACGGCTCCCTCCCACCGCTCGATGGTATATTTGGTGAAGGAGAAAAACCAGATCATGATGGTCGAGACGAGCATCATGTAGAGATCCACGTTGGTGATGCCCTCGATGTGCATGGGCGAGATCATGCCCGTGAGGCCCAGGATGAAGAGGATGTTGAGGACGTTGCTGCCCAGCACGTTGCCGATGGCAATGCCGCTATTGCCCTTCTTGGCCGCCACG
>ENA-OPRX01001155-OPRX01001155.1-human-gut-metagenome-genome-assembly--contig:-NODE-1155-length-13985-cov-2.782627_pt1 | contig 13985 bp, 12 predicted proteins | sample MGYA00241450_ERZ501892 | MGnify/ENA primary metagenome ERZ501892 (study PRJEB25962, sample SAMEA2042223) | human gut metagenome | biome: human gut; feature: human-associated habitat; material: faeces...
TTAAATTCAATTATAACAAGTGAATTAATAAATGTCAACAAAAAATTAGCGATGATGATACAGAACAAATGCAAGAACTTGCGTTCGATAAAACACTTGCGGGAAAAAGCGATTCAGTGTATAATATAATTTCAGTACGCTGCGAATCAATTAGCAGATATCGTACATGTTAGTTGTGTCTGGGGAGGATTTTATGGCTACAAAGAAAACAACAAAAAATACGAAGAAGCGTGGACGTCCGGCATCGAAATCAAATACGAAACGGACGGCTTCTTCGAGAAAGAATACGCCGAAAAAGACAAAGCAGGCAAGCCCATTGGCAAGAGAGATTGTGTTTCTTGCTCTTTTTGTGTTTGCCATTTTGTCACTGCTTAGTTTGTTCCAAATGTGCGGCGTGTTTGGTAAAGGGTTAAGTGCCTTGCTGTTTGGACTGCTGGGAGCACTGGCGTATGTTTTCCCGGTTTATCTGGTTGTGACTGCAGGTTTGTATCTGGCAAATGCGAAGAATCAAAGACTGCGCCACAAGGTCTGGTATAGTGCCGGCATTTACTGGAGTGTGTGCGGATTATTTCAGTGGGTAGTAAATGACCCTGTGCAGAATGTATGGGAAGTCTATACTGTTTGTGCTGAAAATCACGGTGGTGGTGGTTTCTTCGGTGGAATTTTATCTTTTGAACTGGCACGTGTGCTCGGAAGAGCAGGTTCTTTTATTGTGATACTGGCGCTGTTTTTACTGTTCTTTATGCTGTTAAGCAAGAAACTCATTTTTTCTTCCATTCAGCAGATGTATAAAGAGCGTGAGACGGATGAAGATTATTATTATGAGGAACCGGAACCGGTGTCTTCTCGTGGAAGACAGATGAGTACCTATACATTTGATAAAGAAGAAACTGCAAAAGCAAAGCCAAAGAAAGAGACGAGAAAGAAACGGGCAAAGAAAGCAGAGACAGAAATTCCGGAAAACAAGAATACGGTTTCGCAAAAAGAAATCAAACCGGAAGCCCAGATGGAAGAAGTGGTGCCGGAAGTACAGGATTTGTCGGAAATCAATATTATCCGTGGTGGAGAAGAGCCGGTTAGAGAATCAAGTGTTTACGAAAAAGAATTAGAAGAAAAATTAAAAGAATGGGAAGTAAATCAGGAACTAATCAAACTTGAAATGGAAGTAGAAGAGATAAAGAAAATTCTAAATAGCAATCATCAAGATAGAATGTTTGAATACATAAATGATAAACTTATTAGTTACATTGGATTGAGTAATTTAGAAGATATGATAATAGCAACCAAAAATGTAAAATTAATAACAAGATTTGCTATTGAGATTTCCAATATCAATATAGAAAAATTAGAACAATCTGTAATTGATTTAGTTAATTCTGAATATGCATATAGATTTGCACGAGATATAAAAGGTGCCAATATAAAAAAATTTGAAGATATTATATTATCTGAAGATAATATTGAAGAAGCAGCTGAATATATATATTATTTTACGCGAGATGTAAAGGGTGCAAACATAAAAAGATTAGAAGATGCAATAATAAAAACAAAAAATATTTATTTTATAATGCTTTTTGCTGAAAATATAAAAGGAATTACTCTTGAAAAATTTGAAGATGTAATAATAGAAACAAAAAGTCCTTATTATTTATATTATTTAGCCAAAAAAGTAAAAGGCGTAAATATAGAAAAAATAGAAAATGCTTTAATGGAAACAATGAATGTAGAGTATATAAGTAAGTTTGCTGATATAAAAGGAGCTAATTTATTTAAAATTTATTATGTACTTAAATCAATGAATAAAAATAATGAATACGAATTAATTTATAAAAAAATATTTTCAGATGATAATGATTTAAAATGTATTCATAATTCAAATAAAGCTTATGCTTTACAAAATTTAATTGAATATAGAAATGAAAACAATAATGAAATAAAATTAAGAATATATTTCAATTATTTATTTGATGTAAATTCTAAAGAAAGTGAATTAGTTAATTATGATGATGAATATGTAGAATATATGTGCTCGTTAGAAAAAGAAAAAATGAATAATACATCAAATCAAAAAGTAAAAAAATATAACTAATTATAAATCTACTATGTGTAGATTTTTTTAATAAAAAAAGTGTATAAACTATACACTTAAACAATATTTTTCTTTTTAATTAATTTTTTTATTGGATTATTATGTAATAAATATAATGTGGGATTTGTAATAACTTCTAAGTCACCCATATATTCAACAGAGTAAGCACCAAAATTCATTTTAAAATCATTTAGACCGGCATACTTGTTATCACTAAGTAAAATGTTACTAACTCCTCCTAAATTAAATGTAGTATATCCTTCATTTGCATACCTTTTAATTAATTCCCATAATAGTAAATGTTTAGCATTTAAATCTCTATAATTAGTATCATAACCATCAATTATAATTTGTACTTGGCTACCATTTTTAATAACTAGAACGGAAGCTAAATCAATTCCATCAGGATATTTTTCTATAAGTTTTGTAGCTTTAACAACTTTAATTTTACAATTTTCAAGTTTACTATCAGTTTTAATTTTTTCATTTATTAATTTATTATTATTTTGTTTTGTTAATTTATAATTAAGATTTTGAGAAATAGAATAAACATTTTCATATCTACTTTGATTATTAACTAAATAATCTCTAGTATTTAATCTAGCTAAGTATAAATCAGCATTTCCATTTTTAGAAAAAAATTCATACATATCAGATAAATATTTATAATTTCTAGGGTATTTATCTTTTACTTGATTATATAATGTTTTAATATCATTAGAATCACCTTTTATAATATAAATACCATTTCTTTTCGCACTTCTAATCTTAGTTTTATAACTTTTATCTATGTTGTTATATAATTTTTCAGTACCTAAAGATAAATTTATAATAGCTTCATATCTAGGTCTTTGAGCTTCAAAATAATTATTATAACCATAATGATGATAATCTAATTTCTTTATATAATTATAAATATAATCATAATTTTTATTTCTAAAGAAACTATTTTTTTTATCATCATAAATTTCTTTAATAATCATTGGACTTAATTTCACAGCGGCAATACCCATATTACCTAAAAAAACTTTGATTTTTTCATTAAATGTATCATATAAAATTCTGTCATTGTAATTTATTAAAAAACCTCTTGGAGCATAAGCATAACTATAACCATGATGTTTTTCAATAATTAGTAAAGTTGCTGCAACTATAGTATTTGAATCTATTAATCCTATAAATTTACAATCATATCCTTGATGATTCATAACAAAAGCATATTCCTTTGTTTGAAATAAAGATTTGACTGGAAAACTACTTGTAAATAAATCAAATTCAGCATTCGTTAATTCCTTTATATACATACATTTCACCTCGATGAATTATATTATTATAACATAAATTATAAAAAAATCAAAATATAAAATAGTGAAAAGCAATTACTTTTCACGTTTTTTATAACTATTACACATAGTTTCTTCTTTGTTTTCACATTCTTTGCAATTGCAATTACATACTTTAATTTCGTTTAATTTGCATTCGCATTTATTTTGGTTGCAATGTTTACAATCAAAAACAGAACAATTTATTTTCTGCACACATAATCACCTCATATATATTTTTAACTTAAGAATTATTAATATACATAAATATAAAAAAAAATAATATATTTAGTTAGGTGATAATATGACTGTAGGTATTCCAAGAAGTATGTTTTATTATTATTTCAGCGATAAATGGAAATACTTTTTTGAATACTTGAAAATTAAAACAGTAATTAGCCCAATAACAAATAGAAAAATAATGGACAATGGTATAAAATTATCAAGCGATGAAATGTGTTTATCATTAAAAAATTATATAGGACATGTAGATTATTTAAAAGATAAATGTGATTATATACTTATACCAAGAATAGATAACTATGGATATAAAGAACAAACATGTACAAATTTTTTAGCTATATATGATATTATAAACAACATTTTTGATGTTAAAATACTTGATTATAATATTGATTTAGAAAATAATCAAACTGAATTAAAAGGACTTTTAAAATTATCAAAAACATTAAATAAAACAAAAAAAGAAATAAAAGATGCTTATATGTATTCATTAATAAAATTTAAGAAAGATAAAAAAAATAAAATAATAGAAAACATGAATATGCTTTCATCTACAAAAACAAAAGTATTATTAATAGGTCATCCATATAATGTATATGATGATTTAATTGGAAAACCAGTAATAAAATATTTAAAAAAATTAAATTGTGAAGTTATTTATTGTGATAAATTTGACTATCAAAATACAAAAGAAGAAATATCAAAATATTCAGAAAATATATATTGGAAATATAGTAAAGAAAATATTTCAAGCTTAAAATATTTAGATAAGGTAAATGGAGTTATTTTTTTAAGTACTTTTCCGTGTGGACTAGATTCACTTGTAAATGAACTTGTTTTAAGAAAACTAAATAAACCTTATTTAAATTTAATATTAGATGATTTAGGAGGAATAGCTGGTATGGAAACACGTATAGAAAGTTTTGTTGATATATTTGAAAACTAAAACAATTTGCTTTCCGCATATGGGAAATTATTATATACCAGCATCTTATTTTTTTAAACATGCTTTTAACGTAAATGTTTTAAAATCTCCTAAAATAACTTCTAAAACAATTGAACTTGGTAGTAAAAATAGCCCAGACTTTGTATGTGCGCCATTTAAATATACATTAGGAACAATGATAGAAGGTCTTGAAAAAGGCGCAGATGTATTGCTTCAGATGGGTGGTGGATGTAGATATGGATATTATAGTGAATTACAAGAAAAAATACTTAAAGATTTAGGATATGAGTTTACCCTTATTAACTTTGTAACAGCAGGTAAAATTGATATCAAAAATATTTATAAAGAACTAAAAAAAATAAATAAAAAATTAAACCTTATTAAAATTTTATATTACTTATTTATATCAACAAAAATGATAAAATACATGGATAATATAGATAAATATATACGAAAAAATATAGGTTTTGAGGTGGGAAAAGGAGATTTTGAGAGTTTAAATGAAAAAATGCTTAAAGATTTTAGTAAAGTAAAAAATTTTATTTCTTTAAGACATACTTACAAAAAATATTTAAAAAAATTCAAACAAATAAAAACAAATAAAAAAAATGTTATAAGGGTTGGAATAGTTGGAGAATTATATACAGTAATGGAACCGTTTGCTAATTACTTTCTAGAAAGAGAACTTGCAAGCTTTGGAATAGAAATAACAAGATTTACTAATGCACATTATTTATTATTTGAAAAAACAAATGCAGTTAAAAAATATCTTAAAAATGCAAAAGAATATATAAAATATAGGATGGGAGCGGATGCTCATGATAATATAGCACGCACCAAAGAATTATGTGAAAAAGGATATGATGGAATTATTCATATAAAATCTTCATTTTGTACACCTGAAATTGCAGCTATGCAAATAATAGAAAAAATATGTTCTAAATATGATGTACCAGTAATATTTTTTAGTTTTGATTCTAATACAAGCGAAGTTGGAATAAAAACTAGACTTGAAGCTTTTTATGAAATGATAGAAATGAGGAAGAAAAATGAAATGTTATCTAGGCGTTGATATAGGTTCAATTTCTACAAAAGGTGTAATTATAGATGAAAAAAATAATATACTTGCATCATCATATATATGGACAGAAGGAAACCCAGTTGAAGCGGTAAAAAAACTTATAAACATTTTAAAAAAACAAATGCCTAAAAATTGTGAAATATATGGTATAGGAACAACTGGTAGTGCAAGAAAGCTAATCGGTCTTATGCTAAATGCAAACATTGTAAAAAATGAAATAACTGCTCATGCTGTTGGAACAATTAATTTTCACCCTGATGTCAAAACTATTTTAGAAATAGGTGGTCAAGATTCAAAAATAATAATAATACGAAATGGAATAATTGTAGATTATGCTATGAATACACTATGTGCTGCTGGTACAGGTTCATTTTTATCAAGTCAGGCTAAAAGATTATCAATTCCGATAGAAGAATTTGGTACATATGCTTTGAATTCAAAAAATCCTGCAAAAATAGCAGCAAGATGTACAGTTTTTGCTGAATCAGATTTAATACATAAAGCACAAGTTGGTTATAGCAAGCAAGATATAATAGCAGGATTATGTAAAAGTATAGTACTAAATTATTTAAATAATGTTGGAAAAGGGAAAAAAATAAGAGGACCAATAATTTTTCAAGGTGGAGTAAGTAAAAATAAAGGAGTATTAAAATACTTTAGAGAAATTTTAAATGAAGAAGTAATAGTAGATGAATATGGACATTTGATGGGAGCGATTGGAATTGCTATTCTATCTAAAAAAAATAAATCTGAAAAGTCGATTGATTTAAATATCAAAGATATCAACTTTATAACAAAAGCAACAGAATGTGATAAATGTCCAAATAATTGTGAAATTCTTAGAATATATAAAAATGATAATCAAGTTGATTCTTGGGGAAGTATGTGTGGTAAGGTAAAATAAATCTTGACAATTAATATTTAATAGTGTATAAATTAATTTGATGAAGGGGACGAAATATGAGTAAGAATTTAGTAATAGTCGAATCACCAAGTAAATCAAAAACAATAGAAAAATATTTAGGTAGTGATTATACAGTATTATCAAGCAAAGGACATGTTAGAGATTTATCTACGAAAGGTAAGTTTGGGTTTGGCGTTGATATAGAAAATAATTTCAAACCTGATTATGTAACAATAAAAGGAAAGAAAAAAGATATAGATACATTAAAAAAAGAAGTTAAATCATCAGAACATGTATATCTAGCAACCGACCCCGACCGTGAAGGAGAGGCTATAAGTTGGCACTTATATGATGTGTTGGGTTTAAATAATAATAATTATGATAGAATAGTTTTTAATGAAATAACAAAACCAGCTATAATAGAATCACTAAAACATCCAAGAAAGATAGATATGGATTTAGTAAATAGTCAAGAAACTAGGAGAATACTAGATAGAATAATAGGTTTTAGACTTAGTAAACTAATTCAATCAAAAACTGACGGAAGTAGTGCTGGAAGAGTTCAAAGTGTGGCGTTAAAACTTATTGTAGATAGAGAAAGAGAAATAAAAGCATTTAATAAAGAAGAATATTACACTGTAACAGCATTTTTTAATGATTTTAATGCAGAATTATATAACTATGATCATAAAGATATTGAAATCAAAACAAAAGTAGATGCAGAAAAAATATTAAAAGAATTATCAAATAGTTTTACTATAGAAAGAATTGACAAGAAAAATAAAAGTAAAAAATCTAAATTTCCTTATACAACAAGTACACTACAACAAGATGCATCTAATAAACTTGGAATGAATGCTAAAAAAACTATGAGTGTTGCTCAAAAACTATATGAAGGTATAGATTTAGATAACGAAACAGTAGGTTTAATTTCATATATGCGTACAGATTCAGTAAGACTTTCAGATGAGTTTGTAAATAGTACATTTTCATATATCAACGCTAATTATGGAAAAGAATACGTTGGTTATGTAAAAAAGAGTACTAAAACAGAAAATGTTCAGGATGCACATGAGGCTATTAGACCAACAAGTATAAATAGAACACCACTTTTAGTAAAACCTTATTTAACTAACGATGAATACAAATTATATAAAATGATTTATTTTAGAGCACTTACAAGTTTAATGAGTGATGCCAAAACACTTAATACTACTGTAGTATTAGACAATAATAACTATCAATTCAAGACAACTGGTCAAATAATAACATTTGATGGTTACTTAAAAGCATATAGTGAATATGAAGATACTAAAGATTCAGTATTACCAGATTTTGATACATTTAAATCAAATATAGTAGTTTCAAATAATATAGAATACAAACAACATTTTACAGAACCACCTAGTAGATATACTGAGGCAAAACTAATAAAAGAAATGGAAGAGTTAGGAATAGGAAGACCTAGTACATATGCTAAAACAATTGATACAATAAAAACTAGGGGTTATGTAAATATAGTAGATAAAAAATTTGAACCAACTGAAATAGGCATTGAAATAACAGATAAATTACAAGAATGTTTTAGTCAATTAATTAATGTAAAATATACTGCAAAAATGGAAGATGACTTAGATAAAATTGCAGAAGGAAATGAAGTTTGGTACGATGTATTAAAAGAATTTTATGATTCATTTGAACCATCAGTAAAAGAAGCATTTGATAAACTACCTAAAAAAGAAGCTGAACAAACAGGAGAAAACTGTCCAAATTGTAATAGTCCATTAGTTATAAGAAAAGGTAGATATGGAAAATTTGTTGCTTGTAGTAATTTTCCAGAATGCAAATACATAAAAACAGAACCAAAAGAATTTTTAGAAATATGTGATTGCCCTAATTGTGATGGAAAAATAATAGAAAAAAAGAGTAAACGTGGTAAAGTATTTTATGGATGTAATAATTATCCAAATTGTAAAACAGCATATTGGGATAAACCCACTGGTGAAATGTGTCCTAATTGCAAAAGTATGTTAGTATCAAAAAAGGATAAAATAAAATGTTCAAATTGTGATTATGAAAAATAATCACTTTTTTTGACTTTTACTAAATTAATTGTTAATATATAAATAGGAGTGATCTTATGGGATATTATTTAACATTTGCATTTGATAAAGAATGTAAAAACTCTATAATATTAATGGAAGGTACATTAGAAGAAATAGACAAATTTACTTCACAATTTAAATCTTCGGTTGATGTTAGAAAAAAATTTAAAAAAGAAATAGATCAATTTTGTACTGAAAAAAGTGAGTATATAAAAAAAGTAGAAGAAAAAACAAATAGAAAAGAAACAGGAGATATAGCAATCTACAGTATAGTGGGCAAAGTTCATGAAACTGCAATGAATAAAAGAACTAAAGTATTATATAAATTTTACATTGATATATTTAATGAACTTATAAAAAATAAAGAATTAATGTCAATGTTTTCTAAAAAATGTTATAACGAAGAACATTACGATAAATATGGACAATTACATACAATCGTATCTTTAGCTGATTCAAAAATATTTAGATTAACTCAGTCACAAATGAAAATACTTGCTTTTTATAAGAATTATTCAGATTCGTTGATTTTAAATAATGAAAAAGAAGTTTATTTGCTAATTAATAAAATAAATCCCAATATTGTTGTTATAAATAACCTTGCATCATATAAAAATAGTGTATCGATATTATCTCTTGTAAGTGATATAAAACAAAAATTTAATTGTAAGGTTTCTTATATGGGACATGATTTTCAATGTTTTTGTCCTGCTATAACAATGGTGAATAGTGAAGGTACTTATTGTAATGCTGAAAATATGGGTAATTGTAAAACTTGTATCGCAAAATTTAGGAAAATCCCAGTTAATGTAGATTTTGTCAGTGAGTATCAAGATGCATATTTTAATTTTTTAAACAATATTGCAGATAAAATTATTGTTTTTTCAAATTCTACAAAAAATATTTATTTAAGATTTTATCCAAATGTAGAAAATAAAATTCAAGTAATACCGCATACCTTAACTCCCCTTAGAAAAGTTAAGGTTGAGCAACATGAGGTTATTAATATTGCTGTATTAGGAAACATTACACTTCCAAAAGGAAGTCTTGTTTTAAAACAAGTCGATAAGATTATTCAAAAACATAAAAATTTAAACTTAAAATTAATTGGTAAATGCAATAGCGTTAAATTTAAAAATATAAAAGTTTTAGGTTCTTATAAAATTGAAGATTTACCAGATATTATGGAGCAAGAACAAATAGATATAGTTTTTATTCCGTCTATTTGTCCTGAAACGTTCTCTTATACAGCTTCGGAAGCTTTAAGTATGGGAATTCCTATAGCTTGTTTTAATATTGGTGCGCCAGTAGAAAAAATTACTCAAAATATAAATGGAATAGTTATTTCAACTTTTAATTGCGAAGATGTGTTAACCGAAATTGAAGAATTTATAAAGTATAACAATATTAAAATGAAGGATGAGTAAATGAATATAGCTAAATTATTTTTAATTGAAAAAACCGAAAAACATAAAATATACAACATTTTGGGAATAAAGTTGGCATTAAAAGAAAAAAACGAAAAGAATCACTATTTAAAATTAAATCACCCTAACGTTGGCATATGGGGAGAATACTCTTATTGCGCAGGAACTCCTGTAATTATTAATCCCAAAACATCTATAGGAAAATTTGTTTCAATAGGTGAGAATGTAAGAATTGGACACGGTGAACACCCATTAGAATATTTATCTACAAGTCCTTATTTTTATTATGATGAATTAGGCTTTAAAACTAATGAAACAAATACTCATAGTGAATTTTGGAATTATGCACCCGTGAATATTGGAAATGACGTTTGGATTGGTGATAACGTTTGTATAAAAAACGGAATCACTATTGGAGATGGTGCTGTTGTTGCAATGGGAGCTGTAGTAACGAAAAATGTTCCACCATACGCAATCGTGGGTGGAGTTCCTGCAAGGATTATAAAATATCGTTTTAATGAAGATGTAATTAAGCAACTGATTGATTTAAAGTGGTGGAATTTGCCCCAAAATTTAATAAAAACTATCCCTTACGATGCAGAAATTGAAGAAATAATTGAATTTATAAAAAGGATTAAGGGAGTGTAAAAGATGCAGGATATTAAATTTTCAGTGTTAATAATCTCTCATAATCAAGAGAAATATATTAAAGAAACAGTCGAAAGTGTTTTGAAACAAGGTTATCAAAATTTTGAAGTTGTTATTTCTGATGATTGTTCTACTGATAAAACACAAGATGTTGTTAAAGCAATAGAAGATGAACGAGTAAAACTTGTAACGACACCATTTAATGTTGGAATAAATGGCAATGAAGAAACCGGTATTAGAGCTTGTACCGGAGATTACATTGTTTTGCTGGGTGGAGATGATAGACTTCGTTCGGAGCATTTGCAACGAGTATATGAAACAATAAAAGAAAAGAATGCAGATGTAGTGTATGTTCATTTATGTCCAATAAATGAACATGGTCATTATAAACATGGAAAAGATTATGATTTCTGGGACTACCAAGATAGAACAAGAGAAGAATTTTTGCATGATTACTTTATGCTAGGAAATCAAGTTCCATCTCCGGGAATGACAGTAAAAAGAGAATCTTTGATGGCACTGTTGCCATTGAATTTGTCGTTGATTCCTTCTCAAGATTATAAAGAACACGTAGAATTATTGTTAAATAATAATAGTGTTGCGGTAATAAATGAAATATTGGTTGATTATAGACAATTTAGAGATTCAAGAAATATAAGTACAGATTTAGATGGTGTAATAACAAAAAGAGTTTCATTGGAAACAGATATATTGATGGATTCATTTTTGAATGTAAGTGATTTGAATTTATTAAAACGAGTTTTTGTAAAAGAAATAGAAGAATCAGGGATTAAACCATTTGAAGACTCAATTCAATTTTTCTTAGGTTATATGGCAATTTTATCTAAAAATGATGATAGACAAATTTGGGGATATAAACAAATCTCTAAATATATATCAACATTTGAAGGTTTTATTAAAGCTAAGGAACATTATAATTTTACATTTAAAGAGTTTTGTAATCTTGTAAATAAAGTCGATTGCAAACAAATTACAAAGTTCAATAAGAAGGCTAAAAAATATAAGAATTTGTTTATTACAACATTAATATCGTCAAGCATATTAATCCTTATTTTGCTTACGATTCTTGTCATACAGGTTTTAGGTTAAGAGGTATAGCGATAAATGAACTATAAATTATTAGATTTACATATATTTGGAGATGAAAGAGGCAAACTTATTTCTTTGGAAGGAAATAAGAATATACCTTTTGACATTAAAAGAGTTTATTGGATTTTTGACACCTTGCCTGATCAAGATAGAGGAATGCATGCACATAAAGACTTGGAGCAAATAATAGTTGCAATGGATGGCGCTTGCCAGTTTGTACTTGATGACGGTAAAACAAGAGAAAAAGTTTGGTTAAATAGACCTGATAAAGCTTTGTATATAGGACCAAATATGTGGCGAGAAATGAAACATTTCTCTTATGGATGCAAATTAATGGTTCTAGCAAGTAAACATTATGACGAAAAAGAATATATAAGAAACTATGATGAATTTTTGAAAGAGGTGAATGAATAATGATACACCCACTTTCAGATGTACAAAGTAAAAATATAGGTGAAAACACAAATATATGGCAATATTGTGTAGTTTTGCCAGATGCAAAAATTGGTGATAATTGTAATATATGTTCTCATTGCTTTATAGAAAATGATGTAGTTATAGGTAATAACGTAACAGTAAAAAATGGTGTATATTTATATGATGGCATAAGAATAGAAGATGATGTTTTCATTGGCCCTAATGCGACATTTTGTAATGATAAATACCCAAAAACAAAGAATAAGAACTTTAAATTAGAACCAATTGTAATCAAAAAAGGTGCAAGTATAGGTGCAAATGCAACGATACTCCCAGGAGTAACAATAGGTGAAAATGCACTTATTGGGGCTGGTGCAGTTGTTACTAAAAATGTTAAAAATAATTTAATATTTAAAAAATAAAAATGGAGATAAAAATGAGCGTACTAAATTTTTTTAATAATTTTAGGTATTTGTTTAGATATAATTTAAAAGAGATATTTAAATGTTCCGTTGAAAAATTGAGTGATGAATTACTTATAGAAGAAGTTCTTTATGAAATTCCTGATAGTAATGTTTTTCGACCACAAATAGAAACTCATGATAAAACTGTTGAAACATTAGTTACCACAAGTAATAATATCGTAAGATTTGGTGATGGTGAAGTTGCAATTATAAATGGAAAAAATATTCCATTTCAAAAATATGATACAAATTTAGCTAGTAAATTAAAAGAAATTTTAATCAAAGATCAAGCAAATTTATTAGTAGGAATAAATTTTGAATATTATTATCCTTTTAATATATACAAAATGAACGAAATTCCTGCAAAATTTATGAGGACTTTTGTTCCTAAGTTAAGACTTCAATTTAGTAAATACTTAAATAAGGATAAAAAATATTATTCTGCAGGTTTTACACAACTATATCAATTATATAGGGAGTATGATTTTGAAAGAAATTTCAACTGTTTAAAAAAAATTTGGGATAATAAAAAAATCGTAATTGTTACTTGTGAAAATTCGTTAAAAAATCTAAAATATAATATTTTTGAGAATGCTTTTGAAATAAAAAAAGAAATTGTTCCCGCAAAAGATTGTTGGAGTCGATATGAAAAGATCTTAAATAATTTAAAACGTTATGATAAAGATTATATATTTATTTTAATGTGTGGTCCAACAGCAAAAGTTCTTGTTTCGGATTTAACATTTTTAGGATATAGAGCTTTGGATTTAGGACATATAGCCAAAGACTATGATTGGTATAAAAAACAAATTCCGCATAATCAAAATAATTGTGATAAGTTTTTTTCCCCAGATGTTTAAAGAGGATAATTATGATAAAATTTTTAGATTTAAACAAACGAAGGGGTGTGTAATGAAAATACATGTTATTCAAAAAATTATAGATATTATTAGAATGAAACGTGATACAGTAGTAGAGCTGAATAATTTTTATAATAAATTTATACAGCTAGAATATTATAAAAACGAAATGGAAACACTAGTTCTAGGATCTTCTCATGCGAATTATAATTTTCTAGCTACAGAAAAGGAATTTAACTTAGGACTAAACTCACAAGATTTATACAATTCTTACAAATTATATGAATCGTATAGCAAGTCAACAAAGTTAAAAAATATTATCATTTTCTATTCGGTATTTTCGGAAGGTTTTATACTTGATAAAACTAA
>ENA-OPRX01001157-OPRX01001157.1-human-gut-metagenome-genome-assembly--contig:-NODE-1157-length-13949-cov-2.579171_pt1 | contig 13949 bp, 10 predicted proteins | sample MGYA00241450_ERZ501892 | MGnify/ENA primary metagenome ERZ501892 (study PRJEB25962, sample SAMEA2042223) | human gut metagenome | biome: human gut; feature: human-associated habitat; material: faeces...
AATAGAAAATATTGTAAAGATTCAAGATATATGGGTAAAAAATCATTAATTGAAACTGGTAATTTTGTTAATAAAGATTTTGCTTATTATGATGTTACTAAAAATATTGAAGTATTTGATGAAAAAGAATATGAAAAAAATTACAAACTTGTTTTAGCAACAGTATCAAATGTTGAAACAGGTCTTCCAGAATATATTGAAGTAAATAATGTTTATAATCAGATTGAAGTATTAAGAGCAAGTAGTGCAATGCCATTTTTAACAAATATTGTAGAAATTAATAATAATTATTATTTAGATGGAGCAATATGTGATAGCATTCCAATTAAAAAAGCTTTATCTTTAGAATATGATAGAATTATTGTTATTTTAACAAGGGAAAAAGGTTTTACTAAAAAACCATTTAATAAAGGAGAAATTATAGGAATAAAAACTAAGTATAAGAAATATCCTAAATTTATTAAAGCAATGCTTAATAGATATAAACAGTATAATGAATCATTAGAAATAATTGACAAATTAAGTAGTGAAAATAAAATATTTGCTATATATCCCTCAGAAAATATTGATATAAGCCTTAATAAAGTAAATAAAAAAGAAATAGATAGAATATATGATATTGGAATAAAAGATTATAAAAATATAAAAAATAAATTAAATGAATATTTAAACTCAAAATAATTGAAATTAATTAATTTAAATGGTATTATTTTATAGGGTAGTTATGAAGAAAAAGAAGTTAAAATTAAAAACAAAATATAAATTTTTACTTATAATTATAGCTATATTTTTAGTTACTTTTTTTAGTATGAATTTTCTTTTTAATATTATTTTAATCGGAGATAAAGACATTTATTTAAATGTAAATAGTTCTTATTTTGAAAATGGCTATAAAGCAACATTTTTTGGTAAAAAGTTAAAAGTTGATGTAAAAAATAATATTGATAATACCTCTTTAGGAGATTATAAAGTTACATATACAGCAAACTTATTAAATTTTAAAAAAAGTGTTATTAGAAATGTTCATGTAGTTGATAATGAAAAACCCGTAATAACATTAAATGGTGATAATATAATATATCTTAATAAAGATAGTAAATATGAAGAACCTGGTTATGAAATAACTGATAACTATGATAAAGATATTAATAGTAAAATTAAAGTAACAAATAATATTGATGAAACCAAGGCAGGCAAGTATGAGGTTGTGTATGAGGCCATAGATAGCTCTAAAAATAAAGCAAAAGTTGTAAGAACTGTTGAAGTTCTTGATGATAGTGCATTAACAAGTTCGATAAAAGATTTTACTTTAAAAGGACTATTTACTAAAACGACTTTAACTTATGAAGAAAATGAATATAATTATTTTAATGATACTATCTTTTTAGGAGACTCAAATACATCATTTCTGTATCAAAAAGGAAAACATATTTCGGCTTATCAAACTTGGGCAAGAAATAACTTAAACATTGCTCAAATGAATTCTTCGACTTTTGAAACTTATGAAAATAGACAAAATACAGTTTTAAATGATGCTCTTACAAAATATAAACCAAAATATTTAATTGTATGTCCTGGAATTAATGCTGGACTTTATATGCAAAAAGATGTATTTGTAAGAGAACTTCAAAAATTTTATGATAATATTAAGTTAAATTATAAAGATACAAAAATTATATTTTCAGCAATATTTCCAATAAATGATGGTACACTAAATAAAGCAAGTCAAAAAAATATTAATATTTTAAATTATTATTTAGCAAGATTTTGTTATGAAAATAATATAAATTTTATTGATTTTACAAATGAAATAAAGGATAATGAAGGTTATGCTGATATAAGTTTATTTGAATGTACTGATGAACTTAATTGCAATTTTCATTTAAATGAAGAAGGAAGAAATAAATATATAGACTACATAAAACATTTAGATTTAGGAAAGGTGGTAAATTAATATGAAATTAAAAAAAATTATAATGGTTATAGGGCTTGCAATTATTTTAGCTGGTTGTAACAAAAGTGCATCAACACTTGATATGAAAGGAGCATCAAACTCCCTTGATGAAAAATATCAAAATATGGCTCTTATGAGTGAAAAAGAACTTGAGGGTATTTATAATCAAGACACAACTTTAATGGAAGAATATATTATTAAGTCAAGTGAAAATCAGGATGGTAATTTTTATGCTTTAATTAAAGTAAAATCTGAAAATAAAGAAAAAGTTAAAAACAATATGGATGAAATGTTTTCTATATTAGAAAATCAAAGTAGTTTATATTCACCAGAGGCTGTTAATTTAATTAAAAATAAACTTGCAACATCAGTAGGTGATGAAGGTGGTTTCGCACCTGCACTGAAATCTGATGAAGAAGCAATCGAAACAATTCTTGAAGCAGTTAAGAAAGCCGGATATGAACCAGGTAAAGACTTCAAGATCGCTATGGACGCAGCTTCCTCTGAATGGAAGAGCGAAAAAGGCAAAGGATACTACAAACTTCCAAAAGCAGGAACAGAGTATACATCCGAAGAGCTCATTGAGCACTGGGCTAAATTGTGCGAGAAATATCCGATCATCTCCATCGAAGACGGTCTGGATGAAGAAGACTGGGAAGGATGGCAGAAACTTACAGCAAGACTTGGCGACAAAGTACAGCTTGTCGGTGATGACCTGTTTGTTACAAATACAGAGAGACTTGCAAAAGGTATCAGCCTTGGCGCAGGTAATGCGATCCTGATCAAATTAAACCAGATCGGTTCCGTATCTGAAACACTGGAAGCAATTAAAATGGCTCACAAAGCAGGCTACACCGCAATTTCTTCTCATCGTTCCGGCGAGACAGCAGATACAACAATCGCAGACCTTGCAGTAGCACTGAACACCTGCCAGATTAAGACCGGAGCTCCAAGCAGATCCGAACGTGTTGCAAAATACAACCAGCTTCTCCGTATCGAAGAAGAACTCGGCGCAAGCGCAGTATATCCGGGAATGAAAGCTTTCAATGTGAAACAGGACTAAACAGAACTATGGCAATCCGCGTAAATAATACATACCATAAATAAAATAAACCTGTAAAATGCAAAATGCATTTCTCATCTGAATCGTTTAGTGAGAAATGCATTTTTGTATATGAGACTTTATTATATTCACTCATCCGTATCAATACTGCCTGTTTCTTCCGGTCTCTTCAGATATCCCCTTACAGCAGGCTCAATCGTTTGTTCCATAAGCCGGTGCAGCAGTTCTGTCGTAATATTATGATCTCCCAGAAGCGAATTATACAGGAAGTTTCCTGACAGTTCTTCAGTAATAGAACTCAGTCCTGCCAGAATCATTTTTTTGCCGGGTGTTTCGTTCCATCTGATTTCAATTCCATTATCTTCATGAAAGAAAATGTGCGCCTTTCGTTTCACACATTCTTCGATAAAAGTAACCTCCAGTTTTAACACAGGGATATCGTTTTCATCTCTTGCAAATTCTCCCAGTGTAGCTACAAGGTAATGTTCTCCATGAAGATCAACACATCCATCCGCAGCCTTTCCAAATCCAACAGGAAGTTTATGGATCACCTCACCTTCGGTAAAAGAAACGCAAAAGTTTCCCGCATCATAAGTAAAAGAAATTTCAGAAATACCATCTGTCATATTATTGTGGAATACCTGCACAAACAACGGCGCAATTCCAATATTCTGCTGTTCCATAACATAAGTTCTGCCGCTTACAGCCCGCATAAAACTGTGATGATCAGATGGGCGATCAACGGCTGCTGAAATACGGTAGCTGTATTTTTTATCTGAATGCTTCCTTCTGGAAACTACATTTCTTTTCCATCCCCCGCGCAGAGAAGTACTTCTGTTATTATTTTCTCCATTTTCCAGTTCTCCGCACAACCGTTTCAGAAGACTATAGGAGAGCGGATTCTCAGGTAGAACATCGGCGGGATGATAATTAACAGGGAAGTATTTCCGGATGATATTCAGCATGATACAGTCCTGAAACATTTCTTTGTTTCCGGCATTTGTGACAAGAACCATATCCATATCAGGATAAATAATAACATTCTGTCCCAGCATCCCATTATATTCAAAGCTTCCCGGGCGCTGTTCCATCCATAGCTGATATCCATATCCATAGGTGTCATTCTGAGTTTTCAGATGTCGTGCCGTAGATATTTCTATCCAATATTCAGACACCAGCTGCTGACCATTCCATTTTCCCCTCTGAAGATACAGCTGGCCAAGTTTTGCCATGTCTTCTGCACAGAGAAACAGTCCCCAGCCGCCTTTTGTAATTCCTTTCGGACAGGTTTCCCAGTAATATTTCGTGATACCAAGAGGACCAAACAGTCTCGGAGTCAGATATTCGGTCAGGGTTTCTCCTGTACGTTTCGTCACGATTGCAGAAAGAACATAAGTATTCAGACTGTTATATTGAAACTCTGTTCCGGGTTTTCCATTGACAGATGCATTCAGAAAGCTTCCAAGCCAGTCATTTCCGGACACGATACCTGATTCATTAAAAGTTATGCCGCTTGTCATGGTCAGCAGATTCTCTACTGTGATCACAGGGCGGAAAATCTTTGAAAAGGCATTTATATGATCAGGAAAAATGTCATAAATATTTTCATCGAGTTTTAATTTTTCCTCTTCGATCAACATGCCGATTGCCATACCTGTGATGCTCTTGCACATGGAATGTGTAATATGCCACATTCCTTTAGGGTATGGTGCAAAATTACATTCACAGATTACCTTGCCATGACGCAGTGCCATAAAATGATGCATTTCCGTATCTTTGGAAGCATCCAGTTCCCGAAGAAGGGCAGTAAACAGATCAGAGCAGATTCCCTGACTCTCCGGTGTGGCACGTACAAATGCCTGCTCATAAACTGCATCAAACGGAAAATCCGGTTTCTGTGGGAAATAATCTACACGTGTACCGCCTGTCTTTCCAAGGATCATATTTAAAATCAGTTCTGCAACTGCAATCTGTTCTTTTGCCATAGAGAATACCTCCTTTTTCGGATTTATTTTGATTATACAGACCTCATACAACAAATGCAAATTATATTTTTACGAGAAAGGATATTACCAGTGGACAGTAGCGCAGGATTCTCTTCCTGCGGAAGCTCACTTTAGTGACATAATAAAACGGCTGCGGAATGAACCGCAGCCAGTAATAAGTTTCATCTGTTTACCTTTCGTCAAAAGCAACAAAATCTGTATGATGTCCTACATATTTGTAAGCAGGACGAATGATCTTATTTGCATTAATCAGTTCTTCCAGACGGTGAGCACTCCAGCCCGGCATACGTGCAATAGCAAAGATCGGAGTAAATAATTCTTCCGGAATACCAAGCATGCTGTATACAAATCCACTGTAGAAGTCCACATTTGCGCAGACATTCTTAAACAGTTTTCTATGTTCCATAATCAGTTTGCCGGCAATATTTTCTACTCTGTTATAAAGCTCGAATTCCTCTGTCATTCCCTTTTCCTCAGCAAGTGCCTGGGCAAAGCGTTTCAGGATCACTTCTCGAGGATCGGAAAGTGTATAGACTGCATGCCCCATACCATAGATCAGCCCTGCGTGGTCAAATGCTTCTTTATTCAGAACCTTCTTGAGGTAAGTTATGATTTCATCTTCGTTATCCCAGTGATCTTGATCTACATGAGACTTCAGATCAGCAAACATATTCTGAACTTTCAGGTTTGCTCCACCATGACGAGGTCCTTTCAGAGATCCGATGGATGCAGCAGTAGAAGAGTAGGTATCTGTCCCTGAAGAAGTTACCACATGAGTGGTGAAAGTGGAGTTATTACCGCCACCATGCTCAGCATGCAGGATCAGTGCAATATCCAGAACTTTTGCTTCCAGTTCTGTGTATTTTCCATCCGGGCGAAGCATAAGAAGAATGTTCTCGGCAAGAGAAAGCCCCTTCTGCGGATTACGGATAAATAAGGTATCATCCTTTCTGAAATGGCGATATGCATGGTAAGAATATACGGCAATTTCAGGAAGCTTTGCAATCAGTTCCAGAGACTGACGAAGTACATTTTCAGGAGAAATATCTTCCGGATTGTCATCATATGTATAGAGAGCCAGAACACAACGCTGCATGGCATTCATAATATTGGCATTGGTTCCCTTCATAACAACATCGCGGACAAAACGACCGCCAAGCTCCTCCATATCAGACATCATATCCAGAAATCTGGAAAGTTCTTCCTTATCAGGGAGCTTACCGAAGATCAGAAGATAAATTGTTTCTTCAAATCCAAAACGTCTTCCGTTCAGACCACTGATGATATCCTGTACATTGATTCCCTGATAGTATAAACGTCCATCAGCCGGAATCTGTCTGCCGTTGATCAGATTATAACCATTAACATCAGAAATCTCTGTAAGACCTGTCAGGACACCTTTACCTGCGGAGTCACGAAGACCTCTTTTTACATTATATTCTACATACAGATTTGGATCGATATGATGAGTTTTGAGCAGTTCCTGTTCAAAGAATCTCATTTTGTCACGAAGCTGTCCGGAATCTTCCAGACTCATCATTTCATGTTTTTCCATAATATCATTCCTCATTTCCCCGTTATTTATCTACAGCAATACTCGCAAATTCACTTATAGCAATACTCGTAAATAATGCATATTATAGTGAATTTTATTAAAAAACACTGATACAGTGAATTGCAGATGCATCCTTGCGATCAGTGTTTTACTATGGCGAACATTTGTATTTGTACCTATTTAAACATTGTACAGTAAAGTGATGGGAAAGGCAAGATAAAGATTGTATTTTTTTTCATACAATCATATTAAAGTGATAACGCTTTAAAATTATACAGAAGGAAAATTATGAAAAATATAACACAAAATCATGGAACGTGCTATAATAGCCAACAGAAAGCATGATAAAGGGGAAGTGAGAAAAGAAATGTCAGAAAGAAAAATGAAACGAGTTGAGGACTCCTTAACAGAGCAGTCTCATTTATTAATGCCAAAGTGTCTGAATGCCGCAGGTTATCTGTTTGGCGGACAGCTGCTTGCATGGATTGATGAAACAGCAGGTATTGTTGCCAAGCGTCATGCGGAAATGAATGTGGTAACTGTTGCAGTAGACAATATGTATTTCAAAGCCGGAGCCAGAGTGAACGATACCATCGTTCTCATCGGACGGCTTACACATGTGGGACGTTCTTCCATGGAAGTACGTATTGATACTTACTGTGAAGCCCTTGATGGAACCAGAACCATGATCAACCGCGCATATTTTATTATGGTTGGAACAGATGAACATCAGCATCCTGTGGAAGTACCGGGACTTATCATTGAGGGAGTTACTCAGCAGATAGAGAATGAAGCTGCACAGAAACGTGCAAAACTCTGGAAAGTACGCAGACAGGAAGGATTTTAACAAAACAGCCGCAAATGCGGCTGTTTTTGTTTATCAGTAACATTTACTGCAAGGTCCGTATCCCATAGCCTCGGCTTCTGATCTGGATACCTGTCTGGCTGTATCCGGGTTCATTCTTCCACAGTTGGGAATGCTGTGATATTTTTCGCCGGTTGCAGGGATCCATACCATTGTTCCTACATTTGCATTGTTGGATTCTTCCTGTTCAGGTACCGGATCAGAAGTGGTAGTTTCTTCCTGCCAGGAGTTTCCACCAGTGCCACCTGCAGAAGCATTTACAGAGGAGTCTCCGGAAGAATAATCATTGCATGGCTCCTGTGACCAGGAAATATTTGTTCCATCGGAGACTGCAATGATCGTACCCTGTTTATCTGTTCGGAATACAGGGATTCCCATATCTGATAAACGTCCCATTGTATCTGCTGACGGATGATTATACTGATTATTGATTCCGCAGCTTATGACTGCGTAAGATGGAGAAGTCGCCTCAAGGAAATCCCAGGTAGTTGAACTTGCAGACCCATGATGACCAACAGAAAGAACATCGCAATCAAGGTTCATACCAGTACTGATCATATCCTGTTCACTGGTTTCCTCTGCATCTCCGGTAAAAATAAAGCTATTTGAACCATTTTCAAGTTTGATTACAAGAGAGTTATCATTACTGTTCTGGCTGATACCATTCGGTGCAAGAACAGTGAAACTTCCGGTGCCAAAATCAAATGTTTCACCTACAGAAGGATACTGTACGATAATTGCATTTGCAGTGGCAGTATTCATAAAATTATTGAATAAATTTGAAGTATGTACATAGTCTGGTCCGAATATATTACTTACAGAGAAATTGTCTATACATGGAACAAGACCGCCGATATGATCTTCATCATAGTGAGAAGCGATCATATAGTCAATGTTTTCCACATTCTGTTCCTGTAAGTAGGAGATGATCAGATCAGCATGGCTCTGATCCCCGCCATCGTACAAAAGATTTTGTCCTCCGGACTGTACTAAGATGGCATTTCCCTGTCCAACGTCAATAAAATGAACTGCCATCTCACTGTTGCCTTCAGCTTTTACCGTCAGTGCTGATTGCGGAACTAAGGTAAACAGCAGAAGGAACAGAGATAGAATTAGTGATAGTAACCTGTTTTGTTTCTTCATAAAAAGCCTCCTGAATGTTAATAACAGTTTGATTATACCATTTATTGAGAAACAAAAACATAATTATAGTAATTTCGTAAAATAATACAAATAATCCAGTCTATCTTAGAGCGGGTTTGAAAAATGCTTTAGCGTGAAGTCCTGCGTCAGATTGATTAATACTCTATCTGCTGAACTTCCTCTCCATTGTCTTCCCATGTATCAGAGTTATCTAGAGAACCATCTGTGCTGTCATTGGAACCGTCATCGCTGGGATAATCAATCTGATCGGAAGAATCATCCCCTGTCTCGTCAGATGATGTCTGATCACTGCTTCCATCATCAGAAGATCCATCTTCTGTATCTGTATTATCATTCTCCTGCCCTGTATCATCCAGAGAACCGTCCTGCGTCGTATCAGTATTGTAAGAAGAGTCATCGTAAGAAGTATCATTATAACTGTTGTCATAATCAGAATCATAGTTACTTTCCTGAGTATAAATGGTAAATCCATCCTCCTCAGCCTGAGCTTCTGCCTGTGCCTGAGCCTCAGCGGCAGTTTCCGGAGCTTCCGTAAAGTTTGTAACAGCTTTTGACACTGTATTACCGGTAGGTGCCACAGCAGAAACCGCAAACATCGCGCCACAAAGCAGGATTGCAGTTCCGGCAATCTGAATTTCATCTATATGTCTCATAGTTTATATTCTCCTTGCTTATCTATGTTTGTTTCTTTCTATTTCTATGCATATCCAGATTATTTACAGCAATATTATATACCTTAAGTAGATTTTTTTGTAGAGTAAATTTTAAGTTACTGTTCATACATCACTATCCTGAGATATACAAGCCAAAATTGAAAAAAAACTGGATTCTGTCTGAAAAATCTGTTATTATAAGAATCGTATGAATATAATTTCAACTTTAATACAGTTTATCTAATTATTTTCTTTCCTGTATGATATCAGGGTAAAAAATCCCCATAAAATTGAAATTATAAATTTAAAAACAGAGGTGTCATTTATGAGCTGGTATAATGAGGCAATTTTCTATCACATCTATCCACTGGGTTTAACCGGTGCGCCGAAGCACAATGACTACAGTGCTCCTGTTTCCCGTCTGAACACATTACTTCCATGGATCGACCACATCAGAGAAATCGGATGTACAGCATTATACATCGGACCTTTATTCGAAAGTGTAGGACATGGCTATGAAACCACAGATTACAAAAAGCTGGATTCCCGTCTCGGAACCAACGAAGACCTTAAAAACTTCGTGGCAGCCTGTCATGAAAAAGAGATCAAAGTTATTTTCGATGGTGTATTCAATCACACAGGCCGTGATTTCTTTGCATTTAAAGATATTCAGCAAAACCGCGAACATTCCAAATATCTCAACTGGTACTGCAATGTGAACTTCGGAGGGAATACGGAATACAATGACGGCTTCTCCTACGAAAACTGGGGTGGATACAACCTTCTAGTAAAATTAAACCAAAGAAACCCGGAAGTACAGAATTACATCTGTGATGTGATCCGTTTCTGGGTATCAGAATTTGATGTAGATGGAATCCGTCTGGATGCGGCAGATGTCCTTGATTTTGATTTCATGCGTGCCCTGCGCCGTACAGCAGCAGAAGTAAAGGAAGATTTCTGGCTTATGGGCGAAGTGATCCATGGTGATTACAGCAGATGGGTAAATGGAGAAACGCTCCACAGTGTAACAAACTATGCCCTGCATAAAGCACTCTACAGCGGACATAACGATCACAACTATTTCGAGATCGCACATACTGTAAAATATCTCCAGAATATGGGAAATCTTGATCTCTACAACTTTGTGGACAACCATGATGTAGAACGTATTTATACCAAGCTTTCAAATAAAGCACATTTTGCACCTGTTCATGTCTTACTCTATACACTTCCGGGTGTACCAAGTATCTATTACGGTTCTGAGTTCGGTATTGAAGGAAAGAAAGAGAAATTCTCCGATGACAGCCTCAGACCGGCTCTGGATATCAAAGACTATGCAGATGCAGTACAGAAGAATCCATGTACAGCCCTGATCGCAGCTCTTGGAAAGATACGACAGCATACACCTGCATTAAGCTACGGAAGCTACGCTGAACTTCAGCTTACTAACCGCCAGTTTGCATTTGCCCGTGACCTTGACGGAATACGTGTGATCGTTACCGTAAATAACGATGATAATGCAGCAGATATGAGCCTTTCGGCAGGAAACTGCGCAGAATATATCGGAACCCTCACAGGCCGTAAAGTACCTGCTCAGGATGGACGTATCAATGTAGCAGTAGCCGCAAACAGCGGTGAAATCTGGGTTCCGGCGGGTGAAATGCCAGAATATATACCGGTAAAAACAGAAACTGCAGATATCGAAAAAGTACAGGAAGAAACAGAAGAAACAACTTCCGCACAGACTGAGTCTCCTGCACAGAAAACAATAACCGCGACAGAAGAAACCGCAGCAGCAAAAGCAGAAGATATTCAGCCTGAAAAAACTGCCGATACTTCAGCCATATCAGCAGAAAACAGTTTTCCGGAAAATACGGAAGCCGCTGCTGAAAAGGAAAAGACAGTAATTGTAGATATGAATAAATCCCCGGAAGACATGACTGTAGATGAATTACAGCAGGCAATCCTTGCCAAAATGGCAGGTAACGGCCTTGTTACAGACCAGATGAAGAAAACAGTATATGATAATATCTGGCATGATTCTCTGGTAAACTGGCTCAAGAGCTTCCACTGATCAGATTATCGTCAGTATTTTTCATCTTTTCTTTCATTAATAAAAGAGAAATTTTCCATGTGACAATTTTTTTGCCGTTGACTAAATATTTTTTTGGTGGTAAGATATGGATACAGGTTATTGAACAAGGGTAGCTGTTTGGAATCTTGCAATGTAAAGATTGGTTAAACAGCTGCAGACAATCAATTACACTAAATCGTACGGGAGGAATTCATTCATGAAAACACTTGAAACAAAAAAAGCACCAGCAGCAATCGGACCATATTCTCAGGCAAAAATGACAGGAAACTTCTTATTTGCATCCGGTCAGATTCCGGTAGACCCGGCTACAGGTGAAGTTGCAGGCGATAAAATCGAAACACAGGCAGAGCAGTCCTGCAAGAACGTAGGAGCAATTCTTGAAGAAGCCGGACTTACATTTGACAATGTTATCAAGACTACATGCTTCCTTGCTGATATGGCAGATTTCGCTGCATTCAACGCTGTGTATGAGAAATACTTCACAAGCAAACCGGCCCGCTCCTGCGTTGCTGTAAAACAGCTTCCGAAGAACGTACTCTGCGAAGTGGAAGCTATCGCTGTAGCTGAGTAATTCAGCCAAACCACAATATAATAGATATTTCAAAACAATTTCTGAATCTGATTCAGATGGGGAAAACAGCCAGGGAAAAATCCACCTGGCTGTTTTTGGTTTTCAGGCTACCTGCAATTGCTGATATTTGCTATAATAGTATAAAAGAATTCCGGCAAAATGAAAGGTAAAAGTTATGAGATCAATATCCATATATGCACTTACGAGAAATCAGAATACAGATTCTCTGTCAAAACTGGAACGTCAGTTATCCGGTCGGGAATATTTCCTCAAAATACGGGAATGGGAACTTCAGAGTATGAAAGCACTGGTACGCCAGTTAGAATCGCATATGACTAAAGTCTGTTCCCTGCGCTTTTTCTATTCCTACCAGATTCCAAAACTCGGGAAAGAATTTGATCTTCTCCAGATCAAAGACGACCAGATCATAAATATTGAACTGAAAAGCGGAGCTGTATCTGAGGAGGCAATTCGTAAACAGCTTATGCAGAACCGTTATTATCTTTCCGTTCTCGGACGCTCCATACAGTCTTATACGTATATCAGCAGTCAGAATCGCCTTGTCAGGCTTACCAATCATGATCATATTGCAGAAGCCGACTGGACAGAACTGTGCGGATCACTGCAAAAGGAGAGCAGTGATTATCAGGGGAATATTGACGATCTGTTTCAGGCCGAACTATATCTGATTTCCCCCATCACAGAACCGGCCCGTTTTCTGAAAAAAGAATACTTCCTGACCTCCCAGCAGCGGGATATCCAGCGCCAGATCTTAAAGAAACTCCGTATCAGCCGGTTCGAATATTTCTGTTTTACCGGACTTCCCGGAACAGGAAAAACATTGCTTCTCTATGATATCGCCATGAAACTGTCCAGGCGTCAGCAGATATGCATGATTCACTGCGGCAATGCCGGAAAAGAATGGAAAATACTGCATAAACGTTTACAACGTATTGCTTTTCTTTCGGACAATCAGCTGACCGAAAATACAGAGCTGAAACATTACAGTGCAGTTCTGGTAGACGAAGCACATTTGCTTTCTTCAGAAAAACTGCAGATTCTGTTAACGCAATCGGAGGGGGAGTTTCCTGTAATATTTTCCAGCGATTCCGAAGATGCCATATGTCCTGAAGAATTAGGGGTAAATACATTAAAACTCATAGAAAACCTGCCGGAAATCCAGATGTTTCACTTAACCAACCGCATCCGTACCAATGCGGAACTTTCCTCATTTATCCAGAATATGATACACCTTACAGACAGAAAAACCTCAAAACCCTATCCGCATGTTTCTGTTGTATATGCAAATAATGAAGAGGAGACTGCTGCCTTACTGGAAGATTATATACATCAGGGTTATGAATATGAGATTACTGCCGTGAGAGACATAAAACGTCTTGTTATCATATTGGACGAACGATATTACTATGATCAGAACAGATATCTGCGTTCAAAACATTTCAAAGAAGGCAGGTCTGATGTCCGTAATTTATTTCATCAGCTGAATCAGGCCAAAGAGGAACTTTCTATAATTGTTAGAGAAAATACATATGTATACGAAACATTACTCACGCTTTTACAGCCTGATACTGTCAGATAAAAACTGTCTTTTATAGTTACTACCAATAGTGATACGGTAAAAAGTGTCTTGTAAAGGAGCATTATAAATGTTAATATAAAACCAAATAAAGGACATTTTCACAACGCTCATCCCAAAGTCTAAACAGCGTTGACAGCAAACATAGCAAATAGAAAAATCATGCCGGACAACGAACTGGAAATACGTTTTCAGGGTCGCCTCATAATTTTTTAATTGAAAAAATGAAACAGATTACAGCTTCGGAGTACAAGTAACAGCAGGAATTGGAATATTTTATAAAAAACTTTCCGCTTTTTCTCTTAATATTAGATCTGGTAGGAAATTTGTCGTTCTGAGTGCACGGATGGCAGCCCCAAATTCACATCGAATTTTACATTCCTATTTTTCAAAATCATCATTATAGTTTGTCATGTCATATGGAAC
>ENA-OPRX01001159-OPRX01001159.1-human-gut-metagenome-genome-assembly--contig:-NODE-1159-length-13946-cov-3.371608_pt1 | contig 13946 bp, 9 predicted proteins | sample MGYA00241450_ERZ501892 | MGnify/ENA primary metagenome ERZ501892 (study PRJEB25962, sample SAMEA2042223) | human gut metagenome | biome: human gut; feature: human-associated habitat; material: faeces...
CCGACGAACGACCTGGACATGGACACGGTGACCTGGCTGGAGGAATATCTGGGCAACTTCGAACACACCGTATTGGTGGTCAGCCACGACCGCCACTTCCTCGACGCCGTGAGCACCCAGACCATCGACATCGACTTTGGCAAGGTGACGGTCTTTGCCGGCAACTACTCCTTCTGGTACGAGTCGAGCCAGCTCGCCCTGCGCCAGCAGCAGAACCAGCGCATGAAGGCCGACGAGAAGCGCAAGCAGCTGGAGGAGTTTATCCGTCGCTTCTCGGCCAACGTGGCCAAGAGCAAGCAGACCACCTCGCGCAAAAAAATGCTCGAGAAGCTCAACGTCGAGGAAATCCGCCCCTCCAGCCGCAAGTATCCGGGCATCATCTTCCAGATGGAGCGCGAGCCGGGCAACCAGATCCTCATGGTCGAGGACCTCAAGGCGGTCGATACCGACGGCACGGTCCTCTTCGACCACGTCAGCTTCAATATCGAGAAGGAACAGAAGGTGGTCTTCATCTCCCACAACCCCAAGGCCATGACGGCCCTCTTCGAGATCATCAACGGCAACCGCGAGCCGGATGGCGGCACCTACAAGTGGGGCGTCACCATCACCACGGCCTACCTGCCCCTGGACAACACGAAGTTCTTCGAGAGCGACAAGAACCTCGTCGACTGGCTCTCGCAGTACGGCCCGGGCAACGAGGTGGCGATGAAGGCCTACCTCGGACGCATGCTCTTCCGCCAGGAGGAGGTGGAGAAGAAGGTCAACGTGCTCTCGGGAGGCGAGAAGATGCGTTGTATGATCGCGCGCATGCAGCTGCAGAACGCCAACTGCCTGATCCTCGACACGCCAACCAACCACCTCGACCTCGAGAGCATCCAGGCCTTCAACAACAACCTCGTGCAGTTCAAGGGCAACATCCTTTTCAGTTCCCACGACCTAGAGTTTATCGGTACCGTGGCCGGCCGCGTCATCGAGCTCACGCCCCGTGGCACGATCGACAAGCTCACGACCTACGACGAGTATATCCACAACGAGCAGATCCGCGAGCATCGCGTAGAGATGTATAAGTAAGGAGCATCAGGCCGGGATGTGTAAGCAAAAAGGAGCATCAGGCCGACATGTATAAGCAAGGACAGGAGACCCGTCGCGCGCCCGGGTGGACTTCGCAACCCGAAGCACACACCCGCCCGGCCAAAAGGGCGGGCGCCCCTGCCTTGGCACAATATTTGCTATGCGTCTTTTTAAAAAAGCTAAGAACAAAATGAGTAAAGAGAAGAACATAAAGGTAGGGGGCGAGGCCCCCGAGACCAGCCACAACGAGGCAGAAGACGTGCGTGTGGCCGAAGGCGCACAGGATGGCGCTCAGGCTGAACAGGCCGAAGAGACCGAAACGGCTGAGAAGGCCAACGAGCCCGAGCTCACTCCCGAGGAGAAGGCGAAGGCCGAGGCCGTGGAGTGGAAGGACAAGTACATCCGCCTCTTCGCCGAGTTTGACAACTACAAGAAGCGTACCATGAAGGAGAAGGCCGAACTGATCCTCAATGGCGGCGAGAAGACGATTACGGCCCTGCTGCCCGTGCTCGACGACTTCGAGCGCGCCCTGGCCGACAAGGGCGAGGACGCCACGGCCGTGCGCGAGGGCTTCCAGCTCATCATGAAGAAACTGGAGAAGATCCTCGAGGGCCTTGGCGTGCGCCCCATCGACACCAAGGACAAGGACTTCGACGTCGATTTCCACGAGGCCATCGCCATGGTGCCTGCCGGCGACGACCAGAAGGGCAAGGTCATCGACTGCGTGCAGACGGGCTATACGCTCAACGACAAAGTGATCCGCCACGCCAAGGTGGCCGTAGGACAATAATATAGCGACAATATGGCAGCAAAGAGAGACTACTACGAGGTACTGGGCCTCACCAAGGACGCCACGGAGGCCGACATCAAGAAGGCCTACCGCAAGCTCGCCATCAAGTATCACCCCGACCGCAACCCGGGCGACACGACGGCCGAGGAGAAATTCAAGGAGGCCGCCGAGGCCTACGACGTGCTCCACGACCCGCAGAAGCGCCAGCAGTACGACCAGTTTGGCTTCGACGCCCCTGGCGGCTTCGGAGGCGGCAGTCCGTTTGGCGGCGCGGGCGGCTTCTCGATGGACGACATCTTCTCCATGTTTGGCGACGTCTTCGGCGGCCATGGCGGCTTCGGAGGCTTCGGAGGCCGTGGTGGCGGACGCCAGGCCCCGCGCTATCGTGGATCGGACCTGCGGCTGAAGGTGCGCCTGTCGCTCCAGGAGGTGGCCACGGGCGTGACCAAGAAGTTCAAGCTCCGCAAGGACGTGGTCTGCCCCCATTGCCACGGCACGGGTGCCGAGGGCGGCAGCGCTCCCGAGACCTGCCCCAACTGCCACGGCAGCGGCATGGAGATCCGCACCCAGCAGAGCATCTTCGGCATGATGCAGACCCAGACCACGTGCCACGTCTGTGGCGGCGAGGGCAAGGTCATCAAGAACAAGTGCAAGGAGTGTGACGGATCGGGTGTCGTCAAGGGCGAGGAGGTCGTCGAGATCCACATCCCCGCGGGTGTGGCCGAGGGAATGGTCGTCAACGTGCCAGGCAAGGGCAACATGGGCAAGCACAACGGCATCGCGGGCGACATCCAGGTCTATGTCGAGGAGGAACCTAACGACACCTTCGTGCGCGACGGCCAGGACGTGGTTTACAATCTCCTGCTCGACATCCCCACGGCCACGCTCGGAGGCGAGGTGGACATACCGACCATCGACGGGTCGAGCGTGAAGATCAAGATCGAGCCGGGCACGCAGCCAGGCAAGACGCTCCGCCTCCGCGGCAAGGGTCTGCCGGCCGTCCAGGGCTATGGCAACGGCACGGGAGACCTCATCATCCAGGTGAGCGTCTTCATCCCCAAGACCCTCAACAAGGGGGAGCGCAAGGCCATGGAGAGCTTCCGCGAGAGCGAAAACTTCACGGGCGACAACCATACCAAGCGGTCGATCTTCGAGCATTTCAAGAAACTCTTCGGATAAGTCCGAAACCATTCAAGAGGCGCCTCGTGTCTTTCCCACGGGGCGCTTCGTTTTTTCAAATAGCGCTTTGAAGAAGTTTTTACAAGAATTGCTTTGGACAAATTTTGACCTGTACGGTTGAAAGTACCCAATACGCCCTAAAAGGGCAGAAGCGCATAGCCCAGGGCGTCGCCCTGGGTAATTATGAACGCCAATCTGTCGCCCTGTAAGGGCAAAAGCATTAAAGAACAGGCTATAAACAAATCTTTTGCCCTTACAGGGCGTCTTGTTGATTGCCATTATACCCAGGGCGATGCCCTGGGCTAAGGACTGTTGGGCTTACAGCCCGTTTCAACCGTACAGTTCGACAAGTTTTCATAAGTATTGCTTCGATCAAGCGCACATCAACCAACAACGTTCTTCGCATAAGCACGCAACAATGAACTACAAGGAGACAGTAGAATATCTTTTCAACAGCACCCCCGTCTTCGAGCACGTGGGCGCCACGGCCTACAAGGACGGCCTGGACAACTCCCATGCCCTCGACGCCCATTTCGGCCATCCACACACGCGCTATCAGACCATCCACGTGGCGGGCACCAACGGCAAGGGATCCTCTTCCCACACCCTCGCCTCCATCCTCCAGGCCGACGGCCACAGGGTGGGCCTCTACACGAGTCCTCACCTCGTGGACTTCCGCGAGCGCATCCGCGTCAACGGCGTGATGATGCCCGAGGAGTATGTGGTCGATTTCGTGCGGGAGGAGCGTAGTTTCTTCGAGCCGCTCCACCCCTCGTTCTTCGAACTCACCACGGCCCTGGCCTTCAAGTATTTTGCCGAGCAGGAGGTGGACATCGCGGTCGTCGAGGTGGGACTGGGCGGCCGCCTCGACTGCACGAACATCATCACGCCCCAGCTCTCGATCATCACGAATATCTCCGTGGACCACACGCAGTTTCTCGGCCACACGCTCCCGGAGATAGCCCACGAGAAGGCGGACATCATCAAGCCCCACGTGCCGGTCGTCGTAGGCGAGGCCGTGGCCGAGACGCGCCCCGTCTTCGAGGCGAAGGCGCGCGCGTGTGAGAGCCCCATCTTCTTCGCCGAGGACCGTCCCGAGGTCCTTTCTGCCCACGACACGCCCGAGGGTCGCGAGTATCAGACGCGGTCCTTTGGCACGCTCCTGGGCGACCTGCGTGGCGACTACCAGACGCGCAACGCCAACACCATCCTCGCGTCCGTCTCCCAGCTCCTCTCCCGTGGCACGATCCGCCACCCCGAGAGCATCGGCGAGGGCTTCCGCTCGGTCTGCCGACGCACGGGACTGATGGGCCGCTGGCAACCGCTCCCGGGCCATCCCCATGCCGTCTGCGACACGGGCCACAACGTGGCGGGATGGCAGATGCTGGCTCCCCAGATCATGGCCCAGCCAGCCCGCAAGCGCCGCCTCGTCTTCGGCATGGTGGACGACAAGGACCTCGCCCACGTCATGGAGCTCCTGCCCCGCGAGGCCACCTACTACTGGACGCAACCCTCCACCCACAGGGCCTTCCCTGCCGAGAAAGTGGCGGAATGCGGACGGGCCCACGGTCTCCACGGCTCCCTCCATCCCTCCGTCGCCGAGGCCTACCGCGCGACCCTGGCCGACGCCGCCCCCGACGACTTCATCTTCGTGGGTGGCTCCAGCTATGTCGTGGCCGACCTCCTTGCCAGCCTCCAGGAGAAACCATAACTGCCTGCTGCTGAGGGAAAACAACAAGGACGCTTCGCCTTGGGTGCGCATTCCTTTATGCCCACGTAGATTCAGCAGGAAACGCGTCCGAGGCGAAGCGTTGTTCTTTGTTGTTTCCCTTGCAGCAGCCCATGGTCTGCATGGGCCTCGAAGAGGCGATGTCCTGGCGAAGCGTTGTTACTTGTTGTAAAAGTTGTTCGAGTTGTTTTCCCATGTGTCTACGTATTTTCAGCTGGAAACATGTCGAAGGCGAAGCGTTGTATTTTGTTGTTTCCCAACAAGCAGCTCTTAGTCCGCATGGGCCTCAAAGAGGCGATATCCTGGCGAAGTGTTGTTACTTGTTGTAAAAGTTGTTCGAGTTGTTTTCCCATGTGTCCACGTGCGTCGGCAGGGAACATGTCCTGCACGTGGATTAGAAGGTAAAGGCGGTACCTTTTGTTGTAACAACCTTCTTTAACTCAGAATCATAAAAGTACCTCTCTATCTGCATAAAGCGTGGAGAGAAGTTCACAAGAATGCCGCACGGCAAACCCAACAACCGCATATAGTTGAATAGCTGCGCCCTATGTTCGTTGGTCAACTCAAGGACAGCCTTGCATTCCACTACAATATCTTGCTTACAGATAAAATCCACACGAAAGCTCGCCTGCATGGCCCTGCCATGATAGGTGGGGTGAAACGGAGCCTCACGCGAATAAGCGATGTTCCTTTCTTGTAGTTCCAACTCCAAGCCCTCTTGGTAGCAAAACTCATTGATGCCCGATCCGAGCTCGCGATGCACCTCATGTATGGCCGATATCACGTCATACATGTGGTCTTTCAATACTTTGACATCTATCATGTGGTGTAACCCTTGTTAGTATTCTTCATGTATAACGAACTTTGTGGCAGAATATTATCTTTTACTTGATTAAGGGAGTCATTCATTATTGTTCAAACCTTTCCAAGTGTTACCATGTCATGCAACGACAGAATTCAATGTGTCACTCCAAATATCGGATGAACCTCAAAAAAACTCTCACTTTTTCTTTGTGAACCGAAAGAAAATGTGTAATTTTGAGGCACGGAAAGCAAAAAAGCGTTAAGGCTGGAACGAGCCGACTTGCCAAAAGCTGCCGCAAACACATAATAAACTAAACGATATGAGTTATTTAAGATTCGAGAAAGCGCTGATGACCAACTTGCAAGAGTCGCTGCCGAGGGAGTTGCTACGCACCAACCGGTCGGGAGCCTACGCCTGCTCGACTATCGTCGATTGCAACACACGCAAGTATCACGGGCTGCTCGTAGTACCGATACCCGAACTCGACGATGACAACCACGTGCTTCTCAGCTCCTTCGACCCGTCCGTCATCCAGCATGGCGTGGAATTCCAACTCGGGCTCCACAAATACAAAGGCGAGGCCTTCAGCCCCAACGGACATAAATACATCCGAGAATTTGACTGCGAGAAGGTGCCCACCACGCTCTACCGCGTGGGAGGCGTGAAGCTGCGCAAGGAACTGGTCTTCCAGCACTACGACGACCGCGTGCTCATCCGCTACACCCTCGTCGACGCCCACTCCGAGACGAAACTACGCTTCAGGCCCTTCCTGGCCTTCAGGAGCGTGAAGCAGTTTACGCACGAAAACCCGACTGCCAGCCGCGAATACGAGGAGATCGAAAACGGCATACGCACGAGGATGTACGCGGGCTATCCTTATTTATATATGCAATTCTCCAAGAAGCCCACGTTTGTCTTCCACCCCGACTGGTATCGCGACCTGGAATATCCCAAGGAGCAGGAGCGCGGATACGCCTCGCGAGAGGACCTCTACGTGCCGGGCTACTTCGAACTGCCGATCAAGAAGGGAGAGAGCATCATCTTTGCCGCATCGACCTCGAAAAGCGATACTGCCACCCTCGCACCCATCTTCGAGGAGGAGCGCGAGAAGCGCATACCGAGAGACAACTTCGTACATTGCCTCTACAACGCCGCACACCAGTTTCTCAACCGCTCGAAGGAGGGAGAGAACTATATCCTGGCGGGATACCCGTGGTTCAAATGCCGCGGACGCGACACCTTTATCGCCCTGCCCGGACTGACGCTCCCGGGCGGCGAGCGCACACGATTTGAGGAGGTGATGGAGACGGCGGCCAAGGGGCTGCGCCAGCTCATGACGGGCCAGCCGATGACGGTCAGCATCTACGAGATGGAGAAGCCCGACGTGGGACTCTGGGCTGTATGGACCATCCAGCAGTATGCCAAGGCCGTGGGACGCGAACGAGCCCACAAACTCTACGGAAGCCTGGCGGGCGAACTGGTGGACTACGTCATCCGGGGAGGCCACCCCAACCTGCGGCTCGACGACAACGGTCTCCTCTATGCCGAGGGGCGCGAGGAGCCGATCACCTGGATGAACTCCACGGCCAACGGCCAGCCCGTCGTGCCACGCACGGGCTATATCGTCGAGATCAACGCCCTATGGTACAACGCCCTGCGGTTCGTGGCCTCGATGAAACGGGAGTTTGGCGACGCCGGCGAGGCCGACCGACTGGACCAGTTGGCAGACCAGACGAAGGGGGCCTTTGTCGAGACCTTCCTCAACGAGTATGGCTATCTCTACGACTATGTCGATGGGGCCATGACGGACTGGAGCGTGAGGCCGAACATGATCTTTGCCGCGGCCTTCGACTACTCGCCCCTCGACGAGCGACAGAAGAAGGGCATCGTCGATATCTGCACGCGCGAACTGCTCACGCCCAAGGGACTGCGGACGCTCTCGCCCAAGAGCGGGGGATACAACCCGATGTATGTCGGACCGCAGACGCAGAGGGACTACGCCTACCATCAGGGCACGGCATGGCCCTGGCTGGCGGGATTTTATATCGAGGCCTGTCTGAAGCTCTACAAGCGGTCGCGCATCAGCTTCGTGGAGCGACAGATGGCGGGCTACGAGGACCAGGTGCTCCAACATTGCGTGGGCACGCTACCCGAACTCTTCGACGGCAACCCGCCCTTCAAGGGACGAGGGGGCATCTCCTTCGCCATGAACGTGGGAGAGGTGCTGCGCGCCAACGAATTGCTCGAAAAGTATAAGTACGCTAAGTAAAGAAACAAGGAAGGCTCTAATATAAGAATATGAAGGTATTAATGTTTGGATGGGAGTATCCTCCCCACGTATATGGCGGACTGGCGACGGCCAACTTCGGCATCACGGAGGGACTCCACGCGCAGGGCGACGTCGATATCACGCTCTGCCTGCCGCATCCCTTTGGCGACGAGGACCAGTCCTACTGCCGGATCGTGGCCATGAACCGCGTGCCGATTGTGTGGCGCGACGTGGACTATGGCTTCGTGGAGCAGAGGCTCGGCGGACTGATGACGCCCGACTACTACTACCGGCTGCGCGACCATATCTATGCCGACTTCGGCCACATGAACGTCAACGAACTGGGAGCCATGGAGTTTGCAGGCGGATACCCGGCCAACCTCCACGAGGAGATCAACAACTACTCCATCATAGCGGGAGTGGTGGCAAGGACCGAGGACTTCGACATCATCCACGCCCACGACTGGCTCACCTTCCCGGCTGGCATCCACGCCAAGCAGGTGAGCGGAAAGCCGCTCTGCATACACGTCCACGCCACCGACTTCGACCGGTCGCGCGGACAGGTCAACCCCACGGTCTATGCGATAGAGAAGGACGGCATGGACAATGCCGACTGCATCATGTGCGTGAGCGAACTGACGCGGCAGACGGTCATCAACCAGTATCACCAGGACCCGCGCAAGGTCTTCACGGTCCACAACGCGGTCTATCCGCTCAAGCCGGAGGTGGCGGCCCTGCCAAGGCCCGACCATCGGGGCAAGGAGAAAATCGTAACGTTTCTCGGACGCATTACCATGCAGAAGGGACCGGAATATTTTGTCGAGGCGGCCAGCCTGGTGCTCCATCGCACGAGCGACATCCGATTCTGCATGGCGGGATCGGGAGACATGATGAACCAAATGATCTATCTCGCGGCAGAACGGGGCATCTCGGACCGATTCCACTTCCCGGGATTCATGCGCGGAAACCAGGTCTATGAGTGTCTGAAGGACTCGGACGTCTATGTCATGCCCTCGGTATCGGAACCCTTTGGCATATCGCCCCTGGAGGCCATGCAATGTGGCACGCCATCGATCATCTCCTACCAAAGCGGATGCGCCGAGATACTGACCAACTGTATCAAGGTGGACTACTGGGACACGCAGGCCCTGGCAGACGCCATCTATAGCATCTGCAACAACGACAGCCTCTTCGACTATCTCTCCAAGGAGGGCAAGCGCGAGGTGGATCAAATCACATGGGAGAAAGTGGGCGCATGGATACGCCAACTCTATAGGCAGACGCTCGGCTGGCAATAAGGCGGAGACCGCGAATGGGGGAAAACGCCTTGACAGAAGGAGGAGCCCTCATCCACAGAAGCCATCGACAGCAGGAGACCCTCGACAGCAATGGGGGCTCATACCAATCAAACAAAATAAATAAAAATCAGAGATGAAAACTATTTGCTTATATTTCGAGATACATCAGATCGTACACCTCAAGCGCTACCGCTTCTTCGACATCGGAGCCGACCACTACTACTATGACGACTACGAGAACGAGCGAAGCATAGCCGACATCGTGGACCGAAGCTACATGCCCGCGCTCAACACGATCGGGGAGATGATCAAGGAGCATGGCGACTACTTCAAGGTGGCGTTCTCGCTCTCGGGCGTGGGTATGGAGCAACTGGAGCTCCATGCGCCAAAGGTGCTCGACAAACTGCAGGAGCTCAACCAGACGGGCTGCGTGGAGTTTCTGGCCGAGCCCTACTCCCACGGTCTCTCCTCGCTCAAGGACGAGCAGGTCTTCCGCGACGAGGTGAAGTTGCAGGCGGAGAAGATCAAGGAGTATTTCGGACAGGAACCGAAGATCTTCCGCAACTCGGGCCTCATCTACAAGGACGAGATCGGAGAGGTCGTGGCAGACATGGGATTCAAAGGACTGCTCACGGAGGGTGCGCAGCACGTGCTGGGATGGAAGAGCCCGCACTATCTCTACCATTGCGCGCTCAACCCCAACCTCAAGTTGCTCCTGAGAGACTACACGCTCTCCGACGACATAGCCCTCCGCTTTAGCAACTCCGACTGGGAGGAGTATCCGCTCTTTGCCGACAACTATATCGACAAGATCGCCAAACTGCCCGAGGAGGAGCAACTGGTCAATATCTTCATGAACCTATCGGCCATCGGCATCTCGCAACCGATCTCCAGCGGCATCCTGGAGTTTCTGCGCGCCCTCCCCGAGTGTGCCCGCAAGCGGGGCATCACGTTCTCCACGCCCACGGAGGTATGCATGAAACTCAAGAGCATGGGCGAGGCCAACGTGCCCGTGGCGCTCTCGTGGATGGACGAGGAGCGAGACGTCAGCACATGGCTCGGCAACCCCATGCAGCAGGAGGCGGTCAACAAACTCTATAGCGTGGCTGAGCGCGTACGCATCATCGACGACCCGGCCCTCAACCTCGACTGGATGTATCTGCAGGCGTCCAACAACTTCCGCATGATGTCCACCAAGCCGTCGAACGTGGGCGTGGAAAGGGGCATCTTCTCCTCGCCCTTCGATGCCTTCTCCAACTATATGAACATCCTGGGCGACTTCCTCAGTCGCGTGCGCCAGCTCTACCCGGAGTCGATCGAGGACGATGAGCTCAACTCCCTCCTCACGACCATCCGCAACCAAAGCGACGAAATCGAACTGAAGGGCAAAGAGGCTTCGCGCCTGCAGGCCCGCGTTGAAAAACTCGAGTCGGAGAACAGTAAGCTCCACGACCAGATCGACCAGCTGGAGGAAGAAGTCAAGAGCCCTGCCAAGGAGACGGCCAAAGGTTCGCGCAAGGGTGCTACCAAGGGCGCTTGCAAGGAGAGCACAAAGGCCTCCAAGGAGACGAAGCCGAAGGCTGCTCCCAAGACCGCTCGTCGTAGCCCGCGCAAGAAGGCGACGGAATAAACAGAATAAAAGTGATGTAACCTCAGACGTTTTCTCCACTATATATAGCATGGCGAGAAAACGAGAAATAAAAAGAAACGCTTCGCCAGGACAATCAGCAGGAAAGTCCAAGGCGAAGCGTTCCATTTCATGGTACCCTTTCTCGCCATGGCATAACTCGAACTCGGTTCTGCGCATGGTTTATCGAAAGCGTTGTGTTTTGTTGTTTACCTTGCAGCAAGACAGCTCAAGCGAAAGGTTGCAACTTGTTGTAAAAGTTGTATTGGTTGTTTTCCCTATTCGGAGTCTGTATTGAAACGACACAAACTACCCTATCGCTCCACGGTCCGCACGCCATTGACGAAGGATCGGGCGTCCATGCGCTTCTTGCCCGAGAGTTGCACCTCGAGGAGTTCGAGCTGGAGGTCGGTAGCGTTGACATAGATGTGGCCCTTTTCGAGGACGAAGGTGCCAGGGGCGCCGGTAGCCGGACGGGCGGTAGGAGCAGCCTTGTAGATCTTGAGCGTGGTGGTCGGCTTGCCATCCACGGAGACGGTAGTCCACGATCCAGGCACGGGACTCAGGCCGCGGATGAAATCGTGGAGCTGCTTGGCCGTCTGCTGCCATTGGATCTCGCAAGTCTCCTTGAAGATCTTGGGGGCCGGCTTGAGGTCGCCCAACTGAGCCTCATCAATGATCTGCTGCTGGTTCTTGCTCGGAATATTGCCGTCATGGGCCAGCATCAGGTCGATGGTCTCCAGGGCCAGTCCAGCCCCGAGGTTCATCAGTCCGTCATAGACATACTCCACGTCGGCATCGGCCGGGATGGGGAACGGCTTCTGGAGGATAATGCGGCCCGTATCGACATCCTTGTCGAGGAAGAAGGTCGTCCCGCCCGTCTCGGTCTCGCCATTGATGACGGCCCAGTTGATGGGGGCTGCGCCACGATACTGGGGAAGGAGGGCCGCATGGACGTTGAACGTGCCAAAGCGGGGCATATCCCAGATAATCTCGGGCAGGAGACGGAAGGCCACGACCACCTGGAGGTCGGCCTCATAGGCCCGAAGCGCCTCCACAAATTCGGAGTCCTTCATCTTCACGGGCTGGAGGACGGGGATATTGTGCTCCTGGGCATAGACCTTGACGGCAGGCGGCTGGAGGCGGTCCTGATGGCGCCCCACGGGTTTGTCGGGCTGCGTGACCACGGCCACGACCTGATAGCCATTCTCTACCAAAGCACGAAGGGAAGCCACGGCAAACTCGGGCGTTCCCATGAATATAATCTTTAAGTCTTTCTTTTCCATTTCTTATTGTTCCTTTTTTCTTTTCGTTGGACGGGGGTGGCCAAAGCCTTACGACCCACGGGAGGGTCCGAAGATCGTGGAGGAGGAGACCGGCCAGGCTATCGAGAACGCCACGATGAAGCGTGCGGAGAAGCTGGGGTGGCTATGATGCTGCCAGCCAAAAAGTCAGACCTACACCCACGGCGACCGCGGCTATCCCGATGAGCAGTAGCTGTCCGTTGAGCGTGTTGTAGCCGACGACGCATAGGATGATCCCCACGATGAGCAGTATCCATCCTGCTATTGTGATACACCCGTGCATTTTTGTCGGTTCGACACTGTAATAATATTTTCTTCTACTACTCATAATCTCATTCGCTTTTACTTAGTAGCACAAAAACGCAGCAAGCTTACTCCGTGCTATAGTCGCGGATGACCTGCCGATACATAGTGTACATGCGCGTGCGGGAGATGTAGCCGACCAAATGGCCCTCCACGCTCAGCACGGGCAGGTAGTCGGCACCCGTCTTGTCAAACGTCCGCATGACGCGCTCCATGGAGTCGGTAGCGGCAAGCGTGGCAGGCGGCAGGGTCATGAGCTGGCGTACCGTGAAGCGATGGTAGAGTTCGGTACGGAAGATGACGTTGCGCACCTTCGTCAGGTCGATCTCTCCCAGGAGGTTGTCGTTGTCGTCGGTCACGGGCAGGTAGTTGTGGCGGTTGCTACTGATGGCGAGCACCAGTTTGCCCATCTCCATATCGGGCCGCACGGAGGTATAGTCGCGCTCGATGATGCTATCCATGCTCATCAAGGTCAGGACCGAGTGGTCCGTATGGTGGGTGAGCAGTTTGCCCTCGCGGGCCAGTCGGAGCGCATAGATGCTATGGCTCACGAAGATGGAGATCGTGAGGTAGGCACTCACGGCCACGACGATGAGCGGGATGAAGAGGCTGTAGCCACCCGTCAGTTCGGCGATGAGGAAGATGCCCGTCAGGGGGGCGTGCATGACAGCCGCCATCACACCCGCCATGCCATAGAGCGTGAAGTTCTTCTCGGGCACATAGACCCCGAGCTCATACTGATTCCAAAGGCGCGCGAAGAGGAAGCCGAAGGATCCGCCGATGAAGAGCGAGGGGGCAAAGGTACCACCACAACCACCCGCGCCATTGGTGGCACTCGTGGCGAAGACCTTCGTGATGACCACCAGGGCCACATAGAGGACGAGATACTCTCCCTTGCCCGCGAAGAGCGACTCCTGCATGACGGTATCCCAGTCGGTCTCGGTCTTGCCCTCGATGAAGACGGCCAGGGTGTCGTAGCCCTCGCCATAGAGCGACGGAAAGAGGAAGATGAGCGTGCTCAGGGTGAGACCCCCAATGAGGAGCTTGACGTAGGGTCGCTTGGCCAGTCGCGCGTAGCCGTCCTCACACCACGACATCGTGCGCATGAAGTAGATGGAGACGAAGCCACAGCCCACACCCAGGAGGATGGTGGCTGGCAGACGGTCGAGCTGGAAGATGTCGTCGGTATGGAAATTGAACATCGAGGCCTCGCCCGTAAAGAGGTAGGAGAAGCAGGTGGCCGTGACCGAGGAGATGAGGATGGGCAGGAGCGAGGCCATGGTCAGATCGACCATCAGGATCTCGATCGTGAAGACCAGTCCCGCTATCGGGGCCTTGAAAATGCCTGCCACGGCTGCCGAGGCGCCACAACCCACGAGGAGCATCAGCCGCTTGCGCTCCAAATGGAAGAGCTGGCCGAGGTTGGAGCCAATGGCCGATCCCGTCAGGACGATCGGGGCCTCGGCTCCCACGGATCCACCAAAGCCGATCGTGATGGCCGAGGCCACGACCGACGACCAGGTGTTGTGGGGCTTGAGGTGGCTCTTCTTCGTCGCGATGGCATAGAGCAC
>ENA-OPRX01001160-OPRX01001160.1-human-gut-metagenome-genome-assembly--contig:-NODE-1160-length-13940-cov-3.057976_pt1 | contig 13940 bp, 14 predicted proteins | sample MGYA00241450_ERZ501892 | MGnify/ENA primary metagenome ERZ501892 (study PRJEB25962, sample SAMEA2042223) | human gut metagenome | biome: human gut; feature: human-associated habitat; material: faeces...
ATTTTGACTGGAAAATCGGTGATACATACAGACTTGCAGCAGACGAGCCATACATCACCATCACTGGGATTAAATATGTGGAGGTCAACGGAAAAAAGCGAAAGGCGTTTTTTGCAACCCTCAACGGGGATACTTCCGAAAGTCTTTTTGCCATTGAAGGGATTGGATTCATCGGCAGCAGACCGTTTGAGGCAGACATGATGAATCCGAACTTAAATGAGTGCGCCTGTATGCCTGAATATGTCGTTGAATTGGAATTCATGCAGAAAACAGACGACCGGTTCCACTATGAATTCCGCCGTGATGATTTCGACTTCAGTTTTGGCTCGGCAGAAAGTATAAATCCCGACAGCCCGGGACTGCGCCTGTCGGCCGACAATCTCTACTTCAACGCACCCAATCCCGACAGACTCACCGCGTCGCTTGCCGACACGTCGGGGCGCATTGTCGCAGCCGCCACTATGGAAGACGGGATGACTGCAATAAACGTGGCGCAACTGCCCGAGGGCATCTATATTGCGACGCTGAAGTCGGACAAGGAATTGATTTTAAGCGAGAAAATCCTCGTAAGCCACCGCTGAACGCTGCCGCCGAATCATTGAGACGATTGGATGACTCCAATCACATATCAACTGTTGTGTCGACAGTGGTTTCCGGAGTCGGGTTGACAAATATGTCGACCGGCGGTTGCTGTGTTTCCTCGTCGGCAAGCCATGTGTCGGCAACGAGTTTCATCAGACGGTCCTGATAGTCGGGTTTAAGTGCCATCTTCTCCACCTCCGCGGCTTTCTTCTTGTCGACAGCCACACCGCCAAGCCCCTCTCTGAGATATTTTGCATAGACGGCAGCCGGCTCCTGCTCAATCATTCCTTCCTCGCAAGCCGCCGCAAAGCATGCCGCCGCCTGCGCGAAGTAGTCCTTGCCTATGCTGTTATACATTATCCCGAGCGTGTTGAGAGCCTTCGGGAAACGTGCCTCGGAGGCTTGCTGAAGCAGCGACACACACTCATCGGCCTCCTCGTCGCTCAAATCGTCGGAGCCAAGCGTATAGACATACGCAAGCAACGCTTTTGCCGACACGTCGCGCACCGACGCCGCCTTCAGGTAGCCCACACACTGCTCGCGTGTCGACGGCTCAAGGCGTCCGCCCTCCTTTTTCACGAGGGTCAACGCTTTCATTGTCAACCCTTCGGGTATATCCATCGTCACAAGATGCTCAAAGCATTCAAGCGCCTTGTCGTAGTCCTGCTTATACAAATAGGCATTGCCTTTCAGGTAGTAGAAAAACGCCGAATTGTCGGGGTTTTTCTTGTCGCAGTAGGTTTTCTTGAAGTCTGCCACATAACCCTGGTCGGCGGCGATGGCCATCCAAGCCATAGCCATGCAGTAGCTGCGCTCCGGACCCGTTCCGTCGCGGAAGACAACGGCATAGTCCCACTGCGCACGATGCGATCCGAGCACCGCGGCGCGCCGCAGATAGTCGGCAGCCTTCAGCGAGTCGAGCTCCACACCGTCGCCGGCGGCATAGCGCAGGCTAAGGTCGTAGCACGCCTGTGGGAAATTGCCCGAAGCGGCTTTCTCAAGAAACTCCAAACCCTCCACGTGGTTTTCCTCTCCGCCAAGACCTTTCATCTTCATCATTCCGCAGAAATACGTAGCCGACAAGTCGCCCTGCTCAGCCGCTTTCGCAAACCATTCCAAAGCGTCGGGCTGTCGTCCTGTATTCAGACAGATTAAGGCATATTCACGCTGCGCATCGACCGAACCGCCCTCGGCGGCCATCTGGAAATACTGCACGGCTTTCGCCCCGTCGCGCTTCACGCCGTTTCCCGTCTTGTAAGCCAACGCCGTCACGATGCCGTCAAACAGTCCGCCGCGCTGAGCCGCCGCCTCAACGGCAGTCATCAGCGAGTCGTTTCCGTCGCGTATTGATTTCAGATACAGCCGAGTGGCCTTCAGCGAGTCCCTGTCGATGCCGTATCCGTAGCGATAGCACATTCCCATATTGCCCACAGCCTTTACATCGCCCTGCTTGGCAGCCTTCGCCCACCATTGCAACGCCTGCCCGCAGTCGCGCTTCATCCCGTTTGTGCCGTTGTAGCACCACTCGCCGACAGCATTCTGCGATGCTGCGTCGCCCTCCTGTGCTTTTTGCAGCACTGCGTTGGGCTGCGTTGCGAGAGCCATTCCTGCGGCAAGGGCCGCGCATATCGTAAAAATCAACGTTTTTTTCATTCTTTCCAGTCTTTTTTCTACCATTCCGCAGCCGTGTCGGCGGCGGCAGGTTCGTCATAATAGTCATCAGCAGGCGCAACCGTGTCGGTCACCACGGCTTCATCGCCATAATACACAACGGAATCGGAAACCACGCTGTCGCAGACCATCCCGCCAAGCTCGTCAATATATTCATATTCTCCGTCGCGCAGACCGTAACTGTTGCCTTCCTTGTTGAGCACAAGCATCACCGCTGCCGCCACGGCAATCGCGGCTGCAACCGACGCCAGCACAATCCACAACGGTTTCCGGCTTTTACGCCCAGCTGCGATTATGCGAGTCGGCGCAGTGTCGGCATCCACCTCGCAAACGGCTTCGCCGCCATCGTGAAGAGACGCGAGAAAAGCCTCCACCGAAGGCGTTCGGTCGGCACGGTTCTGCTGCATCGCCCCGACAATGGCGTTGACCACCGGTCTGTCCAGCGTCTTGGGCAGCGACTGCACAATGCCCGCCGAAGTCTGCTCGGTGGCGATTGCCGGATCCTTGCCCACAAGCATGTAATAGAGCGTGGCGCCGAGAGCGTAGACATCGGCTTGCGGCACAAACGTGTTGAGTCCGGCATATTGCTCCACCGGAGCATAGCCGTCGCTGCAGCCCTGCACACGCACCGTCGACGTGGGACGCCCGTTGCCGTCATAATGCTTCGCCAAGCCGAAATCGATGATTACCGGTATTTTCGAGCCGTCGGGCGTAGTCTTAAACATTATGTTGTCGGGCTTTATGTCGAGATGGTTGATGCGATGACTGTGCAGAAACGCCACAGCCCTTGCAACCGGCTCGATTATTTCAAGCGCACGCTGCTCGGGCAGCGGTCCGCCAGCCTTCACAATGTCGCTCAGCGAGCCGCCGTTGAGATATTCCATCACATAGTAGACCGTGTTGTTTGCCTCAAACACCTCGCTGACAGGCACAATATTATCCACCTGCCCGCTCAAGGCATTCAGGCGCTCCGCCTCCGACAGGAAGTCCTTGCGGCTCTCCTCCACGCGCGCCTTCGACGGACGCGAATACACCACACCCGCCGACCCGGCATCGCGCTCGCAGGCATCTTTCAGGAAATGCTCCTTTACGGCGAAATATGTGAAGATGGGCACATTCTGGTAGACCAGCGTCGCCGACACCTTGTAGGTTATGCCGAAACCGCCCACACCAAGCACTTTCTCGATGCGGTACTCCCGGTTGGGACTTCGCAACAACGTGCCTACAGGCAACGCATACTTAAAATCCTCTTTGTCCATCTTAGATGCTCTGCAACGGCTGTCCAGCCAATTTTTCTATCTTCCGACGCTCAGCCTCCGCCTCGCGTTTCTTTCTCTGCTCTTCCTTGCGTTTCAATGCCTCTTCAGGCGACACTTGCTCCTGCTCCTGTGTCTGAGGCTTCACCGATCCGTCCTGACCCTGTTTTTTGGGCTGTACGGCAGGTTGTTTGGCTGCCGGACGGCGGAACGTGATTTTTTGGCTGTAGGCCACCTCCTCCGGAGTGCCGTCGGCATTGCGTGCCGGCTCGAAACGCATCATCCTGCACAGGCGCACCGCCTCTTTGTCGATAGCCGGGTCAACGCCCTTTACCACCTCGACATCGTCGGTTGTTCCGTCTTCCTCTATCTTGAAACGCACCTCAACCGTGCCTTCCTTTGTGGCGTCAGCCGGATAGCGCAGGTTGTCGTTGATGAATTTCTGCATATCGCCCTTGAAGCTCGGAGCCGTAGCCATTCCTTGTTTTTCCGACGGCATTTCGGTCTTCTCCTCCGATGCTTTCTCCACATTTTCCTTATCCTCACCGCCTTTCAAGCCCGAGAAGACAACCACTGCGGCAACAATCAATATCGCAAGAACCACAGCGGCGGCAATCACAGCGCCCATCGGCGTCTTTTTCCTTTTCGTGTATCCGCCAGCCGGACGCGCTTCTGCCGGCGTCACTATGCGCGTGGCAGTCTGCGGCTCCACCGGCAACGCGCCAGCCACACTGTCGACACTGACAAGATATGCCGTATTGTTGTCGTCGCTGTCCACACTCATCGCAGCTATCCAGGCACATTTTTCAGCGTCGGAAGCCGGTTTGCCGAGGATTTCGACAAGCATATCGTCACTAAGATTCTTCAACACGCCGTCAGAGCACATAAACACATAATCGCCCGGACGCACATCGGTGATGTTGACCGTTGTTGCAGCCGAACGCTCCTGCTCTGCGTCGGGCACACACACCGAACGCGTAATCACGTTGCGGTCGGGATGCGTTTCCGCCTCCTTCTCCGTTATCACGCCGGCACGCACAAGGGCGTTGACCAGCGAATGGTCGTCGGTGCGGTAGACAATGCCGCTGCCCGGGCGCACATAGTACACGCGGCTGTCGCCGATATGGGCGATGAAACAGCCGTCGGAATGGAATGCCACAAACGTGAGCGTTGTAGCCATACCCTTGTTCTCAAGCGTCGATACGCGCTGCAGTTCGTTGAAAGCGAAGTCGAGAGCCTGCTCAAAGTCACGGACAGTGAACGGACACGACCAATCCCTACCCGCAAGCGCCTTCCCGAATGCGTCGCAGACGGTGCGGCTTGCCACTTCTCCTTTTTCATTTCCACCTACGCCGTCGCAGACCACGAAAAACGGTTGCGGGTCTTTCGGCGTGTCGCAGTCGGGATAGCGCGAATCCTCCTGGTTGGTGCGCCGCCCGAGTTGCGTAAATGAGTATGGTTGATTCAATCGTATGTCCATATCATTAAATTTCTAAGATTCTTGATTCGGTGCTTTTTCAAACTTGAATGTGGTGCGGCCGAGCACGATGGTGTCGCCAAACTCGAGATACTCTCCCATGCCGGCGCTCAAAGCCCTACCGTTGTGCTTCACCTTGTTAGTGGCGTTGAGCACAGTGAGTTTATAGATGATTCCCGCCGATTTTGTCTCGGCAGTGATGCTTATCGAGCGGCGGCTCATTGTCGGGTCGTCGACCATCACGTCACATGGAGAGTCGGTGTCCTGACGCCCTACGATGGTTTCTTTTCCCGCCAGCTCAAAAATACGGTCGGAGCGGAAATGTCCGCGTTTCTGCACGAGGCATCCACGACAGATATTGAAATTTTTCTGCACCGGCTTGGTCTTGTTGACCTTTTCTACCGGACGTGTCTCGGTGTTTTCGCCCTCTCCATTAGCCGCTTCGTAGACATAAGTCTGCACGCTCTGGCATTTCGGGCAGCGCACATTGTGCTGTCCGGGCTGCGGGTTGCGGATGCGCAGCTTCATGCCGCAGCTGGAGCAGAATTGCTCCACCACAGGCGCGTTGTCGGCTGGCTGTGGAGCCGGTTTGGGTGCTGGCTGCGGTGCAGGCTCCGGCTGCTTGTTGCTGTCTACAATCTTCACAGGAAACGGCTTGCCGCAGAACGGGCATGTTATTTTATAAACACCCGGAGTTTGCGGATTGCGCATACGCATCTGCTTTTTACACTCCGGGCATGTTACAAGTATAGTCTGATTTTCGTTGTCCATAGATGGTTTTATCCAAGAGTAGTTGGGTCGATAATATCGGCTTCGAAAGAGTTGTCGTCAGGCATCGGATCGGTGTCGGAAGCGGCAAGATAACCTGTTGTGTCGCCTTGCTGCTGGGCGTGGAGCATCTCCATGTCGCTGACGGTCGACACCACACCGAGTTCAGTCTCGTTTCCGTAAGCGTCACGCGCCACGTCGAACATCTGGTCGCCGTTTACGTCGACAAGCACCATTTCCGTGCCGTCCTCGGCTGTAATTGTGGTGGTTGTCTCAAGTTCTCCGTTCACGTTGTAGACCTGTGCAATCTCACCCACCTCAAACGGGAAGTCGGAAGCCTGGGCATCGGTAGGGTCAATGATGTCGGCTGCAAGAATCTCGTCTGAAACATCGTCGGGGTTCACCGTCGTTTCCGTTGTCGTCGTGTGCTGCGTTGTGGCTGCAGGCTGTCTCAGCCACCGGTTCGGCTGCCACGACAGGTTCCGGCTGTGCCTCGACCACCGGTTCGGTGACAGTGTTGTCGGCTGTAAGTCCGGCAACGGCGTCGAGCGCCTCGTCGGCAGTCATCGGTTCTGCCTCTACCGTACTACCCGCGAATCGCTGATAAAGCTCATAACCAGCATAGCCGACGGCGGCCCCGGCAGCGATGCCGGCGGCTGCCATACCCGCTGTTTTCGCAGCGTTGTTTTCTTTGTTCTCACCCTCAACAATCGTTGCGTCCACTGTTCCCTGGTTGCCTGCTGCAACAGTCTGAAATTTTAGTTTCTTGGTTTCCATAACATTTGGTTTTTGTTTCTGTCACAAAGTTAAGCGTCGGCAACGGCGTTTTGCAAACGTTTCGGGCCATACTGTTTGAACCCGGCAGTTTTTTTGACGAAGTGGCGCGTTTCTCTGTCGAACAGACTTCGTGTGCCTACCATTTTGTCAGCACCATGTTGTAAGAACGCTTGGCAGCAACAAGTTGCGGATGCTGTCTAACCTTGTAGCGGTCGTCGGGAGCGTTTGAGTTGCGCTTCTCCACACGCGCCGTCACGTCCTTGTAAATATATTTAAACAGCTCCATTACAGTCACTTCCTTATTATGGTCGGTGTCGGCCATTCCACGGATGCCTTTCAGCAAAGCCTGTGTCAGATAGCCCGCGCCAATCCATCCAGAGTCTTCCTGCGACATCTCGTCGGGACGGCTCGACAGGAAAAACACGATATCCTTGTCTGACGAACGCACATCCTGCGCTATCGTGCCGGAGAAGCAGGCATCGAAGAAGCATACGATTTCCTTTGCCTTCGAAGCCGAAAACAGCTGCATCATCTCGCTGTAGTTCACCGGCTTCATATCGGTTGCCACGATGCATCCATCCGCGCCGTGTCCGCTGTAGAAAAACACAATGCGGTCGCCCTCCTTGGCTTTGCTGCACACTGCGGCAAGGGCCACAATCACATTTTCACGCGTGGCGTTGCGGCTTGTCAGCGTGACCACGTCTTTGGTCTGCGTCTTCATGACGTCACTGAATTTGATGGCGTCCTGACCGCTGCGCTGCAAGTCGTGCTCGTCGCCATCATAGTCGGCGATGCCGATCGACAACACAAAAGTGCGCGCCGAGACGGGCGCGGATACCAGCATAAACAACGCCAGCATCAGGATGATTGTGATTTTCTTTCTCATAGCATAAATATTCTTTTATGATTCTTATGAATGTGCCTTACACGTCATGCACATCTGTTTCGTAATCTCATAATCGGTGAGCGGACGTCCGCAGCGCGGACACACAAGTATGCGCTGCTGACGGTCGTAGATGCGCTGCATCTTGTTTTTGCCCGAGGCAAAGAAAATGTAGACAGGAGGCAGCAGCATGCCGATGCGCATCACCATCAGCTGGAGTCGTGGCTGCTCCGAAAGGAATGGCATATACGACACGGCGATAACCACCACAGAAATCAATATCTGCACCAGCCCACGGTTGCGCTGCGCCGCCTGGCAACGCTCACGCTCTTTCTTGAACCGGTCGCGCCATTCCGCAAGCCGAGCGAACTCATAGGCGTAGTTCTCAGGGTCGTCCTCCACCACATGGTGAGCCATAAACGCATAGCCGTTGCTGCTCTCGTCGCCCAGCCGCACCATCGTGTCTTCTTTTATCTCCACGCGGCTCACCCGCTGATACAAGCCATTGTCGTCGCGCACAAACGTGCCGTTGGTCGAGTCCAGATCCTCAAGAATCCAGTGTCCGCCCTCTATCGTGATACTTGCATGCTGGCGACTGACTCCCGCATTCTTTATCGGAAACTTCTGGTCGCCCTGTTTGCCTATGATAATCTTTGTCATAACGGTCTACTCCTCTTTGTTTTTAATTCTCTCGGCGAAACTTTTTCTAATCAAGTCCTTATATGCCTTCAACAATGCTTTAGGCACGTCGAGCACATAGGAATGCTCCTGATTGTCAGACAGCGTCAGCCGCTGCTTCAACACGTTGATGTGGGTCAGATAGGTTTGGTTGACAAGCAGGCTGCGTCCAAGTCGCACAAACGGGCTCCGGCGGTCCTTGGGGACAATCATCTTTATCATTCCCTCCAATTTCGACAGTCCAAGCGTTATCATCATCTGCATTCCGCCGATATAGACGATACGCGAGTAATTTCCGCTCGCTTGTATGTATGCCACCTTGTCAAGGTCGAGCACAAACAGTTCGTCGCGCGAATTGATACACAATTTCAGCATAATCCTTCGTTTTTGATTAGTCAACGATTTCTATGACACCACTTTTAAAAAAGGTTTCAATTGCAAAATTATTAATTTTACTTGCTTATCCAAACTTTTTTCGCTTTTAAAAAGTAAAAAAATCGGTATGCGTCCGGTTTTCTCCGACGCATACCGATTTATCAACAGTCTGCACTGTATGCTAAATCTCTGAAACCTTCAGCACAAGGTCTACGAGATAGGCAAGCACGTTGTCCTGCTTGTTGTTGTTCACCTTCAGTTCAAACAAGTTGTCCTGCTTGTCTGAATAACTGATTGCCGTAAGGTCGAGGTCGATGCCAAAGGCGCGCTTGATGCTTTGCGACGCCGGCGATGTCTTCGACAGGTTGACAAACATTGCCGCCGACTTGCCGCCAAACATTCCCGGGTCGGCAAGAGGCTGCGACGGAGCGGCAGTTGTGGAAACAACGAGATAATTACCCTCGCTCTTGATGCGCACTGTGGTCTCGCTGTCGATAGGAAACGACACCGAACCGTCGGTCGCTATCGGCAGGCCGAGTATCGACGCGAGCGTGGCAACATCAGCTTCCAGACTCTTCTTGCATTTTGCAACCATTGTGCCATTGATTGACTTCTGGTTGAATTTATCATAGTTGCCCCATTCCGACTCTACTTTTGTTGTCAGGTTTCCTGAGATTGAGATGCCAAAAGCCACGTTGTCGTCGAGGTTTTTGAAGATTTCCTCAACTATCGCCTTCTGTGTCTCGTCGTAGATTGTGCTCTCGATAAGGTTTGAGTACATCTTCTTGACATAGTCGGGAATCACCGACGCATAGACCATCGTGGTCGACTTGTCAAAGAACTTGAGCATTCCGGTGTCAATCGTTTTGTTGCCAACGACCTTTGAAACGATGTTCTCGCCCTTGCCGTCCAAGCATTTGCACTTCACAGAAAGTTTGTCTTTCTCAAAAAGCACCGTCAGATAGATATGGCTGTCGAAATATTCCTTGATATTCATGTCGTCAAGCGACAGCCCGTATCTCGACATTTCCTTATTCATCATCTGCTCGGTCATTCCGCCGCCCATCGACATTATTTCCTCCATGTTGAAATATATGTTCAGGTCGCCGTCGCTCATGTTGTCGGCAAAACCCGGAGCCTCAGCCACCGACTTCTCCTTGTCAAGGGCAATGAATGTCTTCACCGCGTCGATGCCATCGTCCAGATTTTTCGAGCAAAGCCAAGCCTTGCTGCCGTCGACCACCACAGAAGGCGCGCCCTTGCTGTCGGCCTCATAGGTTGTCAACCCGTCCGACTCGCCTTTGGTCGTGTTGTCGGCTACAAGATCCAGTTTCTCAAACTTGCTCTCGTCGCTGATGACAAACGACAGGTAGCCGTCACCTTCGTATTCAAACAGCACCATCTGCTCCATATCGATGCCGCTATCGCCTTTCATACACGTTTTTATGAACTCAGCCGCCTCTCCGAACTTCTCTTTCGGGAACTTCTTCACATACTTCTCCAGATTTCCTTTTTTCGCAAGGTCGCCAGGCTTGAACACCATCACAGCCTTTGACTCCTTAGGCACATAGTTCACCAAATCCGACGGGCTGTCGGAACACGATGCGAACACAAACACCGTCAAAAGCAGCGCCACTGCCGCTGACAAATGACTCCTGAACGATTTTTCCATAATTATTCGGTTTCTTGTTAGTATTTCCTTAACTTCATCGCCGACGGCACATTACGCGTCATCGACAGTGCAAATATAAGCATCACACACGTATCTACAAAATGCGTATTCTGTTATTTTACTCGGTAATCGCAATTTTTCAGAGAAATGTCAGGCGGGAATAGCGACCGGCTATGGTGGCGGCGGCATCGCGGAGCTGCTCGGCGGTGACGCTGCGTATGCGGGCGGTGATTTCGTCGACGGTGCTGACCGTTCCGAAGTGCATCACGCTCTTGCCCATCGACAATGCTGTGCCTTCAAGACTCTCGCTGCCCACGAGCAACTGACCCGCATATTGCTTCTTTGCGGCGTCGAGCGCACGCTGGCGCATCGTTGACGATGCGAGCGAGTCGAGAGTGCGGTCCACGAGGTTGAGACACCGCTTGGCATAGCGCTCGTCGCTTCCGAAATAAACGGTCATCAATCCGCTGTCGGAAAACAAAGTCACCGCCGACTCGACGGTATAGGCATAGCCGTGGCGTTCGCGTATCGCCACATTGAGCAGAGAGTTCATCCCCGGACCTCCGAGAATGTTGTTGAGCAGCAGAAGCGCGTATTTGCGGTCATCGTGCATTCCGAATGTGGGAATGCCAATCACGGTGTGTGCCTGATGAGAGTCGACAGAGCGTGTCTCGGCAAACTGCGGCAACACTGCTGGCACGCTGCGCCCGGGGCGCACAAGCGTGCGGCTGAAGCTTCCGAAATGCCGCTCGGCAAGGCGGAAGAAGCGTTCGGGGGCTGCGTCGCCCACTCCAAACAGCACCATATTGCCTGGGGTGTACAGGCATTCTATGAATCTGCGGCATTTCTCCGAAGAAAGTTCCTGCAAAGAGTCCTCGTCGCCGAGGATGTTGTGTCCGAGAGCGTTGCCTGCGAAAATCAAGTCCTCAAAGTCGTCGTAGACGGCCTCCGACGGCGTGTCGCGGTATGACAGAATCTCTTCCAGCACCACCTCCCTCTCCTTTTCCAACTCATGCTCGGGAAACACAGAGTTTTGCACAAGGTCGGCAATAAGTTCCATGGCTCGCGGCATATTCCCCTTTGGAAACAGCGAGTAGACGAGCGTCTCCTCCTTCGACGTGTAGGCGGTGAGCTCGCCGCCGACAAGCTCCATGCGGTTGAGTATGTGCCAAGCGCGGCGTCGCGACGTGCCTTTGAATATGGTATGCTCCACAAAGTGCGCAAGCCCCCTGTCGACGCCCTCGTCGCGGCTTCCGGCATTGACAGCCACACCGCAGTATGCCACGTTTCCATGCCGCTGACAGTAGACGGCACGCATGCCGTTGGCAAGCGTGTGGATTATGCAGTTCTTGTCCATATCCGTCAAATCATATAAACGCAGAGGAATCCGTTGAGCACGCCGGCAATCACCTGCCACAGCGTGTGCCGCTCCATTGCGATGCGCGACGTGCCGAGGATGCCTGCCGTGATTATCATCACGCAGATTATCGGCATAAGGTCGAAAACGCCGTCACCGTAATTGTTGATTTTACAAAGCAAGCCAATCAGTCCGCCGATACCAGCCATGTGCGCGCTGATTTTCCAGAAGAAGTTGACCACCATCGACACCAGAGCCGACGTAGCCGCTCCGAAGAGAAACATCCACATCCACGTGGGAGCGTTGATGTTGAACAGATAGAGCGCGCCGACAACATAGCAAACCGTGATGATTGAGTATGGCAGAAACCGCTCCCTGCGTTGATTCAGATGCACATCGGAGATTATGCCGAAATGCTTCATCACAATAAACAGGATTGCCGGCACCACGCATGTGAGCACCGCCACCACAGCGATGACGATAAGTTTGTCGGTGGTGAGCAAAATCTGGTAAGTTGACAGTTGGAATGCGATGAGCATACCGTATGTTGGCATGAACATCGGCGACAGCAGAAACGAGAATACGGCAGCCACATAGTGGATTACACGCATCGTTTTCTGTTCAAGCGACATTATTGTCGACGTGATTTCCGTTTTCAGATTTTCCATATCATAATTCTTTACGCAGCCGTGCCACAGGGAAACCCAGGCGTTCGCGGTATTTGGCGATGGTGCGGCGTGCTATTTCATAGCCTTTCTTGTTGAGAAGTTCGCAAAGAGCCTCGTCGGAGAACGGCTTTTTCTTGTCCTCGTGTTCGATGATGTCTTTCAATGCCGACTGAATCTCGCGAGTCGACACGTCTTCGCCCGACTCATGCTTCATACCCTCGTTGAAGAAGAACTTCAGCGGGTATACGCCGCCGGGAGTCATCACGTATTTTCCTGAAGTGGCGCGTGATATCACCGACAGGTCATAGCCCGTTATCGCGGCGATGTCTTTCAGCACCATCGGCCGCAGCTGCGACTCGTCCTCGGTGAGGAAAAACGCTTTTTGCCATCCCACAATGGCGCGCATCGTGCTGAACAGCGTCTGCTGCCTCTGCTTCAGCATCTTGATAAACACCGATGCCGACTCGTATTTGTCTTTGACAAATCGGTTTGCCTCCTCCTCATTGCGGTTGCGCGGCTTTGCGGGAAGATTGTCATACATTGCTTGGAACGACTCCTCAATCTGCAGGTCGGGCACATTGTTGAGCAGCGTCAGCGTTATTGTATCGCCGTCCACATCGACGTTGAAGTCGGGGATTATGTGCTGCGCCTTTTGGTTTTCGCCGCCTCCGTAAAGGCTTCCCGGCTTTGGATTGAGAGCCTGTATAGCTTCAAGCACATGGCGGAACTCCTCTTTATCGAGTTTCATTGCCGCCATAATCTTGTCGTAGTGTTTTTTTGAAAATTCGGTGAAATATTTGTCGACAACCGTGTAGGCATGTAGGTTTTCGGGCGTTCCCGGCAGCCGTTCCAGCTGCAGCAGCAGACAGTCGCGCAGGTCGAACGCCGCCACCCCCGCAGGGTCGAGCTCACGTATTGCCTGCAGCACGGTGTTGATTTCCCCGTCGGTCACGTCAAGTCCTTCCTGAAAGATAAGGTCGTCGGAGATTGCCGACACCGAGCGGGTAAGATATCCGTTGTCGTCGATGCTTCCGATGATGTAGTCGGCTATTTGCTGTTGCTTTTCCGACAGGTCATGCTCGTTGATTTGCTCCGTAAGATAGTCAATCAGAGTGCTTTCCGACGTGATGATAGGCTCAAGCACCTTGTCGTCGGCGCTGTGGTTTGATATGTTCAGGCGATAGTCGGGAGTGTCGTCGGCATCGTCCTCCGGATCGTCGGCGTCGCGCGCCATTGTCGTGTCGGGAGCAATGTCGTCAGCCTTTTCCTCACCTTCCTCGCTTCCGTTCTTCTGGCTGTCGTCCTGCTCAGCCACTTCGATTGCCGGATTGTCAAGGATTTCGTGGCGCACCTCATCTTCCACCTCAAGGCTGTTCATTTCCAGCAGTCTGACAAACTGCACCTGCTGCGGCGACAGCCGTTGCTGCAGTTTCTGTTCTTGTGTCAGATGCAATGCTTCCTTCATATCGACGTTTTCTGTTTCTACGGTGCGAAGTTACGCAAAATTTATTTTTCAAGCAAAAGGTTTACGAGAGTCTGTCCGACAGCCTTCAGCGGACGGCGGTCGATATGGGTCATCGTGTCGTCGGTTGTGTGCCACTGCGGGCAGAATCCCGTCGGAGAGTCCATCCTCTGGTCGATGATGTCGATACACGGGATTCCGGCATTGTTGATTGCCAGGTGGTCGTCGGTTATGCCGCCGCCGTTGGCGTTTACAAAGAAGTTGCCGTAGCCCAGACGGTTGGCGGCAGCCCACACGCGGTTGACCACGTCGGG
>ENA-OPRX01001180-OPRX01001180.1-human-gut-metagenome-genome-assembly--contig:-NODE-1180-length-13756-cov-8.022480_pt1 | contig 13756 bp, 14 predicted proteins | sample MGYA00241450_ERZ501892 | MGnify/ENA primary metagenome ERZ501892 (study PRJEB25962, sample SAMEA2042223) | human gut metagenome | biome: human gut; feature: human-associated habitat; material: faeces...
CCTCGAGACAGGACGCACACACCAGATCCGCGCACACATGCGCCACATCGGCCATCCGCTCTTCGGCGACGCACGCTATGGCGGCACGGAGATCCTGCGCGGACAGCGTAGCAGCACCTACAAGGCGTTCATACAGAACTGCCTTCGCATCTGCCCGAGACAAGCCCTCCACGCACGCACACTGGGCTTCGTCCACCCAACGACTGGACAGCAGATGGATTTCACGTCGCCCTTGCCAGCCGACTTGGAGCAACTGCTCGCAAAATGGCGGGGCTACATCAATGGCACGACGCAGGACACCTTCGTCGAGCAATAAATATGAACTTCAAGACAAAGTATAGATAGATGAAGAATTTAAAGAGAACTATCGCGATTGTGTGCGGCGGAGACTCCTCCGAACACGACGTTTCCCTCCGCTCTGCGCAGGGACTCTATTCCTTTTTCGACAAGGAGCGCTATGATGTCTATATCGTAGATGTGCGCGGCACCGATTGGCGCGTACAGCTTCCTGGCGGCGAGGAGGCAAAAATCGACCGTAACGACTTTTCATTCGTCAAGACTGACGGCACCGCCGTCGTCTTCGACTATGCCTATATCACCATCCACGGACAACCTGGCGAGAACGGCCCCATGCAGGGCTACTTCGACTTGATACACGTCCCCTACTCCACGAGCGGCGTGCTGGTCGAGGCCATGACCTTTGACAAGTTTGTGCTCAACCGCTACTTGGGCAGCTTCGGTATCCATGTGGCTGATAGTGTGCTGCTCCGCCGCGGCGAGACATACAACGAGGAGGAGATCGCCAAGCGCATCGGCATGCCTTGCTTCGTGAAGCCAGCCAACGACGGCAGCAGCTTCGGCGTGTCCAAGGTGAAAAACGCCGACCAGCTGGAACCTGCCTTGCGCGTAGCCTTCATGGAGAGTAGCGACGTGATGGTAGAGGCTTACCTCGATGGCACAGAGATCACACAGGGCATCTACAAGACGCGCGAGCGCAGTGTTCCCTTCCCCATCACCGAGGTCGTCACCACCAACGAGTTCTTCGACTATGACGCCAAATACAACGGACAGGTGGACGAGATCACGCCAGCGAGAATCAGTCCCGAGACGGCAGAGCGCGTCACCGAAATCACCAGTCGCATTTATGATATCCTCCATGCCAACGGCATCATCCGCATCGACTACATTATCACCCACGACGCGGAGGGCAACGAGGTCATCAACATGCTGGAGGTGAACACCACCCCGGGTATGACGACGACGAGCTTCATACCGCAACAAGTGCGTGCGGCAGGACTCGACATCAAGGATGTGCTGACTGAAATCATAGAGAATCAGTTCTGAACTGCATGCTCATGAATCTTCCGACTGCTCTCGCAACGGAGTTTTCATGAACAGTCCAGGCTAAAAACCATTCCGCTCCCCGCCTGCTTCAAAGCGGACGGGGAGAAGGCGGCACAAGCCATATCATCTATTCAAAAACCTTTCAACTACATCTCGATTATGATTATCCCAGAAGAATTCAACGACATCCGCCCATACGAGCCGGAAGAGCTGCCCGCAGTGTACGACCGACTGGTGCAGAACCCGCAGTTTCTGCAGATGGTATCATTCCTCTTCCCAGAGGCTACGCCCGAGATCATCTCACAGAAGATGCACGAGTGCAAGACGAACATGGACTTCCAGCTCGTCTTCGCCTACCGCTTTCTGAAGAAACTCATCTCCAAGGCAAGCACAGGTCTTGACATGGACGTGACGGCGATAGACAACAAGCACAACTATACGTTCATGAGCAACCACCGAGACATCGTGCTCGACTCGGCCTTGCTCGACGTGCTGCTCATCGACCACGGCTTCGAGACCACCTGCGAGATCGCCATCGGCGACAACCTGCTGTCCATCCCCTGGGTGCTCGACGTGGTGCGCCTCAACAAGTCGTTCATCGTCAAGCGCGGCCTGATGGCCCGCGAGCGCCTCCAGGCAAGTCAGAAACTCGCCCGTTACATGCACTTCGCCATCTCCGAAAAGCATCAGAACCTCTGGATCGCACAGAGGGAGGGACGCGCCAAGGACTCCGACGATCGCACGCAGAAGGGCATCCTGAAGATGCTGGTCCTCGGTGGGGAGGGCGACGTGCTCGACCGTCTCGTCAATCTCCACATCGTGCCACTCGCCATCAGCTATGAGTACGACCCCTGCGACTTCCTCAAGGCACAGGAGTATCAACTGAAGCGCGACGATCCCAACTGGAAGAAGGGGCCGTACGACGACATCATCAGCATGCGGACGGGCATCCTCGGACTGAAGGGGAAAATCCACTATCATGTGGCAGCCTGCATCGACGACTACCTCAACGGTCTCCGTGAGCAGAAACTCAGCAAGTCGGACTTGCTGGACACCATCTGCACCCACATCGACCACGAGATCCACCGCAACTACCGCCTCTATCCCAACAACTACATCGCTATGGACGAGCTGGACGGCACAGACCATACCGACCACTACACGGAGGACGATGTGCGGAAGTTCAAACTCTATATCCAAAGCCAATTGGCCAAGATCAAGATTCCCAACAAAGACGAGGAGTTCTTGCGCGAGCGACTGCTCACCATGTATGCCAACCCGGCACGCAACTACATCGAGGCAGTCAGAGGATAAGACCTGCTATCCCATTCCCTACCCCACTCATGCGGGGGCGGGGAATGGGATTTTTCATAGACTACACCAACCACATCCATGCGCTTTTCTGAGTTTTTCGTCATCCATCATTCCGACCGCAAGGTGCTGACTTTTCTCCTTGCGCTGGCTACCATCCTTGTCGTCCTGATCTATCTGACGGGCAACGATGGCGGGGAGACCGTGCTCACCGCAGCCGACAGTCTGGCTGCCGAAGAGCAACCTGGATATGGAAAGGGACGGCAGGCTCCTCCCTATCGTACCTATCAGACGCAGGATGGGCGGCAGATAGAACTGTCGCCGTTTGATCCCAACACGGCAGACAGCACTCAACTACTGCGCATCGGTCTCCAGCCGTGGCAGGTCCGTGCCGTCTATAAGTATCGTGCAAAAGGCGGCGTCTTCCGTACCCCTCACGACTTTGGACGTCTCTATGGCATGACGCGTAAGCAATATGAGGAACTGGAGCCCTACATCTGCATCGGCGACGACTACCAGCCTGCCTACACACAGTTTGCATCGCGGGAGGAGGAAGCGCGCGAACGCTACGAGGCATACAAAGCCTCCGACCAATATGTGCCCTACCAAAAGTATGACCGCGACACCGTGCGCTATCCTGTGAAGCTGCGACCTGGCGAACAGGTCGATTTGGCCCTCGCCGACACCTCGCTCCTAAAGAAGATTCCAGGCATCGGGGCGGGCTGGGCACGACGCATCGTCAACTACCGCAACCGCCTGGGTGGCTTCTACAACGTCAGCCAGCTACGAGACCTTGACGGCTTTCCCGCCGAAGCGCTCCCCTTCCTCACCCTCCGGGGCGAGAAAATCACAAAACTCAACATCAACCAACTCTCACTGAGCCAACTCCGCAAGCACCCGTACATCAACTACTTCCAAGCCAAAGCTATCTGCGACTATCGGAGGCTCAAAGGTCCATTGCATAGCCTTGACCAGCTCCGCCTCCTACAAAAGGACTTTCCGCCAGAGGCCATCGATCGGTTGCGCCACTATGTCACCTTCTGATTAAACAATGACACCATAAAGCTATATGAAAAAATACTATTTACTTCTCATTTTGCTCACCGTATCACTACAAGTGTACTGCAAGACCATTAGGGGAGAGGTGGTGGACAGCTTAGGCCTTCCTGTTCCCTTCTCCACTATTGTCGTGGACCATTCTCAAAAGATAGGCACAACCAACAAGTACGGAAGGTTCGTTTTGGAGGATGTTTCTTCGGACAAATGCCTGCTGACAGTGTCAAACATCGGGTACGAAACAAAGCATATAATTGTACCCCAAGGAGACGATGACCTCTTCCTACAAATATCCTTGAAGGAACAAGTCACCCAACTGGCAGATGTGGATGTGGTGTATGGTGACATCACATCATTGATCCTAAAAAAGATGGAAAACGTCAAAATGCTCAGAGAGCAACTACCAACATTTGAAGCCGTGGCCGAATGTCAGATCACCTCTATAGGAAACCTCAAAGAGTTCCCTTCTGATTTCCGCAGCCTACTAAGAAGCTTCCTGGCACTTGCGGGCTATAAAAAAATCTTTCAGTCCATGGAGCGGAATCCAGATCTGACCCTGACAATCAGAAAAGACATCAGATTTAACAAAGGCAATTATACGATGGGGAAAGGAGAATTGGTCTCATGCTCTGGCAATATCAGCGAGGAAGAAGAGACCTCATTCCTTAAGAAAAAGTGGGGGTTTAAAGAAAACCTATACGATTTCATTTACAACTCGCTGCGCCATCAGGCCAAAAGAAAGGCCAAGCAGAATAAAAATGAGACGACCACGGATATCCTGAGCTATTCAGGAACATACAAGGAAAATGACAAGACCATTCACGTTCTGAAATCTCCCAATATAGAATATCACATCGTAGCTGACTCCTGGCAGGTATATAGAATGTCATTCCAAGACAAAGCCACAAGAAGCATCATTGAATGTAACGAATATCAGCGAGGAATATACTTACCCGTCTTCTCACACAACGAGAGCATCTACGAATTAGATGCCACCCATGTGTGGAAATTGGCAGACACTACTGTCTATAAATACAAGTAGGGCAAGCACATTTCGCCGATTTGCTTTCTGCAGAAGCTCATGCTATATCGACCAAGAGCGTTCCATTTCCTTAACCCAAAACGGTTGATAGGGAGTGGAACGCTCCTTCAACTTCTTGTCACTGAAATTGTAATAAAGTTTTGAAAGTGTGCCGAAAGATGCAAGTTCAAGCGTTTTCCATGCTGGAGGGAATACCGGCTTGTCATAGTTGCGCCTATGCTCTTTGATAAAGTCCTCCTTGCTACGTTGAAGTTCTCTATCTACGGAGTTCATATTCTCAATAAACTTGTGTTCATCGTCAGCAAGACTTGTATCAAAGAACCAAAACGGTCCATGAGCCAAAGAGAACTCTTGTATAATCTTAATGTTCCCATAAAAGCAAAAGACCCGCCCTGGTTCGCTGTTCAAATGGGAAGCGTGGCGGATTCTGTTGCTGCAAAGATACGAATAATCTTTGATAATACAAACTTTTCCGCAAGAAAAAACACGACGAGACAAAAATGTTACCTTTACAAACGCCAACACAACAGCCCAAATGCCCAAAATCTTGGAAATGAGAACGTTCACTAACCATATAGAATTACCCAATTCAGAATCACATACGGAAGTTCTGTAATCAGAGAATAAGCGAACTCTTCTTCTGCGTCATCAAGCCCTCGTAATATCTATCAAGCTTGTCATAACTTACAAATTTCACCCTATCCGAGATAGGCTTGAAATAATCATGGCTCAACTTGGCTATAAATTCATCATGGCGCCTGGCATCAGCCACGATAAACATCTGGGCATTGAAACACTGGAGGTCAGAAAACTTACAGAGAGAATTCTGAATATCCGTAGAATGCTCTACCTCAAAGAAACTATCGGGCATCATCACCTCGCTGCCCAAAGAATTAGGCTGAAACCACATAACGTCTATCGTGCTACTCCTATTCACGAATTCCTGATAGGAGAAAGGCGGAACTTCCGTCAATGTGGAGATTTCGCCCAGCTTCACATTGATACATCTCCTGTTCTTATCCTGTGCAGGAACATAGGTTTCAAGTTTCTTCATGTTGCCGATATACAGCAGAAGTCCCTGATAATAGGAATGATTGAATTCCTGCACCTGCTCTGAATCCGAATTGGTTGCATCTTGTGCCACGATACCCCTATCCGCCAAGAGGCTTCTATATTCCTCCAAAGCCCATAATCCCGGACGAATGCGAAAGATTTCCTTGCGGTCTTGCACAATACGACGTATGGATGCAAATGGAGTCTTGGTATTCCATGTGCAATCCTCAATCTTGAACACCTCCTGATTCAGTTGGCCGAATGTAGCACATCCACCCAACCTCTTCAAGGTCTCTATTACAGCTTCGTATTGTTTCATATCTCGCTAAGTTTTATTTCGTTTAAAGCCTGTATAAAAAACACTTTGCAAATTTACATCAATATTCAGAAAGAACAAAAAAAATAAACGAAAAACTTTCTGCTTTTATTCATTTTTATTAATTTTTCTTTTTTTCCTGCCGAATTGATCTTTTTTGATCACGAAAGTTAAAGTATGATCTAATCATTTATAAATCAAATATTTGCATTACCTTTGCACCCGAAATGATGAATAAAAAGGCGATATATCATAGGGCTGATGACTTCACTCTCCTCCACGGAGACTGTATCCGGCTGATGGGCGAATTTGATTTCAAGTTCGACATGATCTTCGCCGATCCTCCTTACTTCCTATCCAATGGAGGTATCAGCGTGCAGAGCGGAAAAGTGGTGTGCGTGGATAAAGGTGAATGGGACAAGGGCGGCTCTCCCGAACACATCGACCAGTTTAATGAAGCGTGGATTTCGGCTTGCCGCAACCACCTAAAGGAGAATGGTACCATCTGGATTTCGGGAACCTATCACAACATTTTCTCTGTGGCAAACAAGCTGACGCAACTGGGATTCAAAATCCTCAACGTCATCACCTGGGCTAAGACCAACCCGCCACCCAACATCTCGTGTCGATACTTCACCCACTCCACCGAGTTCATCATTTGGGCAAGAAAGGAGAAAAAGGTACCACATTACTACAACTACCAGTTGATGAAAGTTCTTAGCGACAACAAACCCATGACGGATGTATGGCGTCTGCCAGCCATCGCAAGATGGGAGAAATCGCAGGGCAAGCATCCTACACAGAAACCGCTCGCCCTCCTTGTCCGCATCATCCTGGCTTCCACCAAACCGGGGGAATGGATTCTCGATCCATTCGCCGGCAGCAGTACCACCGGCATCGCTGCCAATCTGCTGGGACGTCGCTTCCTGGGCATCGACCAGGAAAAGAAGTATCTGGAACTGAGTAAGGCAAGAAGAGGGGAACTGGAATCAATGGCGATACTCCATGATTATCGGCATCGCATCAAAGATATAGAGGTGATGGAGAAAATGGAGCAGCAGGAAGGCATGCTTCCAGGATTCATACTCGGGGAAGAAATGCCAAACTACGATTTGCCATTTTAGCCCACATTGCAGCAGCCTTTGGTGAAAAACTTAAAGATACCAACTTTCAGGTAAAATGGCAATTCTCTGTTAATCAAATGTTAAATAATACACAAATGTTTAAAATAACATAGAAACACCTTGGCATTCAACAAAAGTTTATTATCTTTGCACCATGATAGTGAAATAAAGCGTATGGCAAGACGGAAATCTAAGGAACTCAAGGAAAATGAAGACGATTTGCTTTTCTACCTAGAGTATTGGCAAGAGTTTCCCGATACCTTCAAGAGGGTAGCAGAAAAAGAAATCGAAGAGTTAGAGAATAAAATAAAGAACAAAAAGAAATAAGGTCTCATGCGGATCTCATTCCTTTAAAACTTAAAAAATAAGATTATGGAATATACAGAGATGATTGATAAGGTGAAAGCTCTAGCTGTACAAAACAGAGCAGCCCAAACAGAAGAGGAGAAAGATGAGGTTCGTCGTCAGATGAATATTCTCAAAAGTATTGACCCTAAGGCTTTTGCCGTGGCTGTTGGATATATGGCTAAGAATACTGAGCAAAAGGTAAAGGAACTGACTATGGCTGAGAAGTTGGGCGAAATCACAGATATGGTTTCCATGGCTTACATCGCCAAGGCTTACTTTGGAAAATCGCGCTCTTGGCTAGCACAAAAGATGAACGGCAACATCGTTAACGGAAAGACCTCCCAATTCTCTCCTGACGAGCTTGCAATCCTCAGAACAGCCTTGCAGGATATGTCGAAGAAATTTGGAGCGCTTAGCCTTACTATATAGGCTTATGTATTAACAACACTATATAGGCTTATTATTAACAACAGAAAGATAAAACATGGTAATATACGAGCCGATAGCATCCCAAGAGCTAACACAATGCATAAAGCGAAAGTTGGTGACCTTCATTTTATGAAGCCCCTTACAAAAGGATGCGTTCCAAGCGGATTTTAAACCCACCAGGCGTCCCGCCGGATTTGGAATCATAAGTGGTTAAAAGATTATTTTAGGCATGTTGCTCTATAAAGTAGGATTTCCTTTTTTTAGGAATCCTACTTCTTATAGTAACATGTCTGAATAGAGTCTTACTCAAATCCTCACCATTAATAACCACTAACAACGCCCCAACCCATTCTTGCATTTCAAGGTAAAAGTTAAATTTCGCAATAGATTCTTTTTCTGTATATAACTGAGACTGACGGTTATACAGTAATTCAAAAGCCTTTTCAAAGAAGTCGAGATTTACATTAGCCAAACGGGGGCTCTGCGGATTTGGAATCCGCAGGAAAGGAGTATGCTTTTCCTTTTGTTGCTGTTGGGGGATTACAAATCCCCGGGGGTCTGCTGGGACGTCGCTTCCTGGGCATCGACCAGGAAAAGAAGTATCTGGAACTGAGTAAGGCAAGAAGAGGGGAACTGGAATCAATGGCGATACTCCATGATTATCGGCATCGCATCAAAGATATAGAGGTGATGGAGAAAATGGAGCAGCAGGAAGGCATGCTTCCAGGATTCATACTCGGGGAAGAAATGCCAAACTACGATTTGCCATTCTGAAAGGATGCATCTTTGTTTGGAAATTACAGGAGTTTCTTGATATCATAGAACATCACAATTTACCAAAAAGGAGAGAATGGTTGCATTCCCTCCTTTTTGGTATAAACTTATTTGATGATGGCAAATCCATGCTACACCCAAATCTGAATTCAAGAAATACGGAAGTTGGAAATCAAGCAGTTACATGATAAGCAGCAGCAAGTTGGGTAAAATTTCCCTTATTCTTTCAGCTGCTTCAACTGACTCTCTGACAATCCCGTAATTTCCTTCACCATCGCAGCATCCATACCTTTTTCCAACATCGTTCTAGCAATCTCGAGGCTTCGCTGACTCATGCCTATCTCCATGCCTTCAGCTAATCCCTTCTCCATTCCTTCAGCAAGTCCTTCTTCTTTTCCTTCTCTCTTGGCGGTATCAATCGAATTTTTGATGTCGCGATATGCCATTTTGCTGGCTTCGTACTCCCGTTGTTCCTGCGGAGTAAATTTTGCTATCTCGGCTTCTTCAAAGAGGCGGTCGAAGACCTTGTCGCACAAGGCCTTAGGGCGCTGGGTGAGTTTATAGAGATTCTTCAGTGCATAGAGCCACTTGTCGTAGAGCGTTTCCAGCTCGTCCAGCGATTTGTTGAACTTGGCGATTTCCACGTAGATAAACTCCAGCTTATCGTAGAAAATCTTGTGCGTAGCTGTATCGCATAGCTGCACATGATGGCGGATTTCTTCCTTATTGAAGGCGTCCTCGTTCATGTTGAAGTTGAGCAGAGCAATTGTGTAAACATGGTTGAGCTTGAAGTCCCATTCACTACCCTTAGGAGCCTGCTCACGAATTGGGAAGGTGGAATAGAACAGGGCACGGTCTTTGAAGTAGGTCTGGTATGCATTCTGCATTTCCACGATAAACTTCTCGCCGTTTTCTCCTTCGCAATATACATCGAAAATAGCTTTTCTGTCGGTGTAGATGTCGCCCACATTCTCTGGATTCAGATACTTCACGTCCTTAACAACTTGTCTTCCATTGAACAAGCTGTTGAGGAAACAGATCAACAAATCCTTGTTAGGAGCTGATCCGAAAATTCGCTTAAAACCGAAATCGGTCAGCAAACTGATATATCTTTCTTCTACCTGCTTCATAATCCCAATGTTATTAATGTTTCTATTGTAGCAGCAAAGTTACGATTTTCTTTTGAAACCAACAAGAGTTTTCTCAAAAAAGTTGAGAAAAACGATTAAAAGGATGATTTTTGATATAATAAATGTTAGAAACGTAAGAATACCATAAATTAAGGGATTGAAATTGCCTTTATTTACCTTTTTTTGTGTATTTTTGCATATAGATTAAGAAAATAATAACATCATAAGTATGACAAGTCAAATTTTAAATATAGTAACATGGGTATTTGTTGCAGCAATTACATTAGCTGCAATATATGCAACGTTGTATATCAAGAAGATGTCACGAAGCAAGCAGTTGGTAGCCAAAAGAAGATGGATAGAACAAATTCCGTCTATTCTATCTACGTTGGGTGTGTTGGGTACATTTGGCGGTATAACTATTGGATTGATATTTTTCGATACAACAGATTTGGACGAAAGTATTCCTTTATTGTTAAGTGGCTTGAAAACTGCCTTTTTTACTTCAATTGCAGGTATGCTTTCTTCTGTGTATTTGTCACGCTTGATTAGTAGATTGTATGACAAAACTGATAAAGGAGTTTCTGATATTAATATAGCCGCTGGGCTTATCACCAAGGCTGTTTCTGACATGAGTACGGATAATATAGAAACGCTTCACACAATGATGAAACAGCAAGAAATGCAAAATCAACTATTAGAAAAGATACATCAGGACCATTTGAATTCAATTGATATTTTAAATTTGAATAAAGATTTTCAAGAGTATTTAATCAAGCATTTAGACCTGGTGAATGAAAATCTACTAAAAGAAATCGGCAAGAGCCAGGATATTGTGGATAAAGTTGATTCGATCAAAACAACACTATCTGCCCAAATCGTAGATTTGTGTGATACGGCTAAACATATTTCGTCGAAGATGGTTAACGCCCATGAAGTGTTGACTCGTATCTCTTCTGATACAAGCAATATTTCTTCTATCAATGATAACGTGGTGACTTCCTTGGAAGCATTGGGTAATCTTGATGCTTCAGAACAGCATGTTTCTGAGGAAATTGATAAGTTGGGTGGTGTGCTCCAGACTGAGGTTGGTGAATTGAATCATGTTGTCAAGGCTCAGTTTGCAGAGTTGTCTGCCTTTATCAATAAGATTAATACCAAGATAGCTGAAGACATACTCCAGAAGTTAAGTTTATTGGATAGTAAGAGTGGTATGGCTTATGACCAGTTGACTCGTATTTCTTCTGATACAAGCAACATTTCTTCTATCAATGATAACGTGGCGACTTCCTTGGAGGCATTGGGTAATCTTGATGCTTCAGAACAGCATGTTTCTGAAGAAATTGATAAGTTGGGTGAAAAGATGAATAATGATATTTCTAGTATCGTTAAGAAACTGGCAGACACTGATAATCTTTTGACCGCAAGACTGAATGAAATGACAAGGCTCTTAGAGAAAAATAATGTAGAGGCTTTGTCTGACTACATGAAGCAGTTTGCCGCTGAGTTCCAAAATCAAATGAATAATTTAATCAATAAGTTGGTGGCTGATAATTTCAAGGAATTGAATAAGAGCATAAATAACTTGAATACATGGCAACAAGAAAACAAGGAACAGATTGCTGACATGATTAAGCAATATCAAACAATGGCAGATGATTTCGAAGATACTTCATCTACGCTGACCGATGTAAGTAACTCTATCAACAATCTGGTTGCAGATGGAGGTAAGTTCTCAGATTTAATCCATGCTCTTAATGAAGTGATGTTGGAAGATAAAAACTTCATTCAAGTAATCGACAAACTGGAGGATGCAGCAAAAATCAATCATGACAATTCTGTAACATTGAATCAGACTGCTAATACATTAAATGGTTGGATTATAACACAGAAGAATTTTGTGAAGGGTGTAGAACGTTTGATAGCTAAACTCGATGAAATTAGTAAGCTCAAGGATTACAATAGTGAATTCTGGGAAAGTACTAAGGAAAAGCTTCAAGAAGGTATTGATGTGCTGAATCAAGGTAGTAAGCAATTGAACAGTCAGGTTGCAGTTATTGATAAGCAGTTCTATGCAAGATTGAATACGACTTTGGCTAATTTGGATGCTTGCATTCAAGCTATGTATAATGGTAAAATTTAATGGATATGGCAAAACAACATAATGTTTGGATGTCTGTTTCTGATTTGATGACGGGCTTGATGGTTATCTTTCTTTTTATCGCAGTTTCCTATATAAGCCGTGTAAAGAAGAATCAGAATGTATTGTCTAACTATGTGGAAACTAAGCAAAAGCTCCATGACAAGTTAGTAAATGAATTTAAGGGAGATACGGCAGTATGGCAAATGTCAATAGGAAGAGACTTGTCCATGAAATTCAATAACCCTACAGTGTTATTTGCTTCTAGTAGTTATGAATTGACTCCACAATTTAAGAAAATCTTGGATAAATTCTTGCCTAAGTATCTGGATATACTCTTAAATGATTCCTTGAAAAAGAACATTCAAGAAATCCGTATAGAAGGTCATACTGATGATGTGAAATATGATCAGTATGACAAGGACCCTTATATTGCGAATGCAATTTTGTCTCAACAGCGAGCTTTAAGTGTTCTGCGCTATTTACGCTCAATGCCAGCCTTCCAAAAGTATTCGAAGTCAGAAAAGCGACTTTTGGAATATTGGTTTACTGCTAATGGTCTTTCTTACGGTAAATCTTTGGATTCTAAGGGTGTTTATACGATGAAGTCGGGTAAGCCCATTGATGCCCAGAAATCTAGACGTGTTGAATTTCGCATTATAACAACAGGTGAAGAGGTTCTCGAAAACTTTGTAAATAAAAATAAGGATTAGAGCAATGGAAAAGGATTTGTATAATTTTGAAAAACTAAAAGACTTCTTGAATGTCAATGGCATGCAAGTAAAGGAGCCATATATGCCGGTTGACCCAATGGATGTGGAATGGTATGCCGATGGTAAGCATATAGAGTTTGAAAAAGATGGTATCTATCTGACCAAACGGAATGGTGGTAAGCAAAAGGTCTTTTTGTATAGAAAGAACTATTTTGGTGAGAAGCCGCAATTTCATGTTTTCTGTTGTGACAAAGTAAAGAAGCAATTGATTGGTACCGTGTTTAGGTGTGCCAATACTGGTACTGTTCCTGTTGTCAATATAGACACCAAGCTTCAGCGTAATATGGATGCTTTGCCTATCTGTGGTTATTGTGCAGAAAAAGCAGGATTGGCTAAAAGTTATAACTCTATATCATATATAAGCCTCTTGCGAAAAGGACAGAGTATTGTTGATATTCACACGAATGAGAATCTGTCTGTATATGCTGACGATTGGCAAGAAACCAAGTTGAAATATCTGGAAAAGGTAAATTATACATGTGAAAAATGCAAATTGCATATTTCCGACAAATATGATCAAGAAGCCTACTTGCATGTATATCATAAAAATCATGTTTATAATGACGATACAGAAACAAACTTGCAATGTTTATGCTTGGATTGTCTCTCTAGAATTGACTATCGCAGTGTATGGATAAAAGGTGCTAATAAATTGACGTTGGCGGCTTTTCGTCAAAAATATAAGCACCGTTAGTTCTATTCTGCGCTTGACTTGAATTTCTCAAATTCAATTATGTCGCTACAATCAGAAATAAAGTCAATTTCTGAGCATGGAACAAATTTTTTGATTTTCAAGGTATATGGTGTAAGAATGATTCTTCGTATATTATCAGCATATGTTCCGATGATTTTGACATTACATGATCATAGCGCTCAAACAGTACCGCTTGTATCACTCAAATGATACCGCTTCATT
>ENA-OPRX01001190-OPRX01001190.1-human-gut-metagenome-genome-assembly--contig:-NODE-1190-length-13676-cov-2.670509_pt1 | contig 13676 bp, 10 predicted proteins | sample MGYA00241450_ERZ501892 | MGnify/ENA primary metagenome ERZ501892 (study PRJEB25962, sample SAMEA2042223) | human gut metagenome | biome: human gut; feature: human-associated habitat; material: faeces...
CTCAAAATTCATATCTCCCAATCTACGAAATGATTTACATACTGCACCATCTGCAATCATTTCATCCAAGGACATTCCTCTTTTAAATGGCAAATTCAAATCGACATAAGGCCCCTTAAATAAATCTTCAACTTCCAATTGTTGCTCAAACAATTTTTGTAACTTTGGAGTTTTAAATTCAAAAGAAGACCTAAGATATTCTTTATACTGACTATTTATGTATTGAGATCGTTCAATAGGATTTCTCTTGCTCACACTGATTCAACTCCCTTCATATCGATATTGTAAGAAAAGATATCAACAGCTTTGCCATCGAATTCATAATTCCATGATGATCGAAATCAAGCAACAGACCATCTCCATCCTTAGTAATAGATAATTCTATCATTCCATCTATAACATCACTGCAAATTTCAATATCAACGGGATTTATGTTATCCAACATAAACGCACCATTGTATGTTCTTACATATACTTCACCTATATATTCATTTCCACTTATCATTTCTTTAAAATAAACATATGTAATATAAAATTTTATGTAAATTTTGTGCAGTTTTCAGGAGAAATTTACGTAGTCTCGATGATGACCACAGCCTGCTTTCCAAGGTCAAAAAAGCGCTCTTCAAAAAGGTCGAGCTTATATGTTCCCGTGCCTGCCTGAGGGTCATTTACGAAAACCAGATTGTTTTCAGTGTCATATCCTGTAAGCAGCAGGCAGTGCTCATTGCCTATCCATTTGATAGTCTTGCCTGTGGATCTGTCCGTCCATGTGGCTCCCTTTGTGGTGGGCATCATCTTGCTTGTTGCCCAGACTATCACAGGGTAGCCCATATCAATGTATGAATACAGCCTGTCAGGCTCGCAGCCCGTAAGGTCATATACCTTGAAGCTCCTGTCGGGAACGGTTTTCAGAAATTTTTCCGCCGTGTTCACGATAACTTCCGCATAGCAGCCGTATGACCTGTAAACTCTGGGGTCGCCCACAAATACTTTTCGGTAATCGCTCTCACGGTATGCGCCTTTTTCAAGAAAGCTGTCCGCAAGAGAAGTGTGCTTTATGTTCAGATCATAGAAATTCAGCGCCATTGCAAGGGAAGTGACCTCGCAGCCTGTGGGAAGCTCGGGAAGCTGCTTTATCATGGGCGCTCTTACATGACCTGCCGGGGCATAATTCTTTACGGGTACGGTTATTTCGACATTTCTTGATATTTTTGAACTGTCGTTCCTGCTTTTTACTGCAACGGTGTAGTTTCCTGCAATAAATCCGCTTTTTATCGTTGTCTTGCCATCGGCTTTCAGCCAGTTTTTGCCGCCGTTTACCGAAATCATGTATTCTTCCGATGGAGAATAGTTTTCGATATCAATGCTGATGCTTCCGCCTTTGTAATGCTCTTCGCTTATGCCTGTTACGTTGATGAGAATCTCTTTGTCATGATTTATGCCACTGTCGCCCAGACATACAGCCTTTGTGTCGGATAGAGTGGAGCGCTTTCCCGTTACCATGGCGCACAGCTGATATGTGCCTTCGGGAAGAGAGGTGAAATGCACTCCGCTTTTTCCGTAAACAGGGATAAAGCCCTTGCCGCCGTTGAGGCTTATGCTGTACTGCTGTGACGGGTCATAGTCTTTTATATAAACTGACAGACCGCTGCTGTCGGCATGATATCCGAAATCTGTTCTGTCATCAGCGGAGCATACGGCTCCGAATGTGCCTGATACTGCGGATATTACCAGCATAACAGCAAGCGTTCCGATTTTTCTGAGCATTACTTGGGACTATCCTTTCCGATGGCATTATCTGCCGAGATTTTGGTTAGAGAATTTGACAGGTATCTTTACTCCGTCCTTGAAAGCGGTTTTTACTGACGGGTCACAGTCATCTGTTCGGAACAGTGCATAAGTGCCGTCATCGCCCTCATAGATAAGGCAGCTTTTCATGGGATTGTCGATACATACATAGCTGTCGCCATATACAAAGTCTGCGTTCATGTCGGGCGTGGGATAAACAGTGAAGCGCTCATCCTCGGCTACATTTCCATATTCGTAGGGGATAAGGACTTCGGCAAAATCCTCGTCCTCGGTGAAGCCGTCCGGCAGGCGAAACTCTGCGTAAAGCGTATCTGAATCGAAATTCCTGTGCATACGGGCATAGCTCAGCTCTGCGCCCTCGGGAAGCTCAGTAAGCTCCAGCTCATTCATAACCTGAGCCATCTGAAACTCGGTCAGAGAATCGGCATAAAGTGCATATGTGAGTGTAAAATTATCCTTGATAAAGTACCAGCCCGCATACAGAACAGCAAATATCAGCAGGGAGATAACGGTATAAAGTTTGTTTTTCGGGTCAACGGGAGGGCGGCCCTCGTCCTCATTATCGACTGCGGGCAAATTCTCTTCGCTCATTATGTGAAGCTCCTTTGTAAAATAATATTTTATTATATCATACTGATTTGTTTTTTTCAACTGTTTGAGGAGAATAAATTTGCATATGAAAATCAGTTCGGCGCAGTGCCGCAAAAATCAACTTGTGATTGACAGCGGAAAATTACTGTGGTATAATTATATCAACGGCAAAAAGGCCGAAATGTTCTCGGAAAGGTGATTGTTTTTATGGAATTTACTGATTTGCAGAACGCCCTCAAGGACGCTATGAAAGCAAGAGATACTGACAGAAAGGAAGCTGTGCAGACCCTTATCGCTGCTGTAAAAAAAGCAGCTATCGACGCAGGCACAAGGGATAATATCACATCTGAACTGGTTGACGGCGTTATCCTCAAGGAGCTGAAGGTGGCAAAGGAACAGGTGGATACCTGCCCTGCCGAGTATGCCGAGCAGCTCGATGAGTACAGGCGCAAGTATGATATAATCAAGAGCTTTGCTCCCGCACAGATGAGCGAGGAAGAGCTTTATCCCATTATCAAGGGAAAATTCGGCGAGCTTATCGCTTCCGGCAATAAGGGCGCTTATATGAAGGCTGTTATGGCTGAGCTTAAAGGCAAGGCTGACGGAAAGCTTATCAACAAGGTAATATCCGATATCGCAGCAGGCAAATAAGCCTGATATGATGTTTCAAGTGCTTAACATTCGTGAAGTGTTAAGCACTTTTTCATATTAGCGTGCAAAATATTGCCTTTTATTTACAATATGTCGGTTGACGTGCATACTATAATGTGCTATACTATATTTAATATATGAGCGATGTAATTATTGTATATATGCAATGAGTTTTGCATATTGTGCGGAAGCGAGGGGTTAATGTGATAGGCGGTCAGAAGATAATTGCCGTTTGTGCTGCAAAGGTTCATGAAGACGATGTTCAGAGCTATCTGTACCCGCTCCATCTGGCACTGGATAAGAACGGATATAAGGACCTTGTTCTGGTAACTACCACAGATCTGTACGAAAATAATCTGTTTGACAAGGGCGAGGCTGGCATATTCAGGCTTATCGACTCCAATATGATTGACGCTGTTGTTTTATTTGCAAATACGCTCAAAAATGATTTTTACATAGACGATATCATAAAATGTGCAGCCAAAAGGTCATGTCCCGTTATTGTTGTAGATGACAGCAGGGAGCATGAGGGCTGCATAAATGTGCTTTTTGATGAGTCCGACGCTTTTTATAAGCTGGTAGATCATCTGGCGGAAAAGCACCATTTTACTAAGATAAACTGCATTGCGGGCATAAAGGGCAACAGCATTTCCGAAAGGCGTGAGGCAATATACAAGCAGGTGCTGGCTGAGCATGGCATTCCGTTTGAGGAAAAGCGTTTCGGCTACGGCTGCTTCTATTCCTATCCCACCAAGCAGGTAATGCAGGGCTTTCTTGATGACCCCGACGGTCTTCCCGAAGCAATAGTCTGCATAAACGATTCTATGGCAATAACTGTCTGCGAAATGCTCAGCGAGAGAGGGATAAAGGTTCCGGAGCAGGTAGCTGTCACAGGATTTGACGGCATTGAGCAGGAAAAGTACAATTTTCCAAGAATTTCCACCTGCCGCCGTGATATGGACAAGTTTGCCCAAATGATAGCGGATATCCTCAAAAAGCTTTTTGACGGCGGTCAGACCGAAAGCTGCTATAAATTTCCATACACCGTTGACTATTCCGAATCCTGCGGCTGTAAGGAAATTTCCGAGGCTCAGGTGAACAAATCCCTTAATCTGATGTTTGACAGAATAAATGACGATTACCGCATCAGCCGTTCCATGAACAATATGATGGCAAAGCTTGCCAATGTTACCGACATTGAGCAGATACGAAGGATATTAAAATCCTACATGAACTGCAATACATATGTCTGTGTGAACAAGGATTTCCATGATATGAACGATACGGAGCATACCTATAGCAATTCACCGTTCACCGATGATATGATATACAGCAAATATTTTTATGGCACAAATAACGTTGAAACAGGAAGATATCTCAGAAATGATTTGTTCCCCGACAAGGATATGCTTGCAGGTACGGATTCGCTCCCGTTTTTTATGCCGCTGCATGACAGGAGCAATATTTACGGCTATATGATATTGTTTGCGGTCAATGAGCGCAGGGAGTATTTCTCTCAGTCTATCAGAAACGCACAAAGGTTCATTGCGTCTCTCAACACCAGCATGAGCACGTATGTTCAGCAGAGAACGCTTCGTATGTCAAATGACAGGCTCAATGATATCCAGAACAATATCATTTCCAGCTTTGCGGATATGGTTGAGTCAAGGGACAAGTTCACAGGCAAGCACGTCAAGCGGACAGGGGAGTATCTCAAAGTATTCAGCTCCCATCTTGCAGGTCTGCCTGAGTATTCCGAGGTGCTGAGCGATGAGTACAGGCAGCTGATGTACAAGGCGGCTCCATTGCATGATATCGGCAAGATAAAGATATCTGACAGCATCCTTAACAAGCCCGGAAGGCTTACTCCCGAGGAGTTTGATGTTATCAAGACCCACACTATCGAGGGCGCAAAGATAATCGAGCAGACGCTCAGGAATATTGAAAACAACGATTATATAGAAACAGCCGAGCAGATGGCGCTCTACCACCATGAAAAGTGGAACGGCACAGGCTATCCTATGGGGCTTGCAGGTGAGCAGATATCCTTGTGCGCAAGGATAATGGCTGTAGTCGATGTTTTTGATGCGCTTACCAGCAAAAGAGTTTATAAGGACGCATTTTCTGTGGATAAGGCCATTGATATTCTGAAAGAATCATCGGGAAGCCACTTTGAACCCGAGCTTGTAGATGAATTTATAAAGATACGCAGCAAGATAGAAAAGGTGTTTGAAGAAAATTCTGATTGAATAATTCTTTTATTTGCCAATAAAAATCCCTTTTGTCATTATAATATTTGACATTAGCTTCTGATAGGCGGAAAGAGCTTTTATGAGCAATAAGTTTAAATGATCAGAGATCATTTCGCTGCTTTTTACATATAATGCTCCCCCTTTTTTTGGAGGATAAATGAATCGGTTATAACAATAAAAGCCGCCGCTTCCGTTTTATTTCGGAAGCGGCGGCTTTTTTTATTCATCTCAGAACTGTTTTATCAGAAATCAACTTCAGTGTCGTAGTAGCAGCACTTAAGAAGCTTTTCCATCTCTTCCTGAGAAGGCTGACGGGGGTTGGAGCCTGTGCACGCATCTGCAATGGCGTTCTTTGCGATCTCGGGAAGTCTCTCCAGGAATACGTTCTCGGGAACGAAGCCCTGCTCTGCGGGATAGCTGTCAGCACCGTAGTGGTTGATGCTGTGAGGAATGTTCAGCTTGTCATTCATGCCTCTGAGGTATGTAATGAGAAGCTGTATCTTTTCTTCCTTGCTGTTTCCGCCCAGATTCATAAAGTCGGAGATCTCAGCGTAACGGTCTGCTGCCTCGGGATTCTTTGCGTTGTATGCGATTACCTTGGGCAGATACATTGCGTTTGCGGCGCCGTGGATAATGTGAGAGCCGTAATCGGCAAAAGCTGCGCCTGTCTTGTGAGCCATGGAGTGAACGATACCCAGAAGAGCATTGGAGAATGCCATACCTGCCAGGCACTGTGCGTTGTGCATAGAATCTCTCTTAGCCATATCGCCGTTGTAGGAATCGATAAGGTCATGCTCGATCATCTTGATAGCGTGGAGAGCGAGAGGGTCGGAGTAATCACAGTGTGCGGTGGAAACATATGCCTCGATTGCGTGTGTCATAGCGTCCATACCTGTGTGAGCAACAAGCTTCTTGGGCATTGTTTCAGCCAGGTCAGGGTCAACGATAGCAACATCGGGGGTGATCTCAAAGTCAGCGATAGGATACTTTATTCCCTTGCTGTAGTCGGTGATGATAGAGAAAGCAGTTACCTCGGTAGCTGTGCCCGATGTGGAGGGGATAGCGCAGAAATGAGCCTTCTTGCGCAGCTTGGGAAGACCGAATACCTTGCACATATCCTCAAATGTTACATCGGGATATTCGTACTTTATCCACATAGCCTTTGCAGCGTCGATAGGTGAGCCGCCGCCCATAGCAATTATCCAGTCAGGCTGGAACTTGAGCATAGCGTCAGCGCCCTTCATAACAGTTTCAACTGAGGGGTCAGGCTCGATGCCTTCATAAAGCTGAACCTCCATGCCTGCTTCCTTGAGGTATTCCACAGCTTTGTCGAGAAAACCGTTTCTCTTCATTGAGCCGCCGCCCACGCAGATCATAGCTCTCTTTCCTTCGAGAGTCTTCAGAGTTTCAAGGCAACCCTTTCCGTGGTAAATATCTCTCGGTAATGTAAATCTTGCCATAAAATAAACCTCCTTATTTATTTGCAGATAACTATATTTGTAATATTCACCAAAAATATTACCTCATAGCCTTATTTTATCACACAAAATGCTGTTTGTAAAATATAAAATTATTCATATTCATATATACATTTATACATGAGCAGACCTCAATAATAAGCTTTATAGAAAAATACCGGCATTTTTTATTTAATTTGTATAAAAATACATAAGCGCTCTTGAAAAATAGAGCCTTTTATGTTATTATTATATAATAAATGGATATGGTATGAGCAGCTGTATAACAAAATGTACTAAGCTGTTTCATCTGGCTACAACAAAGAAAGGATAACGGCTGATGAATGAATATCTGATATGCAAGGTACTTGATGAGCAGGGCAAGATATCTTTTGTGGTATTTGATGAGGACAGTATGTCGGTCAGCGAGTATGATATCGCTGAGATAACCCAGAAAATAGTTCACCGTGAGATATACAACGCAAAGCTTGAAAATTCTGTTGTAAAGATAACCGACAGTAAGCACGCTCTGGCAAAGCTTACATATGAAGAGAGAAAGCACTCTACTGCATTCTATATTATCAATCAGTACAAGTCGCCCTTTGATTCGGTGATGTATGCTGCTGTAAGCAACACCGGCGAGCTGTTTGAGTTTTCGGCAAATTCCGCAGCCGACTTTTTCAAGGATAAAAAGGTGGTAAACGGATATCTGAACAAAAGCGGACTTCATGTTATAAATATTCCAACGTTTACAACAGCGCTTCATAAGTCGCTGGAGCATACCAACGTTCATTAAGGCAGAAGGAAGGTAGGAGACGGTGAGCAAGGCATTTGCGGAGGCGTTCAGCGAATATATCAGCGAAAGCGACAGATGCTTCGGCTTTGTCTGCGACCTTTCTGACGGCACTTTCAGCATTGAAAACAGCTCGGGGCATTTCAAAAGCGTGTTTGTCGAGGGGATAAATCCCATAGTGCAGCTGCAAAAGGGCGATGCCGTTCACCCTGCGGACAGGGAAATGGTGTCAATGTTCTGCGGCGAGCTGCTGGCGCCCAAAGGTGTCTCCGAGCGTGACGGCAGTCTCAGCATAAGCTTCCGCCTCAATACAGGGGAAGCAAAGTCGCCTGTATATGAGTGGGTGATAATGAATATTATCCCACGCAGCGACGGCAATGACAATATAAACAGCATTATCGGCTGTATCCATATTATGACCGCCGAGGAGCTTGTCAATAAGGATATAGTTGACAGCTTCACCAATGATACTCACCCCAAGGTTTATGAAAACAGAGTTCGCTCCATTCTCGAAAGCGGAGCGAACACCGCTTTTGTACAGTTCGATATTGAAAAATTCAGGTTTATAAACACCGAATACAGCGAAAAAACAGGCAATGACATACTTGATCACATAAGAAACGTCCTTGATGTCATATGCGCCGAGAAGCAGGTGCATTTTCGTCTTGCCGCCGATATTTTTGTTATAGTCACGGCTTATAACAGCCGTGACGAAATAGATGTTCTTATCGGAAATATAAACAGGCTTCTCAGCCGATACGGCAGCATTGAATATAAGCTTGTGTTCGGCGTGTATTTTGCCGATGAAGTGGATAAGACGGCTCCTGTGCGCATACTTATGGACCGTGTGGCTCTGGCAAGGGAATCTGTAAAGGGCAGTGCACTGAAAAATGTGGGCTATTACGCCAAAAATCAGGAAAATGTGCTTAACCTCCGTAGGCAGATAGAGGAAAGAATGTATTATGCGCTGGAGCATAACGAGTTTGAGATGTATCTTCAGCCAAAGTACAGCATTGAAGCCAATAAGATAGTTGGCGCTGAGGCGCTGGCAAGATGGCGGCACCCCGAGTACGGTCTTATTTCCCCTGCTGTCTTTATTCCCGTGTTCGAGCAGAACGGGTTTATCATCAAGCTTGATGAATACATCTGGGAGCAGGCGTGCAAGGCTGTGCGCAAGTGGATAGATATGGTCCGTGAACCTGTGACTATTTCCATAAATATTTCAAGGGTGCATCTTGACAGCGGTGACTTTATCGGCAAGCTCAATGCGCTTATCAAAAAGTATGATATTCCCCAGAAGTATATTGAGACGGAAATAACCGAAACAGTGGAAAATTCCAGAACGGAAAATGCGGTGCGTGAGCTTAAAGACAACGGCTATGTGCTGCTGATGGACGATTTTGGTTCGGGATATTCCTCCCTCAATACTCTCAAAAGCACTCCTTTTGACGTTATCAAGATAGACAGGGCGTTTTTCAGCGAATTTATGCTTTCCGAAAGGGGCAAGAAGATAATCGCCCACACTATTGCAATGTCAAAGGACATCGGTCTTGATATGGTGGCTGAGGGCGTTGAGACAAAGGAGCAGGCAAGCTTTCTTTCCCAGTGCGGCTGCGATACGGTTCAAGGCTTTTTGTATTCAAAGCCTGTCCCTCTGGCTGAATTTGAGAAAATGGCTTACGGAGCGTAAGTTTCCTGAGCGGATATTACTGATATAATTCTGCATCTGTGCATATTGTGGGCACAGGTGCAGGTTATTTTTGCGCCAATATGCGGTTATATACATATCACTTTTGGCATTAAGCGATAATCAACAAAAATTCGCTGCAAATTGAAAACGTTTTTATGCAGTTGTTAAAAGTCGCTTTTTTAAGCCGCAGATCCTGTCAAGCTATTTGTAAAAAATTGTAGGATTGCATAATAAACGCACGTCAATAGTATGAAAAATTACACTTGCCAAATATAGAAAAAGGTTGTATAATACTAGATATAGTGGTTTTGCAGATGACAGACCCGTGTATATAGTGTTCCGCCTAAGAACGGGACGGCAGATATACACAGGATTTTTTTTACGCAAAACATATATCAAGACATAAAATGAGTTGAAATTCATGTCGTTCAGGCTTGAACGATATCAAAGGAGACGGGGTTATGCTGCTTCTCGGGCTGATCGGAAGGCAGGGCTTTGAAAGGATGAGTAGATTTAATGAAGATTATCAAAAGAAACGGATCGGAAGAGAATTTTGACGTTTCAAAGATCTCCGCTGCCGTTGCAAAGGCTAACAAGGCGTGCGAAAAGGGAGCTATTTCCGCAGAGGAAATAGAGGACGTTGCCGATTACGTTGAATATAAGTGCAATAAGATGAACAGAGCCGTATCCGTGGAGGAGATCCAGGATATGGTGGAAAATCAGCTTATGGCAAAGGGCGCTTTTGAGCTGGCAAGAAGATATGTAAGATATCGCTATACCCGTTCCCTTATCCGTAAAGCCAACACTACCGACAATAAGATACTTACCCTTATCGAGTGCAGCAATGAAGAGGTCAAGCAGGAAAACTCCAACAAGAACCCTACAGTCAACAGCGTTCAGCGTGACTATATGGCAGGCGAGGTCAGCCGTGACCTTACAAAGAGACTGCTGCTCCCTCAGGATATTATAGAAGCTCACGAGCAGGGCATAATCCACTTCCATGATGCGGATTATTTTGCACAGCATATGCACAACTGCTGTCTTGTGAATCTGGAGGACATGCTGCAGAACGGCACTGTGATCAGCGAGACTGCGATTGAGCGGCCGAAGAGTTTCTCAACCGCCTGTAACATAGCGACACAGAGCATCGCCCAGATCGCCAGCTCCCAGTATGGTGGACAGAGCATCAGTCTGGCACATCTGGCACCGTTTGTCGATGTGAGTCGTCAGAAGTTCCGCCGGATCGTGCGGGAGGAGTTTGAGGCATCCGGCGTCAATGCAACGGAGGAGCAGATCAATAAGGTTGCCGAGCTTCGTGTTCTTGATGAGATCAAGAAAGGTGTACAGATGATTCAGTATCAGGTGATCACGCTGATGACCACCAACGGACAGGCACCGTTTGTTACGGTGTTTATGTATCTGGACGAGGTGCCGGAGGGCAAGGTGCGTGATGATCTGGCACTTGTGACAGAGGAAATCTTGAGACAGCGTATTCTCGGTGTCAAAAATGAGAAGGGCGTATATATCACACCGGCATTCCCGAAGCTGATCTACGTGCTGGAGGAAGACAATGTCAGAGAGGGCAGTAAGTACTGGTATCTGACAAAGCTTGCCGCAGAGTGTACCGCAAAGAGAATGGTGCCGGATTATATTTCCGAGAAGAAGATGCTTGAGCTTAAGGTTGACAAGAACGGTGAGGGTCACTGCTATCCATGCATGGGCTGTCGTTCCTTCCTCACGCCTTATGTGGATGAGAATAATAAACCGAAGTATTACGGAAGATTTAATCAGGGCGTTGTCACCGTCAATCTGGTGGATATTGCATGCTCCTCCGGTGGAGACATGGATAAGTTCTGGGAGATCTTCGATGAGAGAATGGCACTCTGCAAAAAGGCATTGATGTGCCGTCATGACAGGCTCAAGGGAACACCGTCCGATGTGGCGCCGATCCTCTGGCAGTACGGCGCACTGGCAAGATTGAAGAAGGGCGAGACGATCGATAAGCTGCTGTACGGCGGTTATTCTACGATTTCCTTAGGCTATGCAGGTCTTTGCGAGTGTACAAGATATATGACCGGAAAGTCCCACACGGATCCAAGTGCGACTCCGTTTGCACTTGAGGTTATGAAGCGTCTGAATGCGGCATGTGCGAGGTGGAAGGAAGAGGAGAATATTGACTTCAGCCTTTACGGTACACCGCTCGAGTCCACAACCTATAAGTTTGCCAAGTGTCTGCAGAAGCGGTTTGGCGTGATCAAGGGTGTGACCGATAAGAACTACATTACGAACAGCTATCACGTACATGTGACAGAGCCGATCGATGCATTCGAGAAGCTGAAGTTTGAGGCGCAGTTCCAGGAGCTTTCTCCGGGCGGTGCGATCAGCTATGTCGAGGTGCCGAATATGACGGACAATATCGATGCGGTACTTAGCGTGATGCAGTATATTTACGAGCATATCATGTATGCAGAGTTAAATACCAAGAGTGATTACTGTCAGGAATGCGGCTATAACGGCGAGATCCGGATTGTCACCGATGAGGATGGCAAGCTGATCTGGAAATGTCCGAACTGCGGCAATACTGACCAGAACAAAATGAACGTTGCAAGACGAACCTGCGGATACATCGGAACGCAGTTCTGGAATCAGGGAAGAACCCAGGAGATCAAGGAAAGAGTTCTCCATCTGTAAATAGAATTTGAAACCAAAAAGCTCCGGCGGCTGATCACCTTTCCCGAGAATGGGGAATGTGTGATCCGGTCTGCCGGAGCTTTTGAAATACTGCGGTATGCTTGTCTGACTAAGATTTACTTTTCGGAATGCTCATTTTCGGAAGTCTGCAACAGGAAATCCTTCAGGCGGATCGCAATCCGCTTGTGTCCCGTTTTATGGATAGACTGTGGGATAAACTTCAAAGTAGGGAACGCCTGCATGATACGTTTATTGCCAAAGAAAGGATTCTTTTTCTGGAAAGCAGCATGACGTTCCTTGTATTCGCGGAAGCGAGCCTCGATATCGGCAAGCTTGGAATCCTCGCCGATATGGTTTGCCTTCAGTTCCTCGAGACGTTTTAGGAAGTTCTCGGCACGTTCGTTCTGCGTGTGGATCTTTGAGAAGATCGTCTGGCGCAGCGGGCTGAAGCGTTCCTCCTCAAGCTGTGCCACCAGCTCGTCCCGGAAATGGTACAGAGCCTCCAGCTGGCTGCGGAAGTTGATCGTTGAGATTACGGTGTATGTCAGGTCACAGGCGGCGATCACGGTGACAACGATCAGAAGGATCATGCCGGTGCGGTAAGGAATCGCATTGATGATCGATGAGACTGCCGGCTGCAGAAAATCAAACGCAAGCAGGGAAAGGAAGCCCCAGAACATGGACGGTACAAGTGCGATGCGTCCCTCGAAGTTGTAAGGATCCCGGCTGTAATCCCACCACTGTGCGTGGAACAGCTTCTCCATACCCCATGAGGTAAAATACTCAATCGCCGTGGCGAGAAGCATGCCGCCCAGATACAGCAGGGACGGGTGCGGCTCCAGAGGACGCAGAAACACATACACGATCGTTCCGCCAAAGCCGTAGAGCGGCAGTAGTGGTCCGACCAGAAAACCGCGGTTGATCACCTTATGCTCCTTCAGAGAACAGAAGGAACATTCGTAGATCCAGCCAAAGAAGCTGTATAAATAAAAATCCATCAGAATAAAATACCATGATAAGCCTAAAAACATATCTTCACCTCATATATTTATGTCGTTTCGCTTTTGTTATAATGAAGTATATTACAGGAAATGAGAGAAAAAATCAAATTGGGGGTTCCCAAGCGGAACGGTTTGTGTTATAGTAATTGGTATCAAAAGCGAAGAAGAGGAATAGTAGCTGTCGAAGCCTCATACAGAAAGCTGTTGGTTGATGCGAAACAGTTGATGTGAAACAGTGAACTCGCCTTGGAGCTGCCGGTTGAACGATAGTAGATTTGGACGGACTCCCACCGTTACAGGGGAAAGGTATTGGATTCTGTTTTTCTTGTACCTGTGAGAGCATGATATATTCATGAATAAGAGTGGTACCGCGTGAGAATATTCTCCCGTCTCTAAGAGTAGAGACGGGTTTTTATTTGCTGAAATATTTTCTGAAAGGATGTTTGGCAGATAAAACTCCGTGAGAAATGGAACAAAATTAATTCAAAATGGAGGGTTAGAATCATGAAGGGATTTGAAAAGTATCAGAAAACATATTTTATGCCGTCAGAGGCAACCTATGACTGGGTGAAAAAGGACAGCATCACAGAACCGCCGGTATGGTGCAGCGTTGATCTGCGTGACGGTAACCAGGCGCTGATCGAGCCGATGAATGTAGATGAAAAGATGGAAATGTTCGATCTTTTGCTTCGTTTAGGTGTTAAGGAGATCGAGATCGGTTTTCCTGCTGCATCACAG
>ENA-OPRX01001194-OPRX01001194.1-human-gut-metagenome-genome-assembly--contig:-NODE-1194-length-13657-cov-9.860388_pt1 | contig 13657 bp, 9 predicted proteins | sample MGYA00241450_ERZ501892 | MGnify/ENA primary metagenome ERZ501892 (study PRJEB25962, sample SAMEA2042223) | human gut metagenome | biome: human gut; feature: human-associated habitat; material: faeces...
TTGCAATAACAAACCTTCCACCTAGAAAGATGATGGGAATCGATTCATGCGGTATGCTTCTTTCAGCTATCCATGAGGAAGAGGGCGAGGAGAAGCTTCACCTTCTGATGGTTGACAACCATATTCCTGCAGGTGCGAAGCTCTATTAAGATGAGAAAACTGAGCCTTGCGGCGGTGTGCGCTTGCGAACACCGACATAAGGCGAAAAACACACGGAGACGTCAGTCGACGTGATGTAAAGATGTACCGTTTTACCAAATAGACGGGACATACTTCATTTGATAAAAATGAAAAACAGCGATTTACATCAAAATTACATCATTTGATGCAGAAATCGGTGTAAGTAAGAAAAAATTGCATGATTAGTACGATGAATGGGCAATTCCAATTGGAATTGCCCATTTTTGAAAAGAGGAAAAATATGAATATTAAGGTATATCTTGGTGCAAACGAAGGTAATAATCCCTCTGCAATTTCTTTACTTCCGTGATACAAAATCAAAACTTTTCTCCTTCATCCTATACTTCCTCGGTGTCACTCCATACTTCTGTTTAAACGCCTTGATAAAATGGCTGCAGTCACAAAATCCTGTCTCCTGGCTGATATAAGTTAGGTCAAAATCTGTGAATTGCAATAAGTCCTCCGCTTTTTGCAGTCTTACCGTGAGAATCATCTCCTTGCAGGTCTGTCCATAGTACTCCTTGAATATTGCGGCAAAATACGAATAACTCATATGAAATTTTTCTGCCAGCTCCGCCACCGAGAGATCTTCCTGGTAGTGCTGTGAAATGTACTCAGATACCTCTGTAAATTTTTCGCTTAATACAGTTTCCTTTTTCCTTTTTTTTATCTGAAAGCCTTCCTGCTTCCAGACACGAAGAATTTCTGCCATAAGAAGACAATAATTCGAATGCATAATAATGTCATAACCAAATTGCTTTTCTTCTAACGTCTTCACTGATCCCTGAATCAGCTGCTTCATTTTTTCCTGATTAAATTTCTCTTTCGAAAAATAAACCGATAGCTTCTGCTCCACTGCGGCCATGGCGATCAGACTCGAAATCGATGGAAGTGCCGAACCGGATATATTCAGATGTGCAGGATCGAATTTCAGGACATAGTAACGGATTGGAAGCTGTCCTGTTGAATAAATTGCATGAGCCATCTGTGGATAAAATACGATCAGATCTCCCGGTTCCAATACATAATTCTCTTCTCCTGCCTCTACATACGCCTTTCCCTCCACCATGTAAAGAATCTCCACAAAATAATGCCAATGTGGAAGAATTGGGAACATCTCAGATGTCTGTGCATCAAATAAAAAGGCTTCATATGGTTTGTTTAATTTGTCTAAACATTCAAAATAAGGTTTCACAGATTATCTCCATCATAGATTTTTACAATTTTGTAATAGATTCATTATATCATATCTTTTTTCTACATGATATACTTCCAGCAGAAAATAGAACTATATAATTCGAAAGACAGGAGGTTTTTACCAAAATGAAAATTCAAAATCAACTTGGATATATTAAAGGAATTACATTTGCCCCATTTCACAAACGTGGTTCTCTTTCTACACAGACTGCCCGTGACAGTTTTGATTATATGATAGAACACACTGCTGCTGATTTCGTAATCCTTGCTCCTGTAGGGCTACAGGACCACGCACACTCAGAAGAGATCTGTTACACTTCCAGTGCCACATTCTCAGATGAAGAATTAATCAATATGATCCGCTATGCAAAAAGCAAGCGCATCCGTGTTGCCTTGAAACCTACCGTTAATTGTAAAAATGGTGTCTGGCGTGCTTACATCAGTTTCTTTGAAAAAGATGTTCCATGTGAACCGAAATGGGAAAACTGGTTTGCCTCTTACACAGAATTCCAGACACACTATGCCAAAATTGCAGAAGCCGAACAATGTGATCTTTTTATTGCAGGATGTGAGATGGTAATGACGGAACACCGCAGTGAAGAATGGAGAAACGTAATCGCTGCGATCCGAAACTATTACCATGGACCTGTTTCCTATAATACCGATAAATATCAGGAAGAAAATGTAACCTGGTGGGACTGTGTCGACATGATTTCTTCCAGCGGATATTATCCGATTGATCAGTGGGAACAGGAACTTGACCGTATTGAAAAAGTCGTTCAGAAATTCAAGAAACCATTTTTCTTCGCCGAAGCAGGATGCATGTCCAGAAAAGGATCCTCACTGGTGCCTAACAACTGGGCAATTCAGGGAGATTTACGTCTGGAGGAACAGCCAGACTGGTATCGTGCTATGTTTGAGGCCTGTGCAAAGCGCTCATGGGTCAATGGTTTTGCCATGTGGGAATGGGCTCCGGTTCTTCCGTCCAGAAGTATTGCATCAAGAGATACCAGCTACGAAATCTGCAACAAACCGATACAGGAGGTTATTAAAGACTACTATGGGAGAGACACAAGAAAATAACATACAACAAACTTCAGAACAGGATCTCTGGCAGGAAGAAGCTGCCATGATGCACATCTTCAGCCGGAACAGAAAAAATAACCTGCGCACGCTTCTTTCTCTTTTCAAGGGACACTATGGCGCGCTGGTTGGTTCCATTTTCTTTTTCATTATCAAGCATTCCCCAACCTGGGTTCTTCCAATCGTCACAGCTAATATTATCAATGCAGTGACAGACCACAACGGGAATATTACCAAAATTCTGATTCTGAATACCATCCTTATGATTGCATTTCTGGTACAGAACATACCAACCAACTACATCCATACCTGGCTCTATGCTAAAACGGTACGAACAGTAGAGAAAGAACTGCGAGAAGCCCTAGTCTGCAAGCTTCAGCAATTGTCGATTACCTATCACAAGGAAATGCAGTCCGGAAGGCTTCAGTCGAAGATCATGCGAGATGTAGAACAGATACAAAATCTTGCATCTCAGATTTTTATCTCTCTTTTGACTATCATTCTGAACATTGGTGTATCCTTCGGAGTGGTCATCTTCAAAAGTCGGATCGTATTTCTTTTCTTCCTCTGCACGATACCGGTTTCTGTTTTGATCATTGTTGGTTTTAAAGGAAAAATCAAAAACCATAACCGTGCTTTCCGTAAAGAAATGGAAGAAACTTCTGCAAAAGTAATGGAAATGGTTGAAATGATTCCTGTAACTAAAGCTCACGCTCTGGAAGATCAGGAAGCCCGTAAAATGAGTGAACAGCTTCGTAAAGTTGCTGAAAAAGGGCTTCAGCTTGATATGATTCAGACATACTTTTCTTCAATCAGCTGGGTTGCATTTCAGATCTTTCAGGTATTCTGTCTTGCATTTACAGCCTACATTGCATGGAAAGGAATCATCGGTGTCGGAGATATCACCTTATACCAGACTTATTTTTCCAGCATCGTCGCTCAGATTGCAAGTATTGTGACTTTGCTGCCAATCATTGCGAAAGGCCTGGAATCCGTTGAATCGATTGGTGATGTGCTTTGTGCAAATGATATTGAGGACAACTGTAGGAAGAAAAAAGTAGTTGATCTGAAAGGTGAGATTACATTTCAGGATGTATCTTTTACTTATAAAGGCAATGAAAAACCGGTATTAAGTCATCTGAACTTCAAGATTCAGCCGGGGGAAACAGTTGCCTTTGCCGGTGGTTCCGGCTCTGGAAAAACAACAATCCTCAATCTTGCCATCGGTTTCCTGAAAGCTGAAAGCGGACAGGTATTGGTTGATGGAAATGACCTGATGGAACTGGATCTGCACAGCTACCGAAAGCAGATTGCCGTCGTTCCACAACAGTCCATTCTCTTCACCGGAACTCTCCGCGAGAATATCCACCTATGGATCTGAATCTATCTCCGAGGAACAGTTATGGAATGTCATACGTGCAGCCAACCTGGAAGAAGTTGTCCAGAAACTGCCTGATGGTCTGGACACGATGATCACAGAACATGGGGAAAATCTTTCCGGCGGACAACGGCAGCGCATCTCCATTGCCCGTGCATTTTTACGGAATCCGAAGATCCTGATTCTGGATGAGGCAACTTCTGCGCTTGACAGCATCTCTGAAAAGAAGATTCAGGATTCAATCCAGAAACTTGTGAAAGGACGTACCACACTGATCGTAGCCCACCGTCTGTCTACCATTCGCAATGCTGACCGGATTGCTGTGATTGAAAAAGGAAATGTTCTGGAATGTGGCTCTTACGAAGAATTGCTAGAGAAAAAAGGCGCATTTTATCGGATGGAGAAAATGTAAAAAATCATTAGGATATTTGAGTCCTATAGAGTACAGACATAGACTTGGATTGGTCACTTATATAGTCCAAGAAAATGTCTGCACCCTCCACTCATCACATATATGGAGTTAGCAATCGCAGTTTTCACTTCTTCTTCTTTTTTGCACCAAAACAGTTAGAAACGATTACGCCTATGCCGGAGGAAAGTCCCATACATAATGAGAAAAATAAGAAACTTATCATGCCTACAGAACCAACAGCTCCATAATAGTAGTTATTCCTATTATAGATGGGCTTTAGTTTTATATTTCCGACTTTCTGGTTTTCCGATATTCCCTCGGAGAAAATCCCTTCAGCTTATGAAATAATCGGCTGAAATAGAGCTGGTTATCGTAGCCTACAATCTTAGATATTTCATTGATGGAATAGTTGGTTGTCTCAAGCAAGACCTGTGCGTTGTTGACACGGAGCGCAACAATAAACTGCATAGGAGTAGAACCCGTGAACTTCTTGAAGCTTCGTATGAACCAACTGACGCTCATCCCCTTGGATGTCGCATACTCTTCTATATTGATATCACGGTTATAATTTTCGTTAAAATATGTCATGGCGGTATCCATCTCGTGGTCGAGATATTCATTTTTTAAAACTTGCTCTCTGGTAAGCTCACGTTGGAATATGATCAGAAGATGACGGAGCAATAATGTGAGCATTTCTTCGTAGTTATCCTGACAACGTTGTAATTCTATAATAATTCTCTTAAATATACGCTCATATTCCATGGATGTACCAACCGGGAATATTCTCTCGTTATCTGGGAAACCATATTTTCTTAGGATATTTTTTACATCACTTCCAGTAAAATGAATCCAGTAGACTTCTGTCTTATCTTCCCCATAGTATTCATATTTCTGAAGCTCTTTTGGACGGAATATGACAATGTTACCAGCGGGAACAATTGTTTCGTTATCAACAGTATCAAAATGAAAATGTCCGCATCCGGCTGCAATATATATAATCTGAAAATCAACACGTCCTCTTGGGCGATAGGTTGGCATCTTTGGGTGCTCAGACAAACGATAGATTCCGCAGCTACCGACAATCAGTGGTCGGCTTTTATCCTTAAAATCCATATGTGAATGTTTCAAATAACCGGTGTTCATGTACATAGGGCAGCACTCCTTTCACTCGATACAATAATCACGATTTCTTCGTTCTTCGAACTCTCGAAATCGTGCCAGCCATGCGCACTCCGGACTATCGTCCTGCGTGCTTATGACTGTTTACCTATCAAATAGAAAAGTGTCCGATGTTGCAAGCAGTTCGTCCACTTTTCTGCTTGATGGGATTATTGTATCATTTTGTGCATATTTTGTCCATTCTAGTTTATAGACATAAGAAATGGATTAAGGTAATATAAATCTAACAAAAGCGAGAAGGAAAAAAAGCAGACAGTAAGAAGAAAACTGTTTGCAGGGTTACAAGCAACAAAAAAGTGTATAAACTGTATGAATGAAGGAGGATTATTTATGATCGTGCCACGTTACTATGAGGACTTAAGTGTATTACATGACAATACGATGCCGGCGAGAGCTTATTACATGCCGGCTTCCAAGCGGATGGATGACCTGGTAGAGCACAGAGAGCTGTCAGACAGAATGCAGCTATTGAATGGTACATGGAAGTTTCAGTATTTTGACAGCATCTATGATATGAAGGATGCCTTTTATGAGGATGGTTATTCGGTTGAGGGCTTTGATGAGATCAAAGTTCCAAGTGTATGGCAGATGGCAGGTTATGATACACACCAATACACAAATATCCGTTACCCATTTCCGTTTGATCCGCCATATGTGCCACAGGATATTCCATGTGGAGCTTATGTGCATACCTTTGACTATGCAAAGGATGCTGCAGCACCAAAGGCATATCTTAACTTTGAAGGTGTGGATAGCTGCTTTTATGTATGGTTAAACGGCACCTATGTAGGCTACAGTCAAGTGAGCCACATGACCAGTGAGTTTGATGTGACAGACGTATTGCGGGAAGGAGAGAACCGGATTTCCGTGCTTGTGATGAAGTGGTGCGACGGTTCGTACCTTGAAGATCAGGACAAGTTCCGTATGAGCGGAATCTTCCGTGATGTGTATCTCTTAAAACGTCCGGAAAAGGGAATCCGTGATTATCGCATTACAACACAATTAGATTCAGACATTGCAAGGATAAATCTTACAGCAGCATTTTACGAGCCGACAGAGGTTCGGGTAAAGCTCGAGGATAAGAATGGAGCAGTTGTTTCCGAGGGTGTTATTTCCGAGAGTGGAGAAGCGACTTTTGAGATTGTAGATTATACACTCTGGAATACAGAGAATCCGTATCTGTATACGATTATTCTGGAGACGGAGCAGGAGGTAATCGTAGACCATATAGCACTCCGCAAGATCGAGATCAAGAATCAGGTAATCTACTTAAATGGACAGAAGATTAAATTCCGTGGTGTGAACCGCCATGACTCCGATCCGGTCACCGGATTTACAATTAGCATGGAGCAGATCAAGACAGACCTTACCCTGATGAAGCAGCACAACTTCAATGCCATTCGTTCCAGCCATTATCCAAATGCACCATTTTTCTATGAAATGTGCGACCGCTATGGATTTATGGTGATTGACGAGGCAGATATCGAAGCACACGGACCATTTATGCTGTATCGAAAAGAGGATACGGATTACAACCGCTTTAAGCGTTGGAATGAGAAAATAGCAGATGATCCGGTATGGGAAGCTGCGATTGTTGACCGTGTGAAGCTGATGGTGGAGCGTGACAAGAACCGGTTCTGTATCGTGATGTGGTCTATGGGAAATGAAAGCGCTTATGGCTGCAATTTTGAGAAGGCACTGGCATGGACAAAGAAGTTCGATTCGGAGCGGATCACGCAGTATGAGAGTGCCAGATACCGCAATTACGATGTAACCTATGATTACGAGAATCTGGACTTATACAGCCGTATGTATCCGGCACTTACTGAGATAGAGGAATATTTGGAAAAGGATGGCAGCAAACCATTCCTTCTGGTGGAATACTGCCACAGTATGGGAAATGGTCCCGGAGATTTTGAAGATTATTTCCAGATGATACAGGCAGAGGATAAGATGTGCGGCGGTTTCGTGTGGGAGTGGTGCGATCATGCAATCGCCCATGGTGTAGCCGAAAACGGCAAGACGATCTATGCCTATGGCGGCGATCATGGCGAAGTAATCCATGACAGCAACTTCTGTATGGATGGTCTGGTATATCCGGACAGAAGGATACACACCGGACTTTTGGAGTACAAGAATGTATACCGACCGGCAAGAGTAGTATCGTATGATGCAGCAAGCGGTGAGCTGGTGCTTCACAACTATATGGATTTCGATGATTTGAAGGATTATGTTGAGATTACTTACGAGCTGTCACAGGATGGACTTGTGATCGGAAAGGGGAAGCTTTCTGAAGTATCCGTATTACCGCATTGTGATGGAAGCACGACCTTAAAGCTTTCAATTCCGGAGAATGGAAAGGTATATCTGAAGCTGTTCTATAAGCTGAAGAAGGACATTCCGCTTCTTTCCAAGGCGTATGTCTTAGGCTTTGACGAGATAGATGTAAGCAGTAAGGGTGCAAAGAATCAGCAGGCAGTAGGCTGGCTTACAAAGGAAGTGCCTGATACGGGTATTCAGGTACAGGAAAATGATACAGAGATCATCATAAAGGGACGGGATTTCTCCTATACGGTCAACAAGCGGACAGCACTTTTTGACAGCCTGACATTTGCAGGCAGAGAATATATGAATCATCCGATGGAACTGAACATCTGGAGAGCACCGACGGATAACGATATGTATATCAAGGCAGAGTGGAAGAAAGCCCACTACAACGAAGCCTATACAAGAGCATACAAGTCAGAGGTGATTCAGGGAAAGCACGGAGTAACTGTGACAAGTCAGGCTTCGGTCGTGGCAGCAACCGTGCAGAAAATTATGGATGTGACAATCACTTGGACGATTGACGCAGCCGGAAGAATTGGAGCGGATATCGCAGTGAAAAAGGATGAGGAGTTCCCGGATCTACCAAGATTTGGTGTGCGGATGTTCTTAGATAAGAAGCTTACAGATGCAGGGTTCTTCGGTATGGGACCGCAGGAAAGCTACCGGGACAAGCATAGAGCAGCAAGCCACGGATTGTATCGTCTGAAGGTTTCCGATATGCATGAGGACTATATCCGCCCACAGGAAAACGGAAGTCACTACGACTGCGATTATGTGGAGCTTGGCAACAGCCAGTACGGTATCACTGCCGTTGCAGAGGAAGATACATTTTCATTCAATGCGTCCTTCTATACACAGGAGGAGCTGGAAGAAAAGGCACATAACTATGAATTGATAGAATCGGACAGTACGGTATTCTGTCTTGATTATGCACAGAATGGAATAGGCTCTAACAGCTGCGGACCAGACGTGTTAGAAGCATACAGATTTGATGATAGATTATTCCGGTTCCGGTTTACACTGGTTCCGTATGTGAAAGGATAATGATATAACTCGTTTCCCGAATATCGACGTATAAGTCCGGACATACGGGGATATTCGGGATACAAGAGAACAAAAGTAAAAGCATTTAGAATAATATAGGCATCAGACTGTTTGACACATGAAATTCTAAACATGATTAAGATGAGGAGTGATTCTATGGAAGAAAAAAAGTATTTAAAATGGTATAACAAAGTCGGATACGGATCCGGCGATATAGCAGGAAATGTAGTATATGCATTTTTAACATCCTTTGTGATGATTTATCTGACGGATTCAGTCGGACTTGCAGCAGGTATAGTAGGTACGTTGATCGCAGTTTCCAAACTGTTTGACGGATTTACAGACATTTTCTTTGGCTCGATGATTGACAAGACACACAGCAAGATGGGTAAGGCGAAACCGTGGATGCTTTACGGCTACATTGGATGTGCGATTACACTGGTATGTTGTTTTGCGGTTCCTACAAGCTGGGGAAATACAGCAAAATATGCATGGTTCTTTATTGCATATACATTGTTAAATGGTGTGTTCTATACAGCAAATAATATTGCGTATTCTGCACTAACTTCTTTGATTACGAAGAACAGTAAAGAGCGTGTGCAGATGGGATCTTATCGTTTCATCTTCGCATTTTCTACAAGCCTTTTGATCCAGTCTGTAACCGTAAAATTTGTTGATTACTGCGGTGGAGATGCAGCAGCATGGAGAACGGTAGCAATCATCTATGCAATTATCGGTCTGATTGTAAATACAATCTCAGCGCTCTCCGTAAAAGAGCTTCCGGAGGAGGAGCTTAACGATGGAGAAGTAAAAGGAGATGAAGAAAAGTATGGACTGGTTCAGGCATTTAAGCTTCTTGTAAAGAACAAGTATTATATGATGATCTGTGGAACATATATTTTACAGCAGCTTTATAGTGCCATGATCGGTGCTGGTATCTACTACATGACATGGGTATTGAAGGACAAGAATCTTTTTGGTCAGTTCGCCTGGGCGGTGAATATCCCGCTTATTATAGCTCTTATCTTTACTCCGACACTCGTTGGCAAGTGGAATGGTATGTACAAGCTGAATCTCAGAGGATATATCATTGCCGTTATTGGTAGAGCGTTGGTTGTTGTAGCAGGATATATGGGAAGTATTCCTCTTATGCTGGCATTTACAGCCCTTGCAGCACTTGGACAGGGCCCATGGCAGGGAGATATGAACGCAGTGATTGCTTCTTGTTCAGAGTATACTTATCTGACACAGGGAAAGAGAATTGACGGAACTATGTATTCTTGTACATCACTGGGTGTGAAGATTGGTGGAGGAATCGGAACTGCAGTATGTGGCTGGTTATTAGAGCTTAGTGGTTATGTCGGAACAAATGCAACACAGCCGCAGTCAGCACTTGATATGATGCAGTTTATGTATTTATGGTTGCCATTGATCCTTGATGTGTTAATTATGATTGTTCTTTCCAGAATGAACGTGGAAGCTGTAAATGAAAAATTGAAAGCTGAAAAGGGAATTAAGTCTGATGAAGTAACAGACGCAACAGAGTATTAAGGTTTATATGTAGTGAAAAGCATTGTCTAATTGAACATTCGAGAAAGGCAATGCTTTTTGTGCAAGCTAGGTATTCAGTTTTCACAAAGTAGTCCTTTTAGTATTTTATGCATGATATACATGTTCAAAGTAATCAGCGTAGAATACTAAAAGGTTGTTCATATAATTCTTAAACTTGTTCATAATGCGTACCTCCTTTCCTTATTTACAAGCTGATTATAGAATAAATACAATGTGATTGCCTGCCAAATCGAAAGGAAAAGTAGACAAATCTTGCAAAGGGGGCGTAACCAATGCATTTATCATTTGTTGATACAAAAGAAGAAATATTAGCTTTAAAAAGAAAATCGAAGCATGTTGCTCCGCATTTACATAATGCATTGGAGATCGTATGTGTGACAAATGGAACACTGGAGCTGGGAGTTGGACAAGAGTTATACCACATGGAAAAGGGAGATATTGGTTTTGTATTTCCTGATATTATCCATCATTATCAGGTTTTCTCTTCGGGAGTGAATAAGGCGGTTTACATTATTTCTCCACCATTTGCGATCGGGAAATATGCTGATATTATACAGACGATGGCACCGGATTACCCAATCATAAAGGCAGAAATGGTGGAGCCGGAAGTATACCGGGCAATTAATGCCATCTTAGATACAGACCACATGGATATAGCAGTTATACAGGCATACCTGCAGATTTTGATTGCAAGATGCATTGGAAAGCTGAAACTGGTCGAGAAAGGAGATGTGGGAAGTAAAGATCTTGTCTATCAGGCAGTATCGTACGTGTCTGGTAATTTTAGAAAGAATTTCTCGTTAGATGATATGGCAAGAGATTTGGGAGTGAGCAAGTATGTTTTATCACGAACATTCTCCAAAACATTCCATCGTAATTTCAATCAATATCTGAATGATGCAAGACTAAATTATGCTTGCCATCGCTTGGAAAATACCAGTGATGCCATTACAAATATATGCTATGATAGCGGATTTGAAAGTCAGAGAACATTCAATCGGGTATTTAAGGAACGATACAAAGTTACACCGAGCGAATACAGAAATACAAGCCGTACAGATATAATATCGTGACTATCAAACATAGAGGCAGAGAATGGAAAAGTTGTGGCTGTGATTGGATATAGGCAGTAAATGTGGCAATTCTACCTTTGAGAGGTGTACTTTTTTGCTGTGATAATATAAGATTGTCATGATGAAAGGAGGAATGACCTATGGATATTGCTAAGATTGGAAGATATATCGCAGAAAAAAGAAAAAGAGCTAGGCTGACACAGAGACAGCTTGCAGATAAGCTCGGGAGGAGTGATAAGTCTGTTTCAAAATGGGAACGTGGAATTTGCCTTCCAGACGTTTCAGTATATATGGAACTGTGTGAAATATTGGAAATCAGCGTCAATGAGTTTTTAGCCGGTGAAGATATCAGCGAAGATAGTGTAAGAGAAAAGTCTGATGAAACGCTATTGCAGGTGTCAAAGGAAGGAAAGAATAAACAGAAATTTCTGCGACGAATCATTGTAGCACTTTGTATTATTCTGACAGGACTTATCACTGTAATCGCTGTTATAGCGTGTAAAAAGATGAGACAACCCCGAAATTTCATAGAAGAAGTATCGCCGGATAGTGCGGAAATGAAAACTGCGGAACTGATGTCTGGAGCAGATGGGGTAATGATGTTTCGGTATAAGACAAAGGATAACTATAAATGCCTTTTTGTTTACTTGTCTGAATATCAATCCGGAAAAAGAGTATCGCATGAGAAAATTGCAGAAATATCTTTTAATGGTACAGAATCTACCGAAACTGGAATGATAGTGGTTGTTCCTAATTTTGAAAAATTTTCTGCAAGTCTAATTGTGGCAGATAACTATACGAAATACACAACAGAAAATCCAATTTTAAATGATGTTGAAGATCGGGAATATTATGGAAGATCGGCGACAAGCATAAACCATATATGTCCGATAGATTTTGGAACAGAGCAGGGGCTAGCGGCTTTGGTTTATGGTAAAAATGGATTAAGTATGTTACCGATACAGGATATTTCCGGAGATTATCTAAATACAGAGAATGATTATATGTATTATTACTCCGTAGAGTTTACGAAATGAGAATATGGATGATCTTCCTATAAAATCTTTACTGATAAGCATGAGGACTAAATATCCTCATGCTTTTTCCCTAGATAGGTGTCAATTTCCTTCTGGTAGTGTTGCAACTCCTTCAGGTCACGCTCATTTTGCCGCTGTTGTTCTTCAAGGTTATGCATGTTCTGTTTAGCCTGTTCCAGTAGTTTTTGTAGGATTTGGATGTTGGAATTCTCGGTATACCGGATGCCGTACCTGTCGTGCAGGTTCTTTTGTATCTCCTGCATGCGTCTGGCGTTCTGCACATTTTACCATTTCTGCAAGCCAACGGTATCCCGTGATACATCACCAGAGAAGTCACACATGGACGAGATTTTCAATCGACTTTTATCCAGTTTTTTTCACCGGGCGACATGGCATCATAAGCAGCTTTTCGCTTTTCTTTTCGTTCTTCCGCTTTTTTCTTTTGTGTTTTCAGATAGTCCTGTCGTCTCGAAATTCTCTTTTTTATGTTGTCATCGGTATAGAATGAACCGAGAGAGTAGCCACGATGAAAACGTTGTTCAACCGAAAATCGGTATTTTGTAACCGTTCCGTATTTCTTTGAGTTTCCGGTTTCAATTATAATATTCTGTGCTTTTAGTCGATTGATATAATCCTCAAGCTCATTTACTGTCTCATCAAATCCCAATCGGCTGCTGTTAATGCATAAGTCATAGGCTCTTGAATCGCCCCACTTATCCTTGCAGTAGTAGTTGTGATACTGTTTTCTGTACTTGTCATGACGCTCCATTTTAAACTGAGCATCACGCTCAGACAAATCATAGACCTCCATAACACGCTTGCACTTTACTTCGCGATCACCAAGAACAAACAAAGAAATCACATTCGGACGATCGCCCAAAACAGTCTCTGCACATCTTCCAACTACGATAAAGGACTCTCCCTCATCTGCTTTTTTCTTCAGATACTCAAACTGTAAAAATGCTACATTTTCTTCTGCAGAACTTGAAAAACCATTCTGGCTTCTTGAAAACAGAAGTTTTTTTGGCTTCTCATCGTAGCGTCTTAATGTCTCGACATCTACGTTTTTCTCTGCTGCTACAGCGTCTAACAAATTGTGGTCATAGAGCTTAATGCCATATCTGTTTGCCAGCTCTACTGCAATTGCATGTCCGCCGCTTCCAAATTCACGTCC
>ENA-OPRX01001198-OPRX01001198.1-human-gut-metagenome-genome-assembly--contig:-NODE-1198-length-13585-cov-2.720325_pt1 | contig 13585 bp, 13 predicted proteins | sample MGYA00241450_ERZ501892 | MGnify/ENA primary metagenome ERZ501892 (study PRJEB25962, sample SAMEA2042223) | human gut metagenome | biome: human gut; feature: human-associated habitat; material: faeces...
TTCAAGCTCTTTACTGCAATTGAGATTGCCATTGAGATTGCTTGCGGATTTTAGGCTTATCAAAAAAGACCGGAAGTGTTGCATGATAATGGATCCAGCGCAGGCCTGATGTTCATAATCCCGTAAAGGATTAGCGTTTCCTGAAATATTTCCCGACAACGGGGAGGGAGGAGAGGGGGAAGTCGCGCTTGATGATCACGGCGCAGAAGGCGAGGATCAGGACGGTGTTGATTCCGATGGCGGGCCAGGTGGAGAGATGAACGTTGGCGCCGGACATACATACATACAGGATCACGGCCAGACAAACGTACATTACGATGTCCTTGAGGGGGTACTTGATCGGGTACTTTTTCTGACCGACTATGTAGGACAGGACCATCGCGGCTCCGTAGCCGGCGAAACCGGCCCAGGCGCAGGCCATATAACTGAACTTAGGGATGAACATAATATTCCCTCCGAACAGCACGAGGCATCCGATTCCGGAGAACAACGCACCCCAAAGTGTCTGGTCTGTAAGCTTGTACCAGAACGAAAGGTTGAAATAGATTCCCATCATGATCTCAGCGGCCATCACGATCGGCACGACCTTGAGGCCCTCCCAATAGCTTGGACCGATGATGTATTTCAGGATATTCATATACCCTATGACGCAAAGGAACGCAAGGAGGGTGAATATGATGAAGTACTTCATCGCCTTGGCGTACATCTCCTTGCTGTTCTTGTCCGCCGCGCTGCCGAACACGAACGGCTCGTAGGCATAGCGGAAAGCCTGGGTGATCATCGCCATTATCATCGCGATCTTGATGCTGGCCCCGTAGATGCCAAGAGGCACGGACGAGCCTTCCCCATAGATGAACGGGAATATGATCTGCGAACCGCTCTGGTTGAGGATTCCGGCGATTCCAAGCACAAGGATCGGCCAGCTGTAGCCAAGCATCCTTTTCAGTAGTCTGCCGTCGAATCCGAACTTGAATCCGCGCAGTTCCCTCCAGAATAAAAGGGTGATGAACGCTGTGCAGAACAGATTGATATAGAACACATAACCCACATCAAGCCCGCCATCGTAAATCCCGAACGGATTCGCTTCCAGTTTCGGAAGGATCACAAAATAAGCGAGATTCAGGAATATATTCAATCCGATGAAGAGTAGTTTCAACGCGGCGAACTTCAGAGGACGCTTCTTGAGCCTGAGGTACGAGAACGGAATGCACTGGAAGGCGTCGATCGCCACCGTGGCGGCCATAGCCCAGACGTAGGACGGATGCCCGGCATAGCCAAGGGCGGATGAGATCGGCTTTATGAAAAGCACCACGAGTCCGGCGAACAGCACCGAAGTCGTCAGCACCGAGGTCAGGATCGTGGAATATACCTTGTCCGGATTCTCGCCTTCCTTGTTGGAGAATCTGAAGAATGTGGTCTCCATCCCATAGGTCAGGATCACCAGCAGCAGAGCCGTGTAGGCGTACAGGTTCGTCACCACACCATAGTCACCGCTTGACGAGGCGATGACGTGTGTGTAAAGCGGGACGAGAAGGTAGTTGAGGAACCTTCCTATTATGCTGCTGAGGCCGTAGATCGCGGTGTCCTTGGCCAATGACTTCAGATTCGCCATTCTATGTTAATTTCAATATTACTCTTTCCGGTCACTGAGCTTGTTACTCCGAGCACCGAGCTTGTTACTCCGGTCACCGAGCTTGTCGAAGTGGCGGGAAGAGTTGCTTCGACAGGCTCAGCAACCAATGAAATCACCTGATTCCGTACTTGCGCAGAATCTTGACGATAGGCTTCCTGATGGACTCGGCCCAAAGGGTGTAGCCATAATCTGACGGATGCGTTCCGTCCACAGAGGTCTCGTGGTTTGGAGCCGTCGCGCAGGTCGCGGTCAGCAAGGGCGCGGTGGTCGAGACCGGAGCGCCGCTGGTGGTCATCGCGTGAGGGGGGGCTGCTATGAATATAATAGCCACTCTTGAAAAGCTTGCGCTGGAGTCCGGCTTTGCCTCCTTCTTTACGACCGAGGGCGGCTGGAAAAACCTGATTATGATAATCATTGCCTTCGTGCTGCTCTATCTCGGCATCGTGAAGAAGTTTGAGCCGCTGCTGCTCTGCGGCATAGCCTTCGGCTGTCTTTTGACCAATCTCTCCTACTTTGTCGGTCAGGGTGCGAATGCGCTTTATCATCCCGAGCTCTGGGAGGCATTTTTGGACGAGGCCAGCCCCTATTATCACAGCTACGGTCATATTATGAGCAACGCCGGTCTGCTGGACTTCTTCTATATCGGCGTCAAGGCCGGTATCTATCCCTCGCTCATCTTCCTCGGCGTCGGCGCAATGACCGACTTCGGCCCGCTGCTCGCAAATCCCAAAAGTCTGCTGCTCGGCGCGGCGGCACAGCTGGGCGTGTTCCTCGCCTTCTTCGTCGCGATACTGCTCGGCTTTACGGGTCCCGAGGCAGCCGCTATAGGCATTATCGGCGGCGCGGACGGCCCGACGGCAATATATCTGTGCACAAAGCTTGCCCCGCATCTGCTCGGACCCATCGCCATCGCCGCGTACTCGTACATGGCGCTTATCCCGCTGATACAGCCGCCGCTCATGAAGCTTCTGACGACCGAGCAGATGCGTAAGGTCAAGATGGAGCAGACCCGTGAGGTCTCGAAGAAGGAGAAGATCATCTTCCCTATCGTCGGCTTCCTCCTCACCGCGTTCATCGTGCCGTCGGGACTTCCGCTTCTGGGCATGCTGTTCTTCGGTAACCTTCTGAAAGAGAGCGGAGTGACAAGGCGTCTCGCCGAGACCGCCCGCGGCCCGCTGATCGATGTTGTGACCACGCTGATCGGTCTTACCGTCGGCGCCTCGACACAGGCGGACAAGTTCCTGAGCGGAAGCTCCGTGAAGATCTTCGTCCTGGGTCTGCTGTCATTCGTGATCGCCACAACCTGCGGAGTTCTCTTCGTGAAGATCTGGAACCTGTTCCTCAAGGGTGACCACAAGATCAACCCGCTCATCGGCAACGCCGGTGTGTCCGCCGTTCCTGACAGCGCGCGTGTCTCCGAGATCGTCGGCAGGGAGTTCGACCCGAACAACCACCTGCTGATGCACGCGATGGGACCGAACGTCGCCGGAGTCATCGGCTCGGCGGTCGCCGCCGGAATCCTCCTCGGTTTCCTCGGGTAACGGGTATGCGATATATGAAAAGCGCATCGGAATATCTCCGGTGCGCTTTTTTCTTATTACACGAGCATCACTAACGGGCCGCGGGGAAACTGAACGAGACCATTACTGTGAATCTCGTCATGAAAGGCAGATCACCCATTCTGGCCGGTTCCCAGGCCGGAGAGCTGGACACTACCCTGACCGCCTCTTTATCAAGATCAGGATTCGCGCTTGTCAAAGCCTTGACATCGGTCACCTTGCCGTCCAGACCGACATTGAACTCAACCTCGACCACGCCGCTGACACCCATCCTGCGCGCCGCCTCGGGATATTTCTTGTTATTGTCCACCCAAAGCAGGAAATCACCGGACGCATCACCTATGAACCTGGCCGGAGTGTCAACCCATTCGACAGGCAAAGCGAAACGCTTCATTATCTTGTAGTCAAAGGTGACATCACCAGCGATGTTCAGCAGCCCGAGCAATCCATCCTTGACAACGAAGGCATGAGCCTGATAGAACGGTGAGGCCATTTCATATTCAATAGGATAAAGGACAGAACCGAATTGGTCGATATAGCCGAACCTGCCTTCAGAAGAGACTATGGCAATGCCGTTATCGAACGAAGACACAGCATCATAGACGCAAGGAACCACGATATTCATGTCTTTATCCACGAATCCCCATTTGCCGTCTTTAGGGAAAGGCTTCAGCGGACCAGCGGCGGACATATTAAAGGACAGAAAAAGTAAGAGTCCAAGGGTTGGTAAGATTCTGTTCATCATATCTTGACAGGGCCAGGTTTCAAAAAGAACTTCACAGGGAATATGTAATGAACTTTGAAAGGCTTGCCTTCATACATCGCCGGAGTCCATTTAGGAGACTCCGTGACGACCCTGACGGCCTCATGGTTCAACTCATGACTGACACCTTTCTCGACCTTGACATCAGTGACAGCACCAGACGCATCCACAGAGAAAGCAAGCGTCACAGTGCCTTCGGCTTTGTAAAATCTGGACAGTTCAGGGTATCTCAGCTGCGTGTTGACCCACTCCGCGAATTTGTTTGCACTTCCTCCGTCGAACATCGGCCTGGAGTCCAGCCAACCTGAAGGAAACATGAACTCTTTCATCCGCTCATAGTCATAAGTGACATTTCCGGCGACATCCAACAGACCGATCCTGCCATCCTTCTTGACGAAAGCGTGACTGTCCTGGAAATGTGTCACCTCATCGAACACAATAGGGATCACTTCGTTGCCGAACCAGTCTATATAGCCCCATTTTCCATAGAGTTTCACCATCGCCAGGCCATCACGAAACGATCTGACGTAATGATACTTGTACGGAATCACCAACTCACCGTCCTGATTGATGAATCCCCATTTTCCATCTTGCTCCACAGCCTTGAGTCCTTCGCTGTACGGCCGGTCATCCTTCTTGTCGTCTTTGGGAGACTCATTCCGGACCACCAAGCCACCATCCGGCTCACGTGGACTCCCAGCGACCGGATTCGGAACCATGACAGACAGAATTACCAAAGTCAATAATGATACTTTCATTAGCGAAAAGGTTTGTTTTATTACATAATGATATGACAAAAGCAAATATAGCAATTAAAATGTTTTGTCAAGAGGGTTCTTTTGATTATCTTTGTCGGATAAGGAAAATCAACAAATAATTATAAATGGAAAACAAGCTACAGGAACTAACCGACAAGCTCTACAAGGAGGGTCTGTCAAAGGGTAAGGAAGAGGGTGAGGCCATCCTCGCCAAGGCCAACGAGAAGGCGGCCGAAATCATCGAAGAGGCCAAAAAGCAGGCTGAATCCATTCTGAAAAAAGCTCAGAAAGATGCTGCGGACTACAAGACCAAGGTCGAGGGTGACGTGAAGATGGCAGCCGTACAGAGCATCCAGGCCACCAGAAAGGACATCGAGAACCTTATGGTCGGCAAGATGGCAGACAAGCAGGTATCGGCAGCCCTTTCTTCAGCCGATTTCGTCAAGGAGATCATCAAGGCCGTGGCTGAGAAGTTCAACGCCGACGAGGCTGTTGACCTCAACATCGTGCTTCCTGAAAGCCTCAAGAAAGAGCTTGAGCCTTTTGTCAGCGGAGAGTTGGCGAACACCCTCAAGGGAGGGGTAACCGCTATGTTTTCCAAGAAGGTGGCCGGAGGGTTCACGATCGGCCCTAAGGACGGATCCTACTTCATCAGCCTCACCGACGAGACTTTCAGAGCACTCATCGGCGACTATCTCAGACCTGCCACACGTAAGATACTCTTCGGCGAGTAATGAACAACTACGAGTACATAATCTCCAGCCTTCCGGCCATCTCGCTTGACTGGAAGTTCGGGGAGGGAGCTTCGTTCGAGACCTATGTCGATTGGATCAAGTCCCAGCTTAGCGAAGCCGACATCAAGGTGGTGGACAGGCTTCTTGACGGCTACAAGGACGAGAATCTGACCAGAGAGTTCTACGAGGCAGCGTTGAAGGACAGCAACAGGTTCCTGAAGGAATATTACACCTTCGACCTGAACGTCCGCAACGGCAAGGCCCGCTTCCTGAACAAGGCTTTCGAGAGACCGCTTGACCAGGACACGATCAAGCTGGAGACAGGTGAGTTCGCGGAAGGTCCGAGGCTTGAGGAGGCTCTGAACGCCCCCGACCTGCTATCCCGCGAGCGTGGTCTGGACTCCCTGATGTGGGACAAGATCCTTGAGATCACCACATTCGACTACTTCGACCTTGAGGCCATCCTCGGCTTCATCGCGAGGCTGCACATCATCGGAAGATGGTTCGCCCTCGACGAAAAGACCGGCCGCGAGATGTTCATCCGCCTCGTAAACGAGGTCAGAGACACATTCAAGGGCGTGAAATACGAGCCCGCCAAATAACGGAAATTGAAATAACTGAATATGAAGACAAAAGGAAAGGTAACAGGAATTGTTTCCAACCTTGTGACGGTTCAGGTGGACGGACCTGTGGCGGAGAACGAGCTCTGCTACATCACCCTTGCGGGTACTCCCCTCCTGGCCGAGGTCATCAAGGTAAGCGGTGACAAGGCCTCGGTCCAGGTGTTCGAAAGCACCCGTGGACTGAAAAACGGAGACCCTGTGGAGTTCGAAGGCAGGATGCTTGAGGTGACCCTCGGCCCTGGTCTTCTCTCCAGCGTTTATGACGGTCTCCAGAACAATCTGACCACGATGGAGTCGGTGTTCCTCAAGAGAGGAGAGTACACCGACCCTCTGGATCACAAGAAACTTTGGGACTTCACCCCTATCGCCAAGGAAGGTGACAAGGTCACCGCCGCCGACTGGCTCGGAGAGGTGAAGGAAGGCTGGCTGCCCCACAAGATCATGGTGCCGTTCTCGTTCAAGGGCGAGTACACCGTGAAGAAGATCGCCGAGGCCGGCAAGTACAACATCGACATGGTTGTCGCGGTGCTGACCGGAGCCGACGGCGAGGAAGCCTACGTCACCATGACGCAGAAGTGGCCTGTAAAGGTCGCCGTAAAGGCCTACCAGGAGAAACCAAGGCCACAGAAGATCATGGAGACCGGCGTACGCTGCATCGACACGTTCAACCCTATCGCCGAGGGCGGCACCGGATTCATCCCGGGACCTTTCGGATGCGGCAAGACCGTGCTCCAGCACGCCATCGCCAAGCAGGGCGAGGCCGACGTGATCGTGATGGCCGCCTGCGGAGAGCGCGCCAACGAGGTCGTGGAGATCTTCTCCGAGTTCCCTGAGCTCATCGACCCTCACACCGGCCGCCATCTGATGGAGCGTACCACCATCATCTGCAACACCTCGAACATGCCTGTCGCTGCCCGTGAGGCCTCGGTCTACACGGCGATGACAATCTGTGAATATTACAGGGCGATGGGACTGAAGTGCCTCCTGCTGGCCGACTCGACCTCCCGCTGGGCACAGGCACTGAGGGAGATGTCCAACCGTATGGAGGAGCTTCCGGGAGCGGACGCCTTCCCGGTTGACCTTTCGGCCATCATCTCGAACTTCTACGCCCGCGCCGGAATGGTCGTCCTGAACAACGGCAAGACCGGGGCCGTCACCTTCATCGGAACGGTCTCCCCTGCCGGCGGTAACCTCAAGGAGCCTGTGACCGAGTCCACCAAGAAGGCAGCAAGGTGCTTCTACGGACTGGAGCAGAACCGCGCCGACCAGAAGAGGTACCCTGCCGTCAACCCGATCGAGTCATATTCAAAGTACCTTGAATATCCTGAGATCATCTCCTACCTCGACGAGCAGGTCGAGCACGGCTGGGTGGCCAACGTCACCAAAGCCAAGAACCTCCTGCGCCGCGGACGCGAGGCCAACGAGCAGATCAACATCCTCGGTGACGACGGCGTTCCTGTAGCATACCACGTAAGTTTCTGGAAGTCAGAACTCATCGACTTCGTGTTCCTCCAGCAGGACGCTTTCGACGAAACCGACGCCCTCTGTCCGATGGACCGTCAGAAATACATGCTGGATCTCGTTCTGGACATCTGCGGCATCGATTTCGACTTCGAGGACTTCGAGAAGTGCCGCGAGTTCTTCAAGGAACTCATCAATGACCTCCGCCAGATGAACTACACCAAGTTCCACAGCGAAGGATTCGAGAATTACGCAGAGAAGATCCATAAACTCATCGAAGACTATGGCAAATAAGGCTTATCAAAGAATATACACAAAACTTGAAGCGATCACCAAGGCCACAGTTTCGCTCAAGGCCAAGGGAGTTTCCAATGACGAGCTTGCCGTGGTCGGCGGCAAACTTGCCCAGGTCGTGAAGACCAAGGGTGATCTGGTCACCCTCCAGGTGTTCTCCGGCACGGAAGGCATTCCGACAAACGCTGAGGTGACATTCCTCGGCGAGCCTCCTACACTCAAGGTCAGCGATCAGCTCTCCGGACGTTTCTTCAACGCCTACGGAAAGCCTATCGATGGCGGTCCAGAGGTAGAGGGTGAGGAAAGGGAGATCGGCGGACCGTCCGTGAACCCTTACAAGAGACGCCAGCCGTCCGAGCTCATTCCGACCGGTATCGCCGGCATCGACCTCAACAACACGATCGTGTCCGGACAGAAGATTCCGTTCTTCGCCGACCCTGACCAGCCTTACAACCAGGTTATGGCCGATGTGGCCCTGAGAGCCGATGTGGACAAGATCATCCTCGGCGGTATGGGTCTGTCGAACGATGACTACCTCTTCTTCCGCCAGGCGTTCGAGAGCGCCGGAGCCCTCGACAGGATCATCTGTTTCGTAAACACGACCGAAGACCCGCCAGTCGAGCGGCTTCTGGTTCCGGATATGGCTCTTGCGGCCGCCGAGTACTTCGCCGTTGACAAGAACGAGAAGGTGCTCGTGCTCCTCACGGATATGACCCTCTACGCTGACGCTCTCTCGATCGTGTCCAACCGTATGGACCAGATCCCTTCCAAGGACTCTATGCCGGGATCCCTCTACTCGGATCTCGCCAAGATCTACGAGAAGGCCGTGCAGCTCCCGACCGACGGATCAATCACCATCATCGCCGTGACCACCCTGAACGACGGAGACATCACCCACGCCATTCCTGACAACACCGGTTACATCACCGAGGGACAGCTGTTCCTCCGCGCCGATTCCGACTCAGGAAAGATCATCATCGACCCGTTCCGTTCCCTTTCCAGGCTCAAGCAGAGGGTACAGAACGTGAAGACCCGCGAGGACCACAGCCAGGTGATGAACGCCGGAGTGCGTCTGTACGCCGACGCGCAGAACGCGAAGACCAAGCTGGAGAACGGTTTCGACCTCTCCGACTACGACCACCGCTGTCTCGACTATGCCAAGGAATATGCCACCAGACTTCTTTCCATCGATGTCAACATCTCCATCACCGAGATGCTCGACACGGCCTGGGAGCTGTTCGGCAAGTACTTCACCAAGGCCGAGACCGGAATCAAGCAATCATTGATCGACAAATACTGGAAAGGTAAGTAATGCCTATCAAGTTTCAATACAACAAGACTGCGCTTAACACCCTGCAGAAGCAGCTCAAGATGCGTCAGAAGGCTCTCCCTACGTTGCAGAACAAGGAGAGTGCCCTGAGGCTTGAGGTGCGCAAGGCCAAGGACAAGAGCGAGAAGCTTCTGCGCGACCTCGAAGAGGCCGAGAGGAGGTACGACTACCTTGCCCCTCTGTGGAACGAGTTCGAGCCGGGTCTGGTCTCGATCGTGGACATCGACCTCGTGACCGTGAAGGTCGCCGGTGTCAAGTGTCCGGAGCTCAAGAGCATACGCTACGAGATCAGCCCGTTCAACACGTTCATCAAGCCGGCGTGGTACATCGACGGCGTGGCCATCCTCAAGGAACTGTCCAGGCTCGGGATCGAGTCCGAAGTTTACAAGGAGAAGCGCCGCATCCTGGATTTCCAGAGGAAGAAGACCACGCAGAAGGTGAATCTGTACGAGAAGGTGCAGATCCCGGGGTACCAGGAGGCCATCCGCAAGATCAAGCGCTACATGGAGGACGAGGAGAACCTGAGCAAGGCCTCGTCCAAGATCGTCAAGCAGCGCCACGCTGAGGAAGAGACGGAAGAAGTAATGGAGGAAAGCGGCAATGATTGAGAAAATGACTAAATATTCCTTCATTCTTCTCAGCGGGAAGACTGAAGAATTCCTCAGACGCTTGCAGGAACTGGGGCTTGTGGACATCACAAGGTCCTCAAAGCCGGTGGACGAACGTTCCGCCGCGCTCCTCTCGATGACCAACGAGCTGAAGAAGGCCGCCTCCAAACTGGAATCTCTTGACTACTCGCAGGATCCTGACCTTGAGAAAATCGAGGCCGAGGTCGATGCGGACGCCAAGTACGACAACCCTCTGGAGAGTTTCAAGGAATATTCCACAAAGCTGGACGTTCTGAGGAACGAGCTGGCACAGGCCCGCAAGGATGTCGAAAGCAGAAGGCCTTGGGGATGCTACGACAGCTTCGCCCTCGACGCGTTGAAGGCAAAGGGCTACAAGGTCCGTTGGTATAATGTTTCCAAGAAGGCCTACGATCCGTCCTGGGCGAATCTCTATCCGCTTCAAGAAGTGTTCGATGACGGCAGGAATGTCTGGTTCATCACCATTTCAGATGATCCTGCATATTCATTGCCGGTCGAGGAATGCGCCGCTCCGGAAGGGGATCTCAGGTCCGCCGAAAGGAAGGTCACTGCCCTGATGGAAAGGATCATCACCTGCAAGGCAAGGCTTCAGGAGCTGAAGGAATATATTCCTGAAATGCTCCGCAAGTGCGACGAGGATGTCGCAGCCCTTCAGCTGTACCTCGCTGACGCAGGTGCTGGGAAGGCCGCCGAGGATCTGATCACAACTTTCATCGGCTTCGCTCCGGTGGAGAATGACGCGACCCTTTGCGCCGAGTTCGACAAGATGGACATCGTCTATCTCAAGGAGGAGGCAGTGAAGGACGACAATCCACCTATCAAGTTCAAGGAGAACAAGTTCGTGAAGATGTTCACGGTGCTGACAGACATGTACGGCCGCCCGGCCTACGACGAGTTCGACCCGACTCCGTGCATCTCCATATTCTTCACCCTCTTCTTCGCTATGTGTATGGGTGACGCGGGATACGGTATCGCCCTCGCCATCATTGGACTTGCGATGAGGAAAGCCAAGGGATTCATCGGCTCGATGGCTCCGCTCGTCACCACACTCGGTGTCGCGACCATCGTGATGGGAACAATCCTGCATACATTCTTCGGAATGGACACATCCACCGCGGCTTGGGTTCCGGACTGGATCAAGAAATGTATGATCCAAGGCACTGTCGCCGGCTATGACGCGCAGATGCTGTTCTCTATCCTTATAGGTATAGTGCACATCAGCGTGGCTATGCTCCTGAAGACGGCTTACGCCATCAAGCGCAACGGATTCGCCAACTCTTTAGGCACAATAGGTTGGACTCTCCTGATTGTGGGAGGTGTCATCGTGGGAGGTTTCGCTCTCGCCGGTGTAATTGACTCCGCCGTCACCAAATGGATAATCATCGTGCTCGGTGTGGTCTCTGGTCTGGGAATATTCCTCCTTAACGATCTCCACAGGAATCCGCTGGCAAACATCGGCTCAGGCCTCTACGAGACCTACAACACCGTCACAGGACTTCTGGGAGACGTGCTCAGCTACCTGCGTCTGTACGCCCTTGGACTTGCCGGCGGCATGCTTGGCAACGCGTTCAACCAGTTGGGTCTGTCAGTCTATGGAATAGACGTTCCGGGAGTGAACATCCTCTGCTTCGTCCTCATCGTAGGCTTCGGCCACGTCCTTAACCTAGCGATGTGCTGCCTCGGAGCCTTCGTGCATCCTCTCCGACTCAACTTCCTTGAGTTCTTCAAGAACAGCGGCTACGAAGGGACCGGCAAGGCCTACAGCCCGCTCACAACAAACGATAATAAATAATAACAAAATAAACATCAAATCATTATGAACGAAATTTTAGGTTATCTCGGACTGGGCCTTATGCTGGCCCTTTCAGGAATCGGCTCTTCCATCGGAACGACCATCGCCGGCAACGCCGCTGAAGGAGCTCTCAAGGTAAACCCTGAGAAGTCAGGAAACTACATGGTGCTCTCAGCCCTTCCTGCAACCCAGGGTATCTACGGATTCGTGGCCTTCTTTATGTGGCTCGGCAAGGACTTCGCCGCACAGGGTCCGCTTATGTTCGGTGTCGGAATCTCTGTAGGTCTTGTATGTATGATCTCTGCGATCCGTCAGGGTATGGTCAGCGCCAACGGTATCGTCGGCATCAGCCAGGGTCACGACGTGTTCACCAACACCCTTATCTACGCCGCCCTTCCTGAGTTCTACGCCATCCTTGGACTCGTCGGCGCCATTATGGCATAAATCTATAAATAACAGCACAATATGTCGCTGATAAAATCAATTTCCGGCATACGCGGAACTATTGGTGGAAAGCCCGGAGACGGGCTTTCTCCTATTGATATAGTAAAGTTCACCTACGCCTACTGCGCCACCCTCCCTACAAGGAAGCCTCAGCCGAACGGTGAGAAGTACAAGATAGTCGTCGGCAAGGACGCAAGGCTGTCCGGAGCGATGGTCGAGAACCTTGTCATCGGCTCACTGATGGCCTGCGGCGTGGATGTGGTGAAGATTGGTTTCGCCTCCACTCCGACCACAGAGATGGCCGTGACATTCGCCAAGGCCGACGGCGGAATCATCCTCACAGCCTCACACAACCCTCGCCAGTGGAACGCCCTCAAGCTTCTCAACGACCGTGGAGAGTTCCTCACAGCGGCCGAAGGCCAGGCCATCCTTGACCTCGCCGAGACCGAGGACTTCAGTTTCGCTGATGTTGACGACCTCGGGCACGTCACCGAACACGACTACACCGACGAGCATCTGGATGCCGTTATGGCTCTGGAAGCCGTTGATGTCCAGGCTATCAAGGACGCTCATTTCAAGGTTGTACTGGACGCAATCAACTCGGTCGGCGGAATCATAATGCCAAGACTATTGGAGAGACTCGGCGTGGAGTGCGTCAAGCTCAACTGCGACCCGACCGGGAACTTCGCCCACAACCCTGAGCCGCTTCCAAAGAACCTCACGGACCTCAGCGAGACCGTTGTCAAGGAAAATGCCGACCTCGGAATATCCGTCGATCCTGACGTGGACCGCCTGGCGTTCATCTGCGAGAACGGCGAACCGTTTGTCGAGGAATATACCCTCGTGAGCGTGGCGAGCTACCTCTTTGAAAGAGCCGCCGCAATCGCCAAAAAGGAGGGCAAAACCCTTGAGGAAGTCACTGCCCCTTATAAGCCGATCTCCTGCTCGAACCTATCTTCCAGCCGCGCCCTGCGGGACGTGACCGAGAAATATGGCGGAGAATATCATGCCTCGGCTGTCGGTGAGGTCAACGTCACCACTAAGATGCGTGAGACCGGCGCGCTGATCGGAGGAGAAGGCAACGGAGGTGTCATCTACCCTGCCATCCATTATGGCCGTGACGCGATGGTCGGCGTGGCGTTGTTCCTTTCCAACCTCGCGCACAAGAAGATGAAGGTGAGCGAGTTGAAGAAGACATATCCTGAATATCACATCGCCAAGAACAAGATCGAGCTGAGCGACAAGGCAATGATTGACAGGATCTTGAAGGAGATGAAGAAGGAATATGCCGCCGAGGACATCAATGACATCGATGGTGTGAAGATCAGTTTCGAGTCGAAGCGTCAGTGGGTTCACCTGCGCCGCTCCAACACCGAGCCGATCATCCGCATATATTCAGAGGCCCCGACCCTCGCCGCCGCGGAATCGCTCGCCAATGAGGTGATAGGGATCGCTAATAGAATTATTAATAGTAATTAAAGAATATTATCACCTCCTTGCAACGTCTCGCTGCGCTCGACCCCACCGCTCACTATGTGAGCGGTCCC
>ENA-OPRX01001202-OPRX01001202.1-human-gut-metagenome-genome-assembly--contig:-NODE-1202-length-13562-cov-3.666099_pt1 | contig 13562 bp, 6 predicted proteins | sample MGYA00241450_ERZ501892 | MGnify/ENA primary metagenome ERZ501892 (study PRJEB25962, sample SAMEA2042223) | human gut metagenome | biome: human gut; feature: human-associated habitat; material: faeces...
CCCACAAATTGTGACGCACATCTTGCAGAAAGCCTTTTTCAGACACGCTCTAGCAGGAAATGATCCTGCGGGAATATTACAATAATTTATCAGGAGGTATTTTATTATGGCAAAGAGCAGATTAATTGGCAGCTATCCGGTAATTGGTATCAGACCTACTATCGATGGTCGTAGAGGAGCACTGGATGTTCGTGGATCTCTGGAAGATCAGACAATGAATATGGCGAAATCAGCTGCTAAATTATTTGAAGAGAATTTAAGATATTCCAACGGTGAACCGGTTAAAGTTGTAATCGCTGATACAACCATCGGACGTGTTGGCGAGAGCGCTGCATGTGCAGATAAATTCCGTAAAGAAGGCGTAGATATCACTCTTACAGTTACACCATGCTGGTGTTACGGCGCTGAGACAATGGATATGGATCCACAGACGATCAAAGCTGTATGGGGATTCAACGGAACAGAAAGACCTGGTGCTGTATACCTTGCATCTGTACTTGCAACACATGCACAGAAAGGACTTCCGGCATTCGGTATCTATGGACATGATGTTCAGGAAGCTGATGACACATCTATTCCGGAAGACGTTAAAGAAAAACTGTTAAGATTCGGCCGCGCAGCAGTTGCAGCAGCATCCATGAGAGGAAAATCCTATCTGCAGATCGGTTCTGTAACAATGGGTATCGGCGGATCTATCATTGATTCCGATTTTATCGAATCTTATCTTGGAATGAGAGTTGAGTCTGTTGATGAGGTAGAGATTATCCGTCGTATGACAGAAGGTATCTATGATCACGCAGAATTTGATAAAGCTCTGAAATGGGCAAAAGAAACCTGTAAGATCGGCTGGGATAAGAACCCTGAAGAACTTCAGTTCTCAGCTGAAAAGAAAGAAGAGCAGTTCGAGTTTGTTGTTAAGATGGCAGTTATCATCAAAGAACTGATGAACGGCTGTGACAACCTTGATCCTAAATTCTCTGAAGAAGCAATCGGACACAATGCTCTGGCAGCCGGTTTCCAGGGACAGAGACAGTGGACAGATTTCTATCCGAACGGTGACTTTGCAGAAGCTATGCTGAACACCTCCTTTGACTGGAACGGAGCACGTGAACCATACATCCTGGCTACAGAGAACGATGTTCTTAACGGACTTGGAATGATGTTCATGAAACTTCTTACAAACAGAGCACAGATTTTTGCTGATGTTCGTACATATTGGAGCCCGGAGGCTGTTAAGAAAGCTACAGGATATGACCTTGAAGGTGTAGCTAAAGAAGCTGGTGGATTCCTTCACCTGATCAACTCCGGTGCTGCCTGCCTTGATGCTAACGGAGAAGCAAAAGAAGCTGATGGAACACCAGTTATGAAACAGTGGTGGGATATCACAGAAGAAGACCAGAAAGCAATCATGGAAAACACAGAATGGTGTATGGCTGACAACGGATACTTCCGTGGAGGCGGATACTCCAGCCGTTATGAAACACGTGCTCAGATGCCTGCAACAATGATCCGTCTGAACCTTGTAAAAGGACTTGGACCGGTTCTGCAGATTGCTGAAGGATGGACAGTAGCTCTTCCGGAAGAAGTATCTGATAAATTGTGGAAACGTACAGACTACACATGGCCATGTACATGGTTCGCTCCAAGATGCGATGGCAAAGAGGGACCGTTCAAAACAGCTTACGATGTAATGAACAACTGGGGTGCTAACCACGGTGCAATCTCCTACGGACACATTGGTGCAGACCTTATCACAATGTGCTCTATGCTGAGAATCCCTGTATCCATGCACAATGTTCCTGAGAAAGACATCTATCGTCCGGCAGCATGGAATGCATTCGGAATGGATAAAGAAGGTGCAGATTTCAGAGCCTGCAAGAATTACGGACCTCTTTACAAATAATAAATAAAACCGATATGTAAGAATGTATATCGGCCGCCCGGGGTTGGAGATGATCTGACTTTGGGCGGCTGTTTGTATCAGGGGGAATCAAAAAAACAAGCCGATATCTGTGTGTACAGATACCAGCCTGTTGTATATATATGTATGTGTGATGTGTGTACAATGTGTAAAAATGATATTTGGCATGAATATGCCAAAATCCCGAGACATACAAGTCAAAATTCCATTGCCGCAGGCAATCTGGAATGAATTTTGGCTACGTTACTGTGAACGGAGTGAACAGTAACGAGATTTTTCATAGAGTCAGGTGGATATCCTCAATTGAAGCAGGGCTTACTTAATTGGGTTAATTTACAGTATTCTCTGAAATTATTACGAGTATACTCAAAAAACAGCAGAACAGATACAAATTATCCATCCTGCTGACGTTCCTTCCATAGCAATCTGCGTAAATAATATATTAATCCAGTTCAGTAGAATTTCACGCTCTGCTGAACCACATCACAATTCATTATTTTCCAAAATTGCAATACTCATAATGTAGTTATAATCTTATACAATGTCTCCACGCTGTACGGCAGTATTCTCTCATCCAATTGAAATTTCGGATGATGCAGAGGATGATTCTCTCCTGGTATTCCCGCAAGAAATACTGTGAAAAGTCCTCTGGTTTCTCTAAAATATCTGTATGCGTTGTCGCCGGAAAGAAACAACTCATCTTCTCTTTCCAGAACAAATTTATCTCCGAATACTTCTGCACCCACTACCTTTGCTGTCTCTGTAAGTTTCTCATCATTGGCAAATGCATATACCGGATCTTTTGGAAATTCCATACGGATCTGTGTGCCAGTCTGCTTTTCAATTTCCTGCAGATTTCTCTCCAGCTCGTGCTCAAGTGCCATGTAAGTTTCTTCATGAACTGCGCGTATATTTCCGTTTAATACCACATGGTCTGCAATAATATTCGTATATTCACCGCCATGGATCGTACCCGTACCCACAATATATTTTCCTGCATCCGGATGCTGTTTTCCAAAACTTTCATTCAGATCATGAATGGCACTTATCACTTGAGCAGCAGCATAAATTGCATCAATCCCCTTATCCGCTTCACACCAGTGACTGGATTTTCCATGAACATGAATCTGCATACTGTTGATCATGGAAGATGCCTGTCCCTGATGCACTGCCATTCCAAATGTCATGTCCGCTGCGTAATGAAACATCAGAAATGCATCTGCTTTCGGATTCTCTAATGCTCCGGCCTGAAGCATTCTTTTTGCACCTTCACCAATCTCCTCTGCAGGTTCAAAAAGGAACCGGAGTCTGACCGGAAAACTTTCCTGCATTCTTTGCTCTTCTGCCACAATTTTTGCAAGGATCAGTGCTGCTGCCAGGATCATATCGTGACCGCAGGCATGCATACATCCCTGATTTACTGATGCGTATGGTAGATTTGTCTGCTCCTGTATGGGCAATGCATCCATCTCCGCCCTGAGTACAACCAGTTTCTCTCTGTTTCTCAGAGATGGAAGTTCCGCGATCAATCCTGTAGGTTCTATCGGCACAATCTCATATCCCAGTTTCTCCAGATATTTCCGGATATATGCAGACGTCTCCACTTCCTGAAGTGCCAGCTCCGGATGTTGATGAAAGTAATGTCTCAATGTGATTAATTCTTCCGTATATTTTTCTATATTCATCTGTTTTCCAACCTTTGTTCTCAGGGATTACCATTTTCATCTTCCGACATACTCAAAACCGCATTCGGACGTTCCAGGCAGAACTTCTGTATCTCTTCCAGAAATCTCTGACCGTATTTCTTTAGCTTATTCTCGCCCACACCGGAAACCTCCAGCATTTCTTCTTCATTTGATGGACATTTGATGCACATATCTATCAGCGTCTTATCACTGAACACGATATATGGAGGCATGGCTTCCTCTTTTGCAATTTCCAGACGAAGTTTCCGCAGGGCTTCAAATAAATCGTAACCTGCTGCCGTAAGCGCATCTGTACTGCGTTTTCTGACAGATTTCTGGGACTTTTTCTTTTTATCCGGTTCTTTTTCCTCGTAAGTACGCATGATCACGTGAGTATTTTCATCTCTTAGCGGAGAAATATCGCCCAGTTTCAGCACACTGTAACGTTCCTGTGTCTGATAGAGATATCCCATCTCAGTCATCTGGCTGATCAGTGCCCTGAGTTCTGCCTCACTGTGATCATTCAATGCTCCATAAGATTTATACTTATCTGCTCCAAGCTCCCTCAACCGGGCTCTCTTAGCCCCCAGCAGAGTACCAAGCACAATTGTCAGTCCATACCTTCCTCTCGTCTCAGCCACACAGTTCACTACCCACTTCGCCTCTCTGGTCATATCTGTCTCATGGTATTCTCTGTGACAATTTCCACAATTATCACAGGGACCGAAGGTCTTTTCACCGAAATACTCCAGAATATAATTTCGCAGACATCCTGTTGTTTTACAATATCCTTCCATGATCTGAAGCCTTCGTATATCCCGCTGACGAATGAGAAATTCATCCTCTTCATCCACATCGGAAAAATCTTTGTTATCCAGAAGCATTCGGTCGATCATAACATCCTGTGCAGAAAACAATAGAACGCACTGGGAATTCTCTCCATCACGCCCTGCACGTCCTGCCTCCTGATAATAATTCTCCATACTCTGCGGCATATTGTAATGGATCACATATCTCACATTGGATTTATCAATCCCCATTCCAAATGCATTTGTTGCAATAATAACGGGGGTTCTGTCGTAAATGAAATCATCCTGATTCTTTTTTCTGGTTTCATTATTCAGTCCTGCATGATATCTGGTAACAGCAACTCCTTTTTGGAAAAGCAGTTCAAAAAGATTGTCCACATTTTTTCTTGTAGAGCAATAAATAATCCCGCTCTCTGTTGGATGTCTGTCTATGTAATCCATCACAAAATCGTCTTTTCGCCGGATATTTTCCACGCTGTAATATAAATTCTTTCTATCAAACCCGGTGATCACTACTTTCGGATCTTCCAGATTTAAAGTACAGAGAATGTCGTTCTTTACTTCCTCTGTTGCAGTTGCGGTAAAAGCACTGACGATCGGACGACCGGGAAGATTTTTTACAAAGTCTACGATTTTGACATAGCTTGGTCTGAAATCCTGGCCCCACTGTGAAATACAATGTGCCTCATCCACTGTCACCATGGAAATCTCCACCTGTCTGGCAAATTCCAGAAACTCATAATTTTCCAGACGTTCCGGTGCAACATAAATAATTTTGTATCTTCCTCCTGCTGCCAGGTACAACGCCTTGCTAATCTGACTTTCCGACAGTGAAGAATTAATAAATGCGGCATGTATTCCCGCTTCATTCAAAGCCTTTACCTGATCCTGCATCAGTGAGATCAGAGGAGAAATTACAATCGTAATTCCTGACAGCATCAGTGCCGGTACCTGATAACAGATGGATTTTCCGGCTCCTGTCGGCATGATTGCAAGCACATCCCGGTGTTCCAGAATGGACTCCACAACACTCTCCTGCCCTTCTCTGAATGTATCATATCCAAAATAAGTCTTTAAGGTTTGTACTGCCTGTCTGTTCACCTGAAGCCTCCCTCTGCATTTTAATCTATTTTAATCTCTTTTTCAGCTCCTGAATCAGTTCGGAATAGTCTCTGTGCTGCATCTTCGGAAATGCCTTGATGATACGCCCCTGACCGACAACGGTATGATTGGTAATAGAACTGGACAGTTCCTCAAACTGAGCCTGAAGCTCCGCTCTTTTTATACGAAGCATTTCGATAGATTTTTCTCGCTGTGCGGCAGTTGCATCACGCAGTTCTGCTGCTGCAAGAGTTGCCTGAACCTTTCCTTCTCCCACTTTCTGTGCTGTGCCAATCGTAGTCGTAGCCAGTGTATCACTCAGTTTATCACTTACAATTCTCAAATCTGAGCGAACCTTATCCAGTCTGGTAAGCTTTTTATTCAGTCCCTGGATCACTGCTACCGTCACAATAAAATCTGTCAGATACACAGCATACAAAACTGCTATCACAATCCACTCCCAGGTTGCAGGTGTATGTAACGCATGTGCCTCTACATACTTCTGGAAAACTTTTACTACCATAACGATAGCCAGTCCCCAGATCAGAGAAAACTCCAGGCAAATGTAGCCATGAAAATTAAAGGGTTTATCTGAATAATCCCACCATCTTGCGTGGAAACACACATCCAGCAGCCAGCCTGCAACCAGCTCCACCGCAGTTGCCAGAACAATTCCAAACACAAAAATCATTCCATCACTCATCTGACGCCCGCTGCCCTGAATTGTATTGAGCAAAGCAAAAACAGAAAGCACCCCAAATCCATATACCGGGCAAACCGGTCCATTCAGGAAACCTCTGTTTATAACTTTTCCCAACGCTACTGCATGAAAAATAACTTCAACAACCCAGCCGCCAAAAGAATAAATAAGAAAATACAGACATATCTGAAAATACGTCATTCCACAAATCATTCGTTGCTCCTCCTTGCTTTCATCAAACCACTTTTCATATCCCATTATCACAGTTCAAACAGAAAACTTACCCCAGACTGTTTTGTAATGTACTGATCAGTTCCTCTATAACAATTGGTTTGGATAGAAATCCATCCATACCACATGCCAGTGCTTTCTTTTTGTCTTCGTCAAAAGCATTGGCAGTCATGGCAAGAATTGTAATTCCCGCCAGTGAAGGATCATCCAGTGAACGGATCCGCTCAGTAGCCTCATATCCGTTCATTACAGGCATCTGCACATCCATAAGCACCAGATCATAATCACCTGGTGTTGAATTCTTAACTTTCTCCACAGCCTCTGCTCCATCTTCCGCTGTATCAACCCGAAAACCATATTCACTAAGGAGCGCTACTGCAATTTCACTGTTCAGTTCATTATCTTCCACAAGCAGTATGCGCCTGCCTCTGAAATCTAAATCTGCTGCCGGAAGAATATTATCCTCTGCCCCGGCCTGCTTCTGGCCGATTGCAGCCATCAGAGTCTCTCTGATATCTGACATAAACATAGGCTTGGCACAGAACGCAGTCACCCCTGCTGCCCTGGCTTCCACTTCAATATCTGACCAGTCGTAAGCAGTCAGGATAATGATCGGCGTATCATCACCAAGACTGCGAATCTGACGGGTAACTTCAATGCCGTTCATATCAGGCAGACGCCAGTCAATAATATAAGCATGGAATGCATCCCCCATTTCCACAGACTGCCGTGCACGGAGAACAGCCTCCTTACCGGAAAGTGTCCATTCCGAACGCATTCCAACCTTCACAAGCATCTTAGTCACACTGTCACAGGTATTGAAATCATCGTCTACTACCAATGCTTTCAGACCTTCCAGCTCTGCGATTTTCTCTATACGGTGGTTCTCAGGCTGAATCCGCAATGGCAGACGGATAATAAATTCAGTACCTTTGCCCTGTTCTGTCTGAACCTCAATGGTTCCGCCCATCATATCCACGATGTTCTTGGTGATAGCCATACCCAGTCCTGTACCCTGAGTCCTGCTTACAGTGGAAGTCCGCTCTCTCTCAAAAGGAGAAAAGATCTTCTGTACAAATTTCTGACTCATGCCGATTCCGTTATCCTTTACCCGGATTTCGTACAGTTCACAGCCTCTCTGTGTACCCGGATACTCTCTCAGCCGGACAGAAACGGTTCCGCCTGCAGGAGTAAACTTGATCGCATTGGACAAAAGATTCAGCAGTACCTGATTCAGCCTGGTCTTGTCACAATAAACATCCTCATTGGTAACATCCATGACATCCATGTAAAGCTCTAACTGTTTCGCATGGATTTGTCCGCTGATAATGGTTTTCAGATCATGAAGAACCTCTGACAGACTGACTTCCGTCTCTTCCAGATGGATTTTCCCGCTCTCAATACGGCTCATATCCAGGATATCATTGATCAGTGAGAGCAGATGATTACTGGAGGAAAGAATCTTACCCAGATAATCCCGAACCCTTTCTTTATCATCAATGTTGCTTACAGCCAGTGTAGTAAAACCAATGATCGCATTCATTGGTGTACGGATATCATGAGACATATTGGAAAGGAAGGTGCTCTTTGCCTTGTTTGCAGTCTCCGCAGCGCGGACCGCCTCAGAAAGGGCCTGATTCATTTTTCTATCAGAGGTACGATCTGACAGAACCAGGATATATTTCTTTTTTCCGTTTACCTCGCTGCCCATTGCAACGTTATGAAACCAGCGGTGTTCTCCTGTTTTCTGATGAACATATTCAAGATCCCATTCCTGCTGCTCATGAACCTGGATTTCTTCCAGATACTTCTTCTCCGGATCTTCAACGTCCCCGGGATGCAGTTTCCCAAGGACACAAATATCTTTACGAATCTGTTCTACTGTAATTCCCAGCAGTTTTTCCACATTGGGACTGACGTAATCTGCCTGATATGTTTTTGCATCCAGCATCAGGAAAACGTCATCTACATTCATTGACAGCTTTTGAAACAATTCGTCCCTGTACAGGATCTCCGTATCCTTTCTCTTCAGGTTTACCCTGTTTTTCCGGAGAATAATTCCAATAAAAAGACCGGCAATACACACCGCTACTGCACTTACAAGCAGCACAGTGCTACGCTGCAGAACATTCATACTTGCATTGACGATATCAGCCTGGACAAGTCCCAGAAAGATCCAGTCCTGAGGTTTGGATTTCTCATAGACCAGATAGTAATCCTCTCCATCCAGATTTATCAGCATTGCATCTGTATGTCCTTCCTTAAACTCTTCTGAAAGCTTAAGGATCTCTTTTTCAGACAGAGTAGAATGTTCTCTCAGAATCCCAAAGAAATTATACACCTCTCCCCATGCCTCAGAAGAATGATCCACAACAACACGGCCATCCGGATGAACCACATAACTCTGGGCATTTCCATTGAAAGCAGAAATATTCAGCACATTTACGATATCAGAGTTTTCATAGGCAATGGCAATGGCATCATATTCAAAGCCCTGATAACTTCCATGAGGCCTGGGAGTGGCAAAAACAAGGAGCTGGGATTTTCCGGGAACTGTTGCATTGGTTATCACATCATTTCCCTGCCGGATCTCATCTTCAATATTTTCCTGTAATCCCAGATACCCGGTTTCACCTGTTACCATCTTATAGTTCCCGTCCGCTGACAGGAAATAAAAATCTAAAAAGCCTGCATCTTCCTGTGCTTTCTCTATATACTCACGAATTTCACTTTCATCGGAAGTGTTCTGCAGATATTCCCCCCATATATGGAGATAAGTCAGATTCTTATTTGTCAGCTCACTTAGCATATTATCAGACTGATGAAAAATTTCTGTCAGGTGAGAAACACTTTCCTCATAAACAGTCTTCGATACAAACCCCAAATATTGGAAAACAGTCAAAAGGATTCCAACAAATAGGGCAATAAGAACTGCTGCATTCCATCGTTTTCTCACAACCCGTTTCTTTCTGTTTGTATTATGATTCTTAACATCCATTCTTCTCACCTCAGAGTAATGTAGTCTTCAGGCTCTGCAAGAATGGCATTACCATCTGAAACATATGTTGTCCAGGTATCTTCCACAGAGGTATCCCCTCCATCAAATACAATATTTTCCTCTGCTGGATAAGCTTCCATATATTGTGGTGCTGCAAGGCAGGTCACAGTAAAAGTATCCTTGTCCTGAATCTGTTTTCCATTCTTTGAAACTTTACTCAATGTATAACCATTATCCGTTTCCCTGATTTCTACAGAAATACCACTGAACACAGGCAGAGAGCCACGGTTAAAGGGGATAAAGCCTCCCTGGTAGCCTTCTACGAAGTTTCTGACCGTTTCCTTCAGTTCTGCCCCGCTCATCTCACTGCTGTAAGCGGAAAGCTCGTTTGGCATAATCATGTTGCCTGCCATTTTTTCTGTATAACCGGCCTTCAGTACATTTCCTGTAAAGCTGTTTCCTGTTGCAATCAGCACATCCGTCCCATAAATACCGCGCAAAGTGTTTGCCATAACAGAATAGGCTTCATTGCCTCCGCTGGTATGGAAACGATTGGAATAAGTTTTCTTTGAATCCAACACAATATCCTCAGAAGTGGATTTTTCTTCAAGAAGCTGGGAATTAAATGACTGATAAGCCTGCTCTGCATTATATTCTCCTGAGATCATCTTAGACACCACATCCCTGGAAATGGAAAAAAAGTCATTTGACGCAATACGGATATACATATGGTTTTCTTCGATCACAGGTTTCACATCCTTCAGATATTCCGTAAGCCGGAAATCCACATCCTGGCTATAGCTTAACAGATCCTGCCCATCATAAATGATCCGGTTCTGCGCATCCTCTGAAAGCATTGTGTTCAGTACCTTCATTGCTTTCTGCCGACGTGTTTCATCCTTTGTCAAGTCACGATTTAAAGCTATCTGGAAATATGGTGTAGTCATCAGCCACTTTTCGCCGTTCTGCTGAAAGAATGGCAGGAATGTTGTGTTAATGCCCTGATCCTGGAACATTTTTACACCGGCAGAACTGCCGAAATACATGGCAAGCTTACCACTTTTGTACATCTCAACCACATCATCATAATTCATATCCAGATCATCCTGACTCAGCCCTGTATCCTGAATAAACTGCTCCATACGTTCAAAAGCCTCCGGCCAGACGGTACTGTCCAGACCTTCTCTCTTTGTATTATCCGGGTCACTGTAGGTGGTGCGCCACTTGCGTCCGTCTACAGAAGACAGCTCTGATGCAGACAGACCCTGCAGTGTTTCCATACAGGTATAATCATAGTAATAGTCTGCAGTAAACCCACGGATACCCACCTCATCAAATGCCTGGCAGGCAGAAACGAAGCTTTCATAATCCGTTGGAAGAGGAATATCATACTTTTCAAAAAGATCTTTGTTCACTACAAAGCCATGGGCATCTGCACACACAGGAAGCCAGTTTACGCTGCCATCCTGATTTCTGAAACTGTTAAGGTATGTATCATAGACAGCACCTGCAGCATTGGTTGTGGAAAGATCCATCAGACTGTCTTTCAGAGGACTTGCATCATGGAGAGAAAACCGGCAGCAGGTTATAATATCCGGCAATCCACCGTTTTCGTTCAGAAAACGATAGAAATCCAGATCATTATTGCCTACTACAAATTCAATGTTGATATCCGGAAGCTGTTCCTGGATGTATGATGCGTATTTTTCATACAGATTTGTAGTCCATAGATACACTGTGATAGTTTCCGCGTCTTCTTTTTCCGTACTTTTCCTGCCGCAGCCAGACAGAAGTGACATGACTGTCACCATCACCAAAAGTACAGAAACTAACTTGTTCCATTTTTTCTTTTTCATTATAACTTCTCCCTCTGATCGCGTTTTACTAACTCATTGATCACTTTTACTAATAATTTCCCATCAACAGGCTTGGCAATATGTTCATCCATTCCTGCTTCCTTTGCTCTCATTTTGTCCTCAGTGAACGCGTTTGCTGTCATGGCAATGATCGGTATCACTTTTGCATCCTCTCTGTCCAGAGAGCGGATCATCTTTGCTGCTTCATATCCATTCATGACAGGCATCATAATATCCATAAGAATAGCATCAAATTCTCCAGGTCTGTTTTTTCTGAATATGTCAACAGCCTTCTGTCCATTCCATGCTTTTGTCACCACAGCGCCTTCATTCTGAAGCACAAATTCTGCAATCTCCATATTCAGCTCATTATCCTCTGTCAGAAGAACATGGAGCCCCTGGATAGAAGTTTCTGTTTTTTCTTCCGTTTCAGTCCTGTCCTTCATATCTGCATCAATCTGGAATGGAATCCGGATCACAAATGTAGTCCCTGTGCCTTCTTTACTTTCAAAGGAAATGGTTCCGTTCATTTTTTCCACCAGTTTTTTTGTGATTGGCATTCCCAGCCCTGTTCCGACGAATTTTGTGCGGCTTCCTGCATGTTCCTGTGCAAATGGTTCAAAAATGCGTTTCTGGAATGCCTCTGCCATTCCGATCCCGGTATCTCTGCAGACAAATTCCAATGTGGTCATTGCTGTCTGTTTCGATGGGATTTCCCGACAGCTGATATAGACATATCCGTTTTCTTTGTTATATTTCACCGCATTGGACAAAATATTCATCAGAATCCGTTTCACATGCACCGGACTTCCAATAAGATTCCAGTGTGTAACTTCTTTCTTTTCCCAAAGGATCCGGATATTCTGCTCTGCAGCCATATGTTCGATCACACCCAGTATTTCCTCAGAAATACTGTTCAGATTAAATGGGATTTCTTCCAGAACCACTTCATCTGACTCCAGCTTGCTCATGTCCAGAACCTCGTTTATCAGTTCCAGCAACAGATGAGATGCCTCTTTGATCTTTGCCCTGCATTCCGTCTGTTTCTCCATATTGTCTGCATAATGGTCTGCCACATTGATCATGCCGCAGATTCCATTGATCGGTGTCCGGATATCATGGCTCATTCGCTGTAGAAACTCGGTTTTTGCCTCATTGGCTGCTTCTGCTTTTTTTGCTGTTCTCAGAAGTTCTGCTTTATATTTTTCATCTTTTTCCTGTTCCTGTTTCTGATGTGCCTGATTGGTTCTGTGACCCCAGAACAAAAATATACTGAATATCAGAAAATAAAGAAAAATAACACCTGCTACACTTAATGGAAGGTTATGAAACACTTCCGTATCCGGAAGATACGCATAGATATAATAATCCCGCTGCTTCAGCATGATTCCGTAACATCCGGTTCCTTCCTTCTTAAAATGATAAATGTGCTGACTGTCTGTATGCTTTTTCATTGCCTGAACAACTTCGTTGTCAGCCGTATTCTGCCCCAACAGGCTCTCATCATTGCTGGCAACAACGATTCCCTCGTCTGCAACAATAATCGTTCCATCTTTCTGAGTACTATAGCCATTTAAAAGCCCCTGTATCGTCAGCGTATAGTTTCTGGCAAATTCAGGAGATGTGTAATAATAGATTGCAACGATACCCGGTGCATCTTTTCTGGCGCAGGCTGCAATGTCGATATGTGACCCGTCTTCCCTGGTAAACCGTTCCGAATAGCTTCTTTCTTCATATCCGGCAAAATTCATGATAATTTCTTTTTGCAGATACTCCGTAATCTCATTAGCCAGAGACTCATCCGTGCTGTATTCACAGTCCGTCTTTCCATCTGCATCCACGATTTTATTCATCAGCTGATAATTATATTTTTTGCCGGAGGCCACGGCTGTTACATAGCGGGACAATGCAACGGTGGTATAGTTGTTATCACTCTGTCCAATGGCAGCCATAACCGGATATTTTGTCGCAACAGATGATTTGCTTTCCGAAATCTCCAGTCCTGTTTTTTGATCCAGGCCATAGATATGTGCATATTTCTGAATCAGATCAATACCGTTGGCATCATTATAAGATCCTGTTTTTTTCTGTGCCAGCCGGTTGCCGACCGTATAGAAAAAGACGTTACAGGAATCCCGAATTGCCTCGGAAACATTGTCAAGTCCGTGACTGCCCGGATAAATCCAGCATTTTGGTTTGTTACTGATGTCATTATAAATTCCGGTACACCGGATCTGGTCGGATGTCGTAATCACGTTTTC
>ENA-OPRX01001207-OPRX01001207.1-human-gut-metagenome-genome-assembly--contig:-NODE-1207-length-13490-cov-2.716561_pt1 | contig 13490 bp, 10 predicted proteins | sample MGYA00241450_ERZ501892 | MGnify/ENA primary metagenome ERZ501892 (study PRJEB25962, sample SAMEA2042223) | human gut metagenome | biome: human gut; feature: human-associated habitat; material: faeces...
CATCGCTTTCATCTACAGGATTTTCTCAATGTCAAGTTCCCTATGGGTCACCGTTATCTTAATGTCAAACCTGTCGGCCAGATGCTGGGCCAGATGCTCGGCGCAGTAAACCGAGCGGTGCTGTCCGCCAGTGCATCCAAAACAAACTTGCAGATGGGTGAACTTTCTCTCAATGAAGCACTTGACGTGATTGTCCACAAGGTCATAGACATTGTTCAGGAACTTCGTGACTCCCCCGTCGTCCTCAAGGAATTTTATGACCTCCTTGTCGAGCCCCGTGAACTGACGGTAATGCTCGTACTTGCCCGGATTGTTGATGGCGCGGCAGTCAAAGACGTAGCCTCCTCCATTGCCGGATGTGTCAACAGGAATGCCTTTCTTGTAAGCGAAACTGAAGACTCTCACTTCCAGACGTTTGTCCTCGGCGATGTTGTTGAACTGCGACATCGTGGTGAGTTTGGTGAGGATCTCGTTCAGATAAGGATAATACTCGAACGGCTTCTGGAGAAGGCGACGCAGATTACCCAGAGCGTAAGGAACGCTCGCAAGGAAATGCGGTTTCTTCTCGAAATAGCCTCTGAAACCGTACGCGCCCAACACCTGGAGAGTCCTGAACAGGATGAACAGCCTGAGCCTCTCGTTGAAATGAGCCTCGTCCACATCCATGTAGCCCTTCAAAGCGCGAAGGTAGGTCTGAACCATCTCCTTGCGGAGGTTCTCCGGGTAACGTGAGCGGGCCTGCCAGACGAAAGATGCCACATCATAGTAGATCGGGCCGCGCCGTCCACCCTGAAAATCAATGAAGTACGGCTCGCCGTCCTTCATCATCACATTCCGGGCCTGGAAGTCACGGTACATAAATGTGTCTCCCATATCCTGCATCAGGTCCGTCTTTAGCCTCTCGAAATCGTCCTGAAGCTTCACCTCGTTGAACTCCAGTCCGGTAGCTTTCAGGAAGCAATATTTGAAATAGTTCAGATCGAAGAGGATCATCCGCTCGTTGAAAGCCGGCTCCGGATAGCAGACTGACCAGTCCAGCCCCTCGGCTCCCTTGAACTGAAGTTTCGGCAGCATCTCCATGGCACGGCACAGAAGACGGCACTCGTAGGAACTATATTCACCGCTCTCGCGCCCTTGGGAGACAACCTTGTAAAGCTGGTCATCGCCAAGGTCTTCCTGAATATACCGCATTCCGTCCTCACTGACAGCCAGTACCTTAGGCACTTTTATTCCTTTGCTGAGGAAATGCGCGCTGAGACTGATGAACGCGTTGTTCTCCTCGCGGCTTGTCCCTATGACACCTATAATGGAGATATTCCCGCCCTTGAGACGGAAATATCTCCTGTTGCTTCCGGAGGAGTTAAGTTCCTCCGTGTCACTTACTTTCTGACCTGTATAACTTTCAAATAAGTTCCTGAGTTTGTCCATTAATGTCTAAACTGTTAATAGAGACTGTTGTAGGAAGCAGTTCTGTTTGAGTAATAATTGTATTGGTTGGCCAGCTTACCGTACATCTGGCCGAGAACCTCAAGGTAAGGCTTTCCTTCCACAAGTGTGAGCCTATAGACAGTGTCATCCACTTTGTAGAAGTCCATCCCGTCCATCGTTATCGTGTCGTAGTCGTCAGGAAGATCCTCGACAAGGGCTCCGGCCGGAGGAACGATGACCTCGTACTGGCCGTTGGAGTTGACGATGTAGAACACCCCGTCCTGATAGTAGTACGGCTGGTTGGCGTAGGCGTAGCTCTGCACAAGACCAAGACGGTCCGCAAGTGAATAAGCGTTGTAGGCTCTCGTAGGGTTCAAAGCGAACGAACTGTTCTGTGCGGCGATGGTGGCGTTGTTCCGAGCGATTATCCTGTTCTGCTCCTCGATGATCCTGTTGTTGGAATCGATGGCGCGGTACATCCGGTAAGTGTTGTTGTAGTAGGCGAAGCGAACCGACGCGAACACAAGATCCGAAATCGCACGGTCGATGCAAACCCCGAACGGAGGACGGCAAACCACGAACATGTCACCGTACGGACGGTAATATATTCCGTCATAGATGCAGTACTCTACTCCCCAGTAAGTCATTCTTCTGTAACGAGGTGGCAGGTAGTGAACCCTATAGCCATAGTAGTGGTGCTCATGCGCCCAGAAATGCCTCGGGCGGTCGTATGGCATGAAGTCACGGTCGCGCGGCGGGATTCTATGGACGTTACGGTCCTCCCCTATCCTCATGAAGTCGCTTCTTCTCTCCCTCATCACATCCTTTCCGCCATGTGCGTTACGGTCGTAGGAAGTCAGACCTCCTCGGGTGGCGTTTCCGACCCTCTGGGACTGCTCCCTTCTGGTGTCAGACGCGGAACTTCTTGCTGAAGTACTTCTGGAGGATGAAGATCCGATCTGTCTCGCGACCCTGCCTCCTGAACTTCCTGTCGATGAGGAAGACTCTCCGACAGACGAGGATGAACTTCTTACAGATGATGATCTCTCTGAAGAAGAGCGTCTTACCGAAGACGAGCTTCTCACGGATGAAGATGACCTGTCAGAAGACGAGTTCCTTACTGATGTAGAACCCGTAGAACTTCTTCGGTTGTTATCCTGCGCCCCCCTCGACACGCTGGAACTACTCCTACGGCTGTTATTGTCCTGATAGCTTCCGCTGTCACCGCTGCGGGAAGAAGACTTTGACGCGGATGACGAGCTTCTCACTGAAGAAGATGATCTGTCTGAGGACGAACTCCTTACAGTAGTGCCGCCACTTCTTCTGTTATTGTCCTGCGAACCGCGTGAAACGCTCGTGGAAGATCTGCGGCTGTTGTCCTGAGAACTCCTCGACACGCTGGAACCACTCCTGCGGCTGTTGTCCTGGGAGCTTCCGGACACGGAAGAACCAGAGCTTCTTGTAGAGGAAGAACCAGAACTCCTTGTTGCGGACGAGCCGGAACTTCTCGTGGAGGACGAACCCGAACTTCCTGAGGAAGAAGAACTTCTGGACGAAGATCTGGTCTGGGAAGAAGTGGTGGTGCTCCTCGATCCAGAAGAGCGTCTTTCCTGTGAATATGAATCAACCGGTGATGCGATAAGGGCCAATGCCACGGCCGATGCAATCGCGATGTTCAGAATGTTCTTCATTTTGATTCGGTGTTAAGTGGTTTAATTAAGTGGTTTAATTATATAGCCAATACTTACGGGATAGTGTCCTGAAAGCCTCGACATCCTTTGACCAATAGTCAGCGATGTCCTCGACTTTGAGACGCTTTCCGAAAGTCGTTCTTACATAATCCGTACCACAGACCTTGTCGAACATATTGTTGCGCCCCTTCGAGAGGGCGAAAGGATTCTTTTCCGGATAGAGTTCGTTCACGGCCTGCATCACGTAGAACTGCGTCAGCGTGCAGCAGGCGGCCTCATAGTCAGTGTAGTGGAACTGAACGCCGTGGATCAGCTTTCCTTGAAGGCTTCCCGAGAACGGCTTGAAGTGGATTGTCCTGAATGCCACCCCCGGAAGGTTGTAGCTGTCAAGAAGCGCCTTCAAGGCATCGGCGTCAATCCATTCGGCTGCGAAAACCTCGAAAGGGAGGGTGTAGCCGATGCCGATGTTCAGATAGCCCTGGAACTCTCCGGTTATGCCGGAGGACGGATAGTTAACGGCGGACTGAGGATAAGGAATATTCGGGGACGGGAGCACCCAAGGTAGGTTCGTGTCCTGATAGAGCATATTCCTTGTCCATCCTTCCATCGGAATGACGGAAAGTCTGCATTTCAGCGGTGCCTCGTTGCCTTTCTCGCCACAGTTCAGGCCTTCCTCGTTCAGGAGAAGGGCGAGCTCGCCGACAGTGAGGCCGTAGATGTAAGGGATCTTGAACTCGCTGACGAACGAATGGAAGCCCGGCTCCACGAGACAGCCTTCGATCTTGTTGCCGCCCAACGGGTTAGGCCTGTCCAGAACCATCACCTCGATGCCGTTCTCGGCGCAGGCGCGCATAACGAGACCGAGGGTGCTGATGAAAGTATAGGAACGGCTGCCGATGTCCTGGATATCATAGACAACGATGTCCAGCCCCTCAAGCATCTTCTTGCTCGGCTTGCGGTTGGAGCCATAGATCGAATAGACCGGGATCCCTGTCTTAGGATCCTTGAAATCCTCCACGTGCGAGCCGGCGTAGGCATCCCCGCGGACCCCGTGCTCAGGGGCGAAAAGCGCCTTGAGGTTGACTCCCGGGGCCTCGTGGAGTATGTCGATGGTGGAGCGGAGATTATGGTCGATACCGCTCGGATTGGTGACCAGCCCGACATTCTTGCCGACAAGTCCCTCGAAGCCACGGCCTTCAAGCACTTCGATGCCGGTGCGTACAATCTGTTTCTGTCCAGCCTGCGCGGAAAGGGCCGACAATGCGGCAACGGAGAGCAGGACGGTGAATATTCTTTTGACTGCGTTCATATATTCATTGATTATCAATTCGTTGATTATTTCTTGCCATATTCAGGATCGATCTTGCGGTCGGCGAGGAAGGTGACGACGACGGTCGCTATGCAGCAGACAATCACCATCCAGAAGAAGCCCTTGTAGCCGAGGGACTCCTGCAGGAAGCCGGCGAACATGCCCGGTATCATCATGCTCAGCGCCATGAAGCAGGTGCAGAAGGCATAGTGCGAGGTCTTGAACTCGCCTTCGGAGAAGTACATCATGTAGAGCATGTAGGCGGTGAATCCGAAGCCGTAGCCAAACTGTTCTATGGCGATGCAGGTACAGATTGTGGCGAAACTTACAGGCTGTACCACAGCGAGATAGACAAACGACAGGCAAGGAAGCGTCATAAACGCGGCCATGATCCAGATGGATTTCTTCAGCCCGAGACGTGATGCGAGAAGTCCTCCGAGGATCCCTCCGAGAAGAAGGAATATCACGCCGAGGGTACCGTACGCTATGCCGACCTGCGCGGTCTGCATCCCAAGTCCGCCGGCCTCTCTCGCAGCCACAAGGAACGGAGTGCACATCTTGATGAGGAAGGCCTCAGGGAGACGGTAGCAAAGCATGAATATGATCGCGAGCCAGACGCCCGGTTTCTTGAAATATGTCGTCACGGTGCGGCCGAAACCTGCGAATATCTCGGCGACCTTGTTGCCTGAATCCTCTTGAATATTAGGCACATCGGACTCTGGCTTAGGAATCGCGAACGTGTGATAGAGGGTCAACCCGGTAAGGAGTATGCCGGATCCGCCGATGGTCAGCTGCCAGGCCAACGGGATGTTGCCGGTTCTGGTCTCCAGCAATCCGGCCACTGCGACGATCACACCGTTGCCGAAGACATTGGCGAGCCTGTAAAACGTGCTGCGGACTCCGACAAAGGCCGCCTGGCTGCTCTGGCTCTGGGCCAGCATATAGAAGCCGTCAGCCGCTATGTCGTGTGTGGCGGAGGCGAAGGCCGCGAAGACAAACAGGATCAGCGTGAACGAGAAAAGGCTCATAGGCGTGCTGCCGGCCGCGATGGATTCCGCTGACGGATGAGGCATCGTAAGAGCCTGGACCACAAAGGCTATGGACATTATGATCTGCATCGTGATGATCCACCATCTCTTTGTCTTGATGATGTCCACGAACGGGCTCCAGAGGAACTTCAACGTCCACGGGAGGTAAAGCAGGGATGTGAACAACGCCATCTGCCCGTTCGGAACGCCCATCTTGGCGAACATCAGGACGGAGACATTGTTGACAAGGAAATATGGAATGCCCTCGACGAAGTAGAGGGTCGGGATCCACATCCAAGGATTACGTTTAGTGAAATTAGCCATTATGTGTTGATTATGTTATCTTCTTTCCAGTATGCTGCCTGGATAGTAGTGCAGCAGGATCTGATCGAACGTGTAGCCTTTGCTGGCCATCACGGCGGCGCCGATCTGGCAGAGGCCGACTCCGTGTCCCCATCCGGATCCGTCAAGGACCAGTCTGTCGCCGACCCATTTTATGTCAAAGGCGGAGCTCTTGAGATGGGATTCGGACAGCCAGCGGCGGATGATCAGTTCCTTGCCGATGACCATTGTCTTCTTGTCGCCGACCACCTTGAGCCTTTTGAGCCTTCCGGACGGGCCTCTCTCGATCGGGACGAGGTCACGGATGGTGCCGAAATCTATTCCGGAGCGTCTGCGGACAAGTTCCGAGACATCCGTCCTTGAATATTCAGTGGTCCATCTGTAGAAGTCCTTCGTCTCCAGATCGTAGTCGTTAAGCACTTGGGAGAGAATCTTTTCGTCATTGGTGTCGCAGAAAACGTCGCCTCCTTCCGCGCAGTCCGGAGTGTCCGGGAGCGGCTGGAGGTAAGGGTAATCCTTGTCTTCCCAGCAGGTGCTGAATATCTCCATACGGCCTCCGCAGCATTTTGAGAAGCGGGCGTCGCATATCCGGCCTTCCGAGGTGAGCACAAGACCCCAGGTCTGGTCTATGGCCTTGCGGACAGTGTCGCCCACGGCCATCGTGAGACCTTGGTAACGCTGGCAGTGATCATCGGCGCAGACATCGAAGAGGGTGTGGTCATCGTGGTCGAACCATTTGATGTACTCCTCCTCGCCGCCGGTCGCTGAGTTCACTTCGGTGGTCACGGGACTCACTTCTGTGGTCACTGAGCCTGTCGAAGTGACCGGATTCCGACGGTGCTCCACCTGCGCCATAACCCAGGAACGGGAAATGACAGCGTGCGCCTTGAGGAACTCCAGTCCGGCCGAAGCCTTCATCTCAGACGAGATGACACTAAGCAGATAGTCCTCAACTCCAACAATATTCACGGCCGTGACCTTGTCCCCGTCCACGATGAACTTGAGAGTTCCCGCGAACTTCTGGGTCACCTTCCTTTCCCAATGGAAATCCACACCGATAGTCACTCCGTAAAGGATGAACGACGGCTCGGCGAACATAGTGGCCTCAGTCTGAGCCTCGAAGACCAGTTCATCGTAAAGAACTCCGTTGTAGGAAATGCGTCCCGCCGAATATTCGACTTTCTGCCGTCCCGCCCCGTCGGAAATGATCTCGAACTCGATCGCACTGCCGGACATTATCCCGACCTCCAGCCTGCGCTGGGTTCTGGTCAGCCTCCAGATGATACCTTTCTCTGTCTCCCCGCTGACGGTTATCTCACGGACAACCGCCGTAAGAAGCTCTGAGTCAAGTTTGTCGTAATCCTCACGTTTAGGAGCCACAAACACACCTCCCAGATCAGCGCACCCTGGACTCATCGCCAGATGATCCGCCCCGGTGGAATAATAGTTGTGCGGACGATGCTTATCCCTGAATATCACAATGGAGCGATATTCCCCGTTATGCGTCCAGGCGAACAGGTTGATTTTCGGCTCATCCGAGTCCTCCGGCACCGGAGCGCAGTCCATAAGCCGGTAGAAAAGCTTAGCCACGGATTTCGCCGTGCCGCCGCAAAGGACGAAGACTCCGTTGGCATATTCATTAAGATGGAAGAGCTTGGCTTCCTTGACGTTGGTGAAATATTCCAGAGTATTGACATCGCCGGCCGCCAACAATCCGTCCACCCTGTTCTGGAGAGGCATCAGTCCTTGCGGACAAGCCTGGAAATGCTGATGGTCAGGCGCTGAAGCCCCACTCACAGGGCCGTTGTAGAACCCGAGATATTCATTGTGCGCGCTGACAAAGTCAAGAAGGTCTTGATAACGGTGCCAGATGGATTGCCGCGTGTGCTCGAAACTTGAGATCACGAGATGCGACGGGAAGATCGGGTACGGGTTCAGCGTGACGCGGTATTTCCGTCCCTTGCGCCCCTCGAACTCAATGTGGGTCTGCTGCGCCGGGCGGTTCTCAGGGCAGAGGAAGCAAGGCCTCTCGCTGAGAGACTTAGGGTCCAGGGCCGCCTCGGAAGAAATCTTGCGGCAAGGGTTATGCTGGACGATGACCTCCAGTCCTCCGACATCCAACCGTTTGGTTTCCACCTTCTTGAGGTCACGATAGTTCTCGGCGGCAAGAGGCCAGACCGACAACTGGTCCTTTATGAATTTGTCAATGTTATTGTCCATCAGAGCAAAGCCAGTAAAGTGTCCTTGATTGATTTGAATTCCTGCTCAAAATTCGGAGTGAACAGTCCCCGCGCCAGATTCGACTCGATCTCGGACATATTCCAGTAGCGTCCTTCGGTGACCTCGTCATTGTCAGGCTTCAAAGTGAAGTTGCCGACGGTGGCGAAGACGCTGACCAGTTCCTTCTCGCGAGCCGACTCCCAAATGTAGGATTTCAGGAATATCGGATTGAAGTCCCTGAATCCCAGTTCCTCAGAGGCCTCGCGGTAGAGTGCCTCTTCAAGCGTCTCGCCGTAATCGACGTGACCGCCGACGGCCGTGTCCCAACGCCCCGGAAGAAGATCCTTCTTCATCGAGCGTTTCTGAATATACAGACACCCCTCCCGGTTGATGATGTGAAGATGGATCACCGGATGCATCAGCTTCGAGCCATCGTGCACGGACTGCCTGGTGGCCTGTCCGATGACAAGGCCGTTCTCCTCCACGACCGGGACCATCTCGCCCGTAGGACGTGGACGGTCACCGGGATTGTCGGCCGATGGCAAAGGCATAACCGGAGCCGGGGAAACCGGGTAGATCAAGTCAAACATAACGTCAAGCTATCGCCAAAAGGATCAGCAACTGGGCCACAAGCACCCTCATAAACATCGACAGAGGATAGACGGTGGCGTAGTTCACTGAAGGATAATCCGTTCCGTAAGCCCCCTGGGTGAACGCCAGGACGGCGGGATCGGTGGTACCACCGGAGATCAGACCGCAGATCTGGTAGAAGTTCAGCTTGCAGACATATCTTGCGATGAGGCCGATCGTGCAGACAGGGATGAAGGTGATGAGCGCTCCGTAAAGGATCCACCAGTAACCTCCGTCCAGGATCGAACTTACGAAGTTCTGTCCGGCTCCCAAACCGACGGCCGCCATAAAGAAGGATATTCCCATCTCCCTGACCATCAGGTTGGCGCTTTGGGTCGTGTAGGTCGTGATCTTCCACTTAGGGCCGAAGTAGCCAAGCAGGATCGCGATGATGAGCGGGCCTCCGGCAAGTCCCAGCTTTATAGGCTGAGGAATGCCTGGGATGGCGATAGGAATTGAACCGAATATCACACCAAGAGCGATTCCAAAGAAGATCGGGATAAGGTTCGGGTGGTTCAAAGTCGAAGTCTGGTTACCAACAAGATTGGCTACCTCCTCTATTCCGAGCTCCGGACCGACAACCCTCAACACATCTCCCATCTGGAGGATGAGGTTAGGTCTTGCGACAAGACCCACACCGGATCTGATGACACGGGTTACGCTCACTCCGTAATTAGCTCTGACATTGAGACTTCTGAGGGTCACTCCCGTAAGGTTCGTCTTGGTGACGGTTATCTTCCTGTTCACCATCCTGGCATCCAGCTGCTCCCAGTCCTGAAGGTGCATCGGAACCTCTTCTCCGAAGGTGATCCTAAGCGAGTCCACATTCTTCTGAGAAGTGACGATCAGAAGTTTGTCTCCTTTCTGGAGAACGGTATCAGGCCCGGGAACGGACATGAGCCCGTCGCGAAGTATTCTGGAGATCACGATGGAATTGCCCAGATCCTTGGTGGCGTCCTTGATTGTCATTCCGAAGACCGCTGGATTCTCGACCTCGCAGTGCATACGCCTTGCCACATCCTCATTATTATCCTCATTGTCAAGGACTTCCTTCTCCTTATTGAGATCAACTTTGAATATCGCCTTGAAGAACATCATCAGAGCGATCACAAGCAGAACTCCCAACGGGTAGGCCACAGCGTAGGCGGAAGCCAGCCCGGAGGTCGCCGATGTGATGTCAGACGCCAGATAATTCTCCGCGCGCATTGAATCCGCCATCGTCTGCTGGGCGGCACCGAGTCCAGGGGTGTTGGTCACGGCTCCGGACATCACGCCGACCATAGTCTTGAGATCCTCGCCGGTGATGAAATGGATCGCCACGGTGACGGCCACAGCCAACAGGACAAGGGCGACCGCAAGGATATTCATCTGAAGTCCGCCTTTCTTGAAGGAGTGGAAGAATCCCGGGCCGACCTGAAGGCCTATCGAGAACACGAACAGGATCAGGCCGAAGTCCTTCATAAAGTTCATCACGGTCGCGTCCACCCTGAGGCCGAAATGACTCAACAGGATAGCCACGAACAGAATCCACGTGGAACCGATGGAGATGCCTTTGATCTTGAATTTGCCAAGGTACAGTCCGATCGCGATCACGACTGCGAAAACTAGAATCGAATGGGCTATTCCAGCCCCTAAAAACAAATCTCGCATATCTAATTAAAAATCTATCCGCGCGCAAAAGCACGGTTTGTCTTCAATTTTACCTTCTATGAAATATTTCTTTTGTCCGTCAATATCCTCAACACTTCTGAATATCCTGACAACCTCCCCAGGCTTCGTCTCCTTGATGAAGTTGATGCTTATGCTCCTGACAGGGTTGCCGGCGACCTCCTCATAGTCAATGCAGTCCATAGCCCAGACCACGTAGCGGGCATTGTTGGTGTGCCCCAGCACATCGATGTCTGAATATGCCGCCTTGTGGCAGCCGACTTCCTCCGCGGGGATATTCTTAGGCATCACGACCTTGCCGCAAGGGATCTGGATCGCATTGTCAGGGCACTGGGTGGTCGCCGGGACCATATTCAGAACCTCATCGCTGCGCACCAGCCGCCGGGTCTCGACATTCATCACTATCCACGAAGAGGTGCAAAGCACCTGCGCCTTTGATTTGTCGGCGAAGTCCGTGTCGCCCTTCCTTCGGAGCTCGAAGTCACGCAGGAAGAACAGGCCGTCCTGTCCCTTGTGCCAAGTGTAGAGGGTCGTCTCGTCCGTCCATTTCGGAGGGTTCAGAAAATCCATCCGCATCCGTGACAGAACCCAGGCCGTGTGATGCCTCTGAAGGTCGTCATAGCCGAAATGAAGCGCCTGGGCCGCCAGATACGCCATTTCCTGGGCGTGATCCATAAACGCGGCCGGCTTCAGGCGGAACGATGCGTCCGTATCGTAGCACGGGATCGTTATGTCAGTACTGAACCTATTGCCTGAAACGTTGATCTTTTCCATAGTCCTAATGATTTATAATCCTCAGTTCCTCAGGGGTGTAAAGGATCGAGTCAATGAAATCCGGAGCGATGTGGGCGAGGAGTATGAATATTCCGAGAGCCACCAGCGCCAAACCGATGAGGCTTGCCGCCACGATTAGAACCACTTTCCAAGCACGGTTTCTCGTCTTGTGACTTGTCTCCTCCTCTCTTTCTTTCTCATCTTCTTTCTCATTTTCGGCTCCGGTGTCAGATTCATCGGTCGGAGTGTCTGTTTCCTCGGTCACAGAGCCTGTCAAAGCGACCGGTGCAATCGGCTCTCTGATGGGAACCGGATCCGCCACCAGCTCCCTAAGCGCCGCCACACTCTGCGCCACCTCGTCCGGAGTCTCCTCGTGAGTCTTCAAAGACACCGGCTCCAGCCCTACCCCATAAGGATAGATGTCCAAATCCTCGTCAGCGATAAAAAAGAACGTGTTCTCCTTAGTCGCCCTCAACCGGCCGAGCCCGGGGAATATCACGACCTTCTTTGCCTGTAGCGTTGTCCTCAGCCCGGCGATAAACTCCCCAAGGATTCTCTTTGAAGTCTCAAGATCCGTCCCGTTGATCTTGGCATAGAACTCCGCCATCATCTCCTCGTTTCCTGATCCGCGCTGCCTGAACGACAGTTTTCGGTAAGGAGGATTGATGGTGTACCCTTTGTCAGAAAAAGTAGAGGGCATCACCTCGGAGACGAAAGTCCCCAAGCCAGGCAACGTAACCTCATCATTGTCAAGGATTAGCCCCTTGACCATATCTGAAAACAAGTCTATGTCCATTTTTCCTCCTCCGAGAAATTCACACAAAGGTACACAAAAAAAACTACAAAAAAATTTGCACTAATCAATTTTTGTTGTACCTTTGCACTCCCGAAAGGAACAAACAACCGAAAAGGTTGACAAAATTCCTCAATAGCTCAGTTGGTTAGAGCACCTGACTGTTAATCAGGGGGTCGTAGGTTCAAGTCCTACTTGAGGAGCCAAAGCGGACAAATCATCAGAAATGACGGTTTGTCCGTTTTTCTTTTCCTCATAACTCATTGATTTCATAGAATATTGGGATCAAGTCCAAAACCGGGGCAAGTCCAAAACCGGGGCAAGTCCAAAGCCAGAGCAAGTCCAAAGCCCTGTGCTAAAAGAACCGGCTTGCCCCTCCCACGACGAAAGACCTTTTCAACTTCGTTGCAATTGGCGGGAACATCCACAGCCACTTAAGCAACATCAGGAGTGGTTCACTGTTCCTGACACCTCGCTGAAATCGGTCTTGAGGAACAAAGTCCATGACTGTACGGCCATCAGACAGGCATGACCGTTCCCGCCAACTATAAACATAAGTGGCCGGCATCAACATGATGCGGAATCGCGCAAGGGAAGGAGAGTTTCTTCTTTCTATCACTGCGCATCATGTTCGCACAATAAGGAAGAAATCATATTCATAAACACCTTGAGGCGGCTTGCAATCACCAAGGCATAAAGGCTTGCCAACAGGCACATGGCTTCTTTGATTTTTCTTTATTGTAGATAATGGCTATCTTTGAGAAAAGAAGGATTCAGACGAAATGGGACGACTTGTTCCGAATTGTGAATATGAACGTGCGGGTCATGAATCAAAAAATGAATTCAATAAAAAAGCAACTATTAATATGACTGGAAGAAAGATTTTACTTGTAGTGGATGTGCAGAGGGACTTCATTGACGGATCTCTGGCCGTGCCGGGAGCAGAGGCGATCATTCCGGAGATAAACGGGATCAAGAACGGAGCCGATCTTGTGTATTTCACTTTGGACTGGCATCCGAAGGATCATTGTTCGTTCAAGGCAAACGGTGGTCAATGGCCAGAGCACTGCGTTCACTACACTTTAGGGGCAAGTCTCGCCGACGGGCTGCTGGACGGGCTGGAGGAAGCGAAGACAAGATTCATCCTGAAAGGGCAGAACAAGGAGAGGGAGGAATATGGAGCGCTGGCGGCCGTGACAGCCTCAAACCAGAGTCTGTTTCTGGCAGGGGACGAGGTCACCGTCTGCGGAATCGCCTCTGAGTTCTGTGTTTTGGAGACCCTCAAGAATGTCTTCCGGCTGAGCCAAGAGGTTGGATTCAACGTGAACGTATTCCTGAAAGGCACCGTCGGATTCGACAGCACCCCGCTGTTGGAATGGATGGCCGGAAACGGCGTAAAGGAATATTGAACTTTTATTCCTCCCTTACGACAGGAGGAGCGAGAGGGACAAACGACTCCTCGTCAAAGTTTTCCATCTGGTTTTCGTAGTAGGCTTGTGACGCGGCCGAACGGTTGATCTCATCGTAGGCCACAAACGCCTCGAAATCATATTTCCACCCGCTTGGCTCAGACAACTTCATGATTCTCTTGAATATGGCCTCACGCG
>ENA-OPRX01001212-OPRX01001212.1-human-gut-metagenome-genome-assembly--contig:-NODE-1212-length-13461-cov-2.199463_pt1 | contig 13461 bp, 13 predicted proteins | sample MGYA00241450_ERZ501892 | MGnify/ENA primary metagenome ERZ501892 (study PRJEB25962, sample SAMEA2042223) | human gut metagenome | biome: human gut; feature: human-associated habitat; material: faeces...
CTTCGCAGCCTTCTTGAAACTCGGAGGAGCAGGAACGCGTTTTGCAGCTGCCGAACCAGCCTTCTCACGACCATTCATCAGACGAGCCAGTGCTTCGGTTTCGCGAACGCTCAACTTTTCATTCTTAAGCTTTTCGGTAAGTTTCTTCCTGCCCTCCGCGTCATCAACAGAAAGGATGGCGCGAGCATGGCCGGCGGTGACCTTCTCCTCAAACAAGAGTTGCTGAGCTTCCTCAGGCAAATCAAGCAGACGTAGAGCATTAGCGATAGTAGACCGTCCCTTGGAAACCGTCTGGGCAACCTCTGATTGCGTCATCCCCTTGCGCTCCATAAGGCGCTTATAACCATAAGCCTCTTCAATAGGGTTAAGGTCGGATCGCTGGATATTCTCAATCAAAGCAAGTTCAAGGGCTTTGTCGTTGTCGGCTTCCCAGAAACGAACGGGAACCTCTTCCATACCCAAACTCTTGCATGCTCGATAGCGGCGCTCACCAGCCAAGATCTGATACTGGTTCCCAATTTTGCGAACCAAAATAGGCTGAAGAAGGCCTTCCTTTTTGATAGACCCTGCAAGTTCCTCAATTTCACCTGGCTTGAAATTGGTGCGAGGCTGATCAGGATTGGGGTGAATCAGGTCAAGCTTAACCGTTGCCGTAAGCCCCTTGGAATCAAATGGCTTGTTTTCCTTTTTCGAAACCTCCAGTGCAGGCTCGACAACCGGCTTAGCGGGCTTCCTAACCTGACGCTCCGCTGCAACGCGCGGCTTAGGAGCGGGAGTTCTCATAGACACCGAACCAGCGGAGCTGAAAGTACCAGAACCAGCACGCATCGCGGGCTTGCGCGCCTCGCGTGAAACAACTTTGGCATTTTCAAGCGCATCTTCAGAAATATAGATATCAGAAGACGGATCAACCGGTTTCCCCGAAGAACGCTTAGCGGTACGTTCCTGAAGAGCTTGATGAAGAACACCAGCGGATTCCTGCTTCTTCTGAGCAGGTTCTTCGCTTAACGGTTCGGGCACGCTCCTTTCCTGCTCTTTGAGAGTCTCAGGAGCAGAAGGCTTCTGGGTATAAGCGGGGCTATCGTCAAACAAAGCATTGAGGCCACGCCCCAAGCCGCTTTTCTGCTTAGCCACGAGCAATCACCTCTTTGGCAAGATCGTTGTAGGCAAGGGCTCCCTTGTTGTCGGGAGCATATTCGAGAATCGACTGTCCGTAACTAGGAGCTTCGGACAGTTTAACGGTACGGGGAATCAACGTCTCGAAGACCTCGTCCCCAAAGAACGAACGGACCTCATTAACCACCTGGTTGGCAAGATTGGTGCGGGAATCGTACATAGTGAGAACAATTCCAAAGATATCCAAGCTCGGGTTTAGGATGCTTTTGACACGTTTCATCGAATCAAGGAGTTTTGTCACACCTTCCAATGCGTAGAACTCGCACTGAATGGGAACCAGGAGCTTATCCGCAGCAACCAAGGCATTGATGGTGAGCAGACCGAGGGAAGGCGGGCAATCGATAAGGATGTAATCATAGCGGCCGCGCAGACTGCCAAGAGCATTCTTCAAGCGGTTCTCTCGCGCCATCTCGTTAACCAATTCAACCTCTGCGCCAGCCAAGCTGATAGTAGAGGGCAGAACATCAACACCTTCGGCAACACAAGACAGAATTACCTCTTCGACGGGCGTTTCACCAAGCAGCACGTTGTAAACACACCCATCAAGGGCTCGTTTGTCGATACCATAACCGCTTGTTGCATTGCCCTGCGGGTCGAGGTCAACCAAAAGGACTTCTTTACCCATAGCACCTAAAGCAGCGGAAAGATTTACTGCAGTGGTCGACTTACCAACGCCGCCTTTTTGGTTGATGATAGCAAGGATTTTTGTCTGCCCGATCGCATGAGCCACCTTGGGCTTGTCGCGGAAGGGGATAAAGGTGCGAATATCGTCGTCATCTTCATCTTCGGCTTCAACGGCGTCTTCCGAGGAAGTAGACTCCATTTCCGGATCAGTTTCCTCTGCAGCTTCTTCATGCTCGGAGGTTCGCTCGACCACCTCTGCATGTTCATTGATTTCGTCGTAGCTGCTCTGAAGAACCTCTTCTTTGATCTCTTCAGGGTTCTGACTGCGCTCAGTCACGGAAGTCACGGGAACATTTTTTGCTTTTTTTCGACTACCGAACAGCCCCACGAGCTCTCCTCTCTTTTTTGCCTACCAGACAAACTATTGCTTCACTTGAATACCCTATAAAGGGTAAGCAAATGTTTGCTGTTTCACGTGAAACAGCAAACATAAAAAATAACAAAATGCCCCACATCTCATCGAACAAAAACAAGATTGACGCTATACAACAAAATCAGCGAAACACAACTCCGTTTGACGGACAGCATAATGGGATAGCCCAGAAGCAGAGCAAAATGCCCCTTTGTTTCGATTATTTGATAATACCCTTGCCATACCCTTTAGAAAATAGAAAGGTATACGGTTTTTCCTCGAAGCACCGCATTTCCATTCCCAAACAACGATCAAGCAAATGTCGGCTTCCCGAAACCAGTGCACAAAAGGAACCCGAGAAAAAAACGAGGCCACACGAAGCTCTATAACGGCCAAACAGAAACAGACTTGAATAGATACTCAAAATATAGAAAACAGGCTCTTATAAAGAGCCTTAAAGCCCCTTTAGCGCAATAAGTTCAACATAGGACCCTTCAGAACGCTCAAAGAACAAAAAGAGTCCTTGGAATAATTCCAAGGACTCTTTTCTTAAAATGGTTTCTTTTGTGCCATACCGACTCTTCGGGGAAGCTTCATCGAAGGATTGCATCGCTTTCTAAATACGATGATGGCTCGACTCGTCTCCCCATCGGAAAGCGTAAAGCCTCTCGAAGAAACAAATTCCATTCCCAATTTGCGAGCAATTTCCCGAGCATGCTCAAGTTCCTCTGATTCACTGTGGGTCTTGTAACATACCAAGCGTCCGCCTTTAGCCAACAAGGGCGATGCGAGCTCGAGCAGTGAAGCCACGGAGGAAAGCGCGCGGGCAGTGACCAATGAAAAGCGGTTGGGCTGCTGCAACGCAAGATCCTCAATGCGCCCATGGTAGGTTGAGACAATGTCGTCAATACCAAGCTCGGCGGCAAACGAATCAAGGGCGCGTGTCTTCTTGCCAACGGAATCAGCAAGAAGGGTTTCCCTCCCCGTCATGATCGCCAAGGGAATACCGGGAAACCCAGCGCCCGAGCCCATATCGAGATACGGACCTTCCAGCGCCTCCCCAACTTCAGGAAGGCCGGCGAGCGAATCCTCAACGTGAAGAACCTGAGCAGACTCCCAATCAACGATTCGGGTAAGGTTCGTTACCTTGTTTTCCTCAATAACCAGTTCAAGATGCTTATCGAGTAGCTCCCTCTGCCTTTTGTTGGGCGCATGTTGTTCAGCACTCATGCCAGGATCCCTATCGTGGGCTTACCACGACACGACGGGCACGACCCTCGCCCTCGGAAACGGTTTCGACGCGATCATCTCCGCGCAGAGCAATATGCACGATGCGACGCTCGTAGGGAGTCATGGGGCGGAGCTTGATGCTGCGATCCTGGTCTACTGCCTTGTCGGCTGCATTCAAAGCAATATCCTCGATCTTCTGACGCTGACGAGCCTTATAGCCTTCAACGTCGACCACGATGGGATAGCGATGACCAACAATGCGGGACGTAATAGACGAAATAAGGAATTGAAGCGAATCGAGCGTACGACCGTGACGACCGATCAAAACAGCCAAATCGTCACCAGTGATGTCAAGGATAAGCTCACCTTCATCACCTTCATACTCTTCGATGGTCACTTCTCCGACATTGAAATACTTCAAGATATCCTGAATGGCCTCGATAGCCGTATCGGCGATCCTGTCCACTTCCTCTTCAGAATATTGGCCCTCACCTTCGTATTCCTGAGATGAGGATTCGTCCTGAACCATGTTCTCTTCTTCCATTAAAAACTCCTTACATTCAAATCTCCCCTCCGCGGTAGAACCACGAAGGGGAGGAGACGGCAAAAAATATGTGAAGTAGCGTTACTTGCTCTTCTTGTGAGGGCGAGGTTTCTTTTCCTTGCGAACCACGTTGACTTCCACGGGCTTAACCTCAACCTTTTCAGCTTCGACTTCTTCGTCCTTATGCTTCATAACCTTAGTAGAGATTACCTGCTGCAGAACGCCGAATACAGAAGAAGTTGCCCAGAACAGCAAAACGCCGGTAGGAGAACCCCAACCAAGCCACAGCATGAACAGGGACATAATGCCCATCATAACCATGGTCTGGGTCTTCTGTGGGCTGTTCGTACCCATCTGCTGAAGCAAGGAGGGCAGGAAGGTACAGAATGCAAACAGAAGGAGAAGGATGCCGTAAGGCAAGAACTCCAAGAAACCCTGGCCGAACATCGCAGAAGGCGAAGAGAGCAGCGAAGGCAGAACATTATAGAAGGAGTAGGTCATGCCTTCGGTACGGGAGCCCATTTCCTGCAATACCTGGAACAGGGCAACGAAGATAGGCATCTGAAGGAACAGGGGCAAGCAACCGGTAATGGGGTTGAAGCCGATCTCTGCATAAACCTTCTGCATTTCCTCAGCCTGACGCTGCTGGTCGTCAGCGTACTTTTCCTGGATCTCCTGGATGCGAGGAGTGAACTGCTGCATTCGATAAGAAGAGCGGATCTGCTTCTGCATAAGGGGGAACAGGATAAGACGGAGAATAAGCGTCACGATGATGATCGCCAAACCCCAGTCGGCAACGAAGCCATACATAGCATCGATGCACCAGAATATGGCGTCTTTAAACGCGTCCCACATGTGTACCTTTGTCCTCTCGGTTCGGGGGTTGATTATTAAAGATGAAAGGTATCCGGCACGGGGTCATACCCGCGGCCTCCACCTGGTCTGCAGCGCAGAATGCGCTTGCAGGTAAGATACAGACCTTTAAGGAAACCGAATCGCTGAACCGCAACAAGTCCATATTCCGAACAAGTGGGAATGAACCGACAAGTTGCGGGGAGCAGGGGCGATATAGCAAGACGGTAGAACTTGATCATCAACAACAGAACCCCCTTGGGGATAGCTGATATTTTCGACCAGACTTTCAAGACCAAATACTTGCTTTAATACGATTCCATGATCTTCTTGCATGTGGAAACCAGCTTCTGGTATTCAACACGCGTTGTTTTCCTGTTAGCCATGAAAATGACATTCAACTCCGGCCAAGGGCCACCGATATCGTGGCAAACGGCGCGTAAGCGGCGCTTCGCTGAGTTGCGCCACACCGCATTACCGTTCTTCTTGCCCGCTATAAAAGCAACACGGCCACTAGGGCCGTGTTGGGTATCTCCCCGGTACACGATCATAGTTACGCAGGGAGTTGCATGTCTTTTTCCGTGCGAGAACAGGTAGGAGATCTCAGTGCTGGATTTGATGGTTCCTAACACGGTTTCTCACAAGGAAAGTTAGGCACAGAGACGCTTGCGGCCCTTTGCACGGCGAGCAGAGAGAACGGCGCGGCCGCTCTTGGTAGCCATACGTGCACGGAAGCCGTGAGTCTTTGCGCGCTTGCGGGTGTTCGGTTGATAGGTGCGCTTCATTACTTTTCCTTTCAGATTTACAGTAACCTCGAAATTATACGATGAAGAAGCCGCGCGTCAATAATAAAGAAAGAAGTCAGGCACCCTATTTCACGGGTCAACACAGAATGAACACGCAAACGACGGCTGCGCTACGCCCTACTAACGACATTTAGCTCATCGCTATCGAGGATATGACCCCGCAAGGCCCAGTGGAGCTCGTTGAAATAAAAGCCAGGTTGCAAATCCAGCTCGCAATCAAGCGCATACACCGTAAGCGTATAACGGTGATCCTTATCGGGCGGGCACGGTCCGATGTACCCACGAATCACTTCTTCGCTTGTCTCCTCGGCGCGAGACAAGCAGCTGTTTGAACCCTGCACGAAGGAAAATTCACCGCTATGGCTGGCGTTTTCGGGAATCAAGACAGTATCAGGACTCACTCCGCATGCAGCCCAGTGAATCCAGGCAAAGCCACATACGGGAATGGAGTCGTAATCAACGAGCGAAAGAGCAAGGGACTTGGCCCCCTCAGGCACACCCGATACCTCGATGGGAAATGAACAAATATTGTTGCCATCACGACGCAGTTCCGGAGACGAATATTTTCCAAAACGATCGGGCAGCATGCCTTTTTCATCCAACGGGATAGCGATCTTCATAGTTTGTCCACCTCACTTTTCCCCAAGGAAAGCAACTTATACACAATTTGTTTATATAGCATTGTGGATAATGTTGATAACTTTCCAGGTGTTTCAGGATACTTACCCACCATTATCCCAGAGGTTGCAGCAACCCTTCCAGGAAACAAAAATTCGTCTTCAGAATATAGGTGGAAAAGCGGTTTAAACTTCATAAAATACAGGCTTTTAACTGGTCTTTTATTGTTATCAACACCTCAATTTGCCTGCTGCATGCATATCAGCGAAGCGGTTTAAATACCTTGACTTCAACAGCTAAAAGTGAAAGCGCTAAAGCTACTTTTCCAAAATAGTTTTCCAAAATGACTTTCAGGTTTTTCACATTTTTCTTCAGGCGTTTTCAATGTTTTCCACATTTTATTGAAAGAATGTTGAAAACTTCGAAAACACGAGGAAAAGACGGTGGAAAGTTTGAAAAAGTGTGAATAACCGTCTAGAATGAATGAAAAATCAGCTCGATCTATGCCTTATAAAGGAATATCGGTCGGGCTCTTTTTCTCATGTTTTGAAAAAATCGGAAAGCATCATGAACCAAGAAAACGCACCACATATGCAGCCGATGGAACAAGCGGGGGAGCAAGGGGCGGTGCCATACCCTCCCTACAACGAGGGGCGGCCTGCAACCGAAGCGGCAGCACCAAACGCTCAGCCCGCCCAGACATCCATTCCTCCCTACGAGTACAGACAGGGGCAATTCCATCCCTATCCTGCTCAGGGTACCCAAATGCAGCCTTACCCAGGCATGCCCTACGGCATGCCTTATGGAGGTTATCCACAACCTGGCTACACCGTACCAGCGCACAACCTGCCCCCCACGGCGCAAATGGCAAATGCCAACGGCCAACCATCGCAAGGGCAACCGTTTTCCGTCAACATGGCAAACAACCCAGAGCCGCAGGTCGCAGCTCAGGGAGCCGCAGGCTACCCTATTGGATACCAGCAACCACAGACTGGCTATCCCCAACAAGCGTTTCAGCAGTTCGCCGCAGCAGCGAACCCACACGTTATGCAGCCAGCGGCGGCGCAGCCCTACCCCCAAACGGTGCAGCAACCGGCTTCGGATGCCTACCAGGGCGAGCAGCCGTTCGTGCCCTCCTTTGTGGAACCGGCAACGTATGGCGAAGATTACGCCCACACAATGAATGGCGGCATCATCGAATCCGTCGAAGAGACGGCACCTTCGCAGAGCTTCGATTACCATCACATAACCACGCCCGCGCGCATTGCAATATATGATTCGCTGAAAACAGCGCCACGCGTAATACAAGTGCAGGGCGGTCCCACACACGAATACATCGAGCACATTGCTTCCTTGACCTACAAAAACGCCAAAGAAGCAGGCGGGGTGATCCCTTACACCGTGATCAGGGAAGTATCCGAAAATTTCATTCACGCCAACTTCAACGAAGTGGTGGTATCAATTTTCGACCAAGGCAATACCATTCGTTTTGCGGATCAGGGCCCAGGCATCAAGCACAAAGATCTCGTGCAAGAACCGGGATTTTCCTCTGCCATCGAGCCGATGAAACGCTACATACGAGGCGTGGGGTCGGGCTTGCCTATTGTGAAGGACTACTTAAGCACCTCTCACGGGCATATCGAGATCAAAGACAACGTGAATCAGGGCTCGGTGGTGACCATCAGCCTGGTTGCGTCGCGAACAACAGACGAAGAAATTGAGGCGGCTCAGATCCCCGACCTCACCGAAAACGAAGCTGCCGTGCTTAAAGCCCTTCTTCCGAACAACACCCTAGGCGTAAGCGAGGTCAGCAAGGCCACCGACATCGCCGTGGCTAGCGTTCATACCGCTTTTTCAAAGATGGAAGAGGCGGGTCTCGTGGAAAAGGTGAATAAGAAGAGAACGCTCACCCCGCGAGGCACGCAGGTTGCCCTATCCTTGTAAACGACAGACGGCGCATCCCACGCCAACGGAATGGAACTACGTAGAACCTTATGGATATCGAACAGACGTGGACAGACCTGATGCGACAACTGAAGTCGTATCCCACCATCAACGCATCTCAAATCGATGCGTTCTTCTCGCGTGTTCAAATCCAGGCAGCAAGCCCTGGTTTCATCATGCTCACCTCGGACAATGCCTTTATTAAAGATTGGATCGAAAAACATTATCTGAAAGATATCCAGAAGGCACTCAACGATCTGTACAACCTGGACTTTCAGGTGCTAATAGAGGTCGACCCCACCGCAGCGGCACCGGTACCTGCAGCTCAGCCCGCACCCGCAGCGACCCCTTCGTCCCCTGCTGTCGCACCGCAAGCGGTCCAACCGCAACCGAAACCCGCAGCAACAAGCGCACAGAACGCGCCTGTTCCAGCCGTCCAGTCCGCTAATGCCGGCACACCCCAGCCCACCCATTCGGTAGCGCAGGCAGAAGCATCTGAACCGCAATCGCAGAAAACAGAGACGAACGGCGACGAGGCAACAGGGGAAGCAGCGCTCACCTTCGATTCCTTCGTTATTGGAGAGTCGAACCGCATGGCCTACAACATGGCAGTGGAGGTAGCGGACCGCCCCGGTTCGTCCGAGTTGAACCCACTCTTTATATATGGGCGATCTGGTGTGGGAAAAACGCACCTTATGTGCGCGATTCAGAACTACATCAAGGAAACCCGCCCAGAGCTCAACGTGTGCTACATCGATTCGATGGAACTGGTAAACCGCTACTCAGACGCCGCAATTGAAAAGAGTGTCGATAAGCAAAGCTTCAAGAATTTTGAGGGCTATTTCCAGCAGGCGGATGTACTGCTCGTCGACGATATCCAGGGGCTCCAGAGCAAACCCGGCACGCTCAACGCGCTGTTCCGCATCTTCAATTCGATGATCCCGAAGGGCAAGCAGTTTGTATTCTCCGCAGACCGAGCGCCGAAAAACATCGACCTCGACGAACGCTACGTGTCCCGATTTAACTCGGGAGCCACGATAGATATTCAGCCACCCGACGACGAGACGAAACGCAACATCATCAAGAGCCTCATTCGCCACTACCAGAGCCGAGAAAACACATCGTTTGTTATCACAGACGAAATCCTCGACTACATCGTGGACAACTCCAGTTCAAACATTCGCGAACTGAAGAGCGCTATCACCAACGTGATATTCGCCATGAAGATGAACAAGGACCACACGCTTTCGGAAGGCCAGGTCAAGGAGCTTCTTGGCAATCACTTTATCGGCGGAGGCAAGAAACGCATCACAATAGAGATGATCCAAGCCGCCGTTGAAGATTTTTACGGCGTTTCACACAAAGACATCGTGGGGCGCGGCAGGGCAAGAAGTATTGTTCGGCCGCGGCAGGTTGCAATCTATCTGTGCCGAGACCTGTCTGAAACCACGCTAAGCAATATCGGCAAGGCCTTCAATCGCGATCACACTACGGTGCTCCACTCGTGCGAGCTCATTTCAAGTCAGATGCAAGAAGACCGAAACCTACGAGAAGAGCTGGAAGCAGTGCGCGAAAAAATCCGCATCCAGCAGTATTAAAACCTGTTGACAAACGGTGACAAAACATGGGGATTACCCCATACCTTTGTGGAAGAAGTTTTCCCCACGTTTTCCCTGTGGATAACCAAGGTGCTTTTCCACAGAGTTCCCGACAGGTGTTTTTCCGCGTTCATCAGGCAAAAGAGAAGTTATCAACATATCCACCCTGATTATTACTTCTACTATTAGTTATTTATTAAAGAATAGAGAAGGAATTAATGGGGAGGAAAACTCGATTGTGCAACTCAATTGCCAATCGAGAATCAGCTTGGCTAGAACAGGTATCATAGCCAAGAGGAACAGAGGACAGGAGCAGCAATGAAATTCAGCGTTAACCAATCGGAGCTTCAAAACGCCCTAGCGGTTGTAGTTAAAGGATCCTCCACCCGTTCTACGCTTTCAATTCTTGCTGGTGTGTATATCAAGGCAGAAGAGGGAAGAATCACCCTTCAAACCACCAATCTGGAACTCTCCATTAAGGTAACGTGCTTCGCTATGGTGGAAGAGCCCGGAGAAACGGTAGTGCCAGCAAAACTCTTCGGTGACATCATCAAGAACCTTCCCGATATGGCAGTTCGTGTTGAGGCAGACGAAACCACCGCAACGGTATTCTGCGATAGCACCACGTTCTCATTGAAAGCGCTCAATCCTCTTGACTTCCCCGCTTTCCCCGAAATCGAAGCCGATCAGGAAGCCTCGTTCCCCTTCAATGCGTTTTCTTCGATGGTCAAGCGCACGGCTAAGGTCGTTTCTCACGACGAAACGCGTATTGTGCTTACGGGCGTACTTGTTTCTTGCGTAGGTTCCACTTTGAAAATGGTGGCGACCGACTCCTATCGCCTGGCTGTTTCCGAAACTGAGCTCGATTCGCCATGCCCTGAAGAGTTCGAAGCGGTTATTGCCGGTTCTTTCCTTCAGGACATTGCTTCTCTTCCTCAGTCAGAAGACCCTATTACGATTGCGCTTAACGACAACCAAATCGTGGTTACCTATCGTGACACCACATTTATCAACCGTCGCATCGAGGGCACCTTCCCGAATTACAAACAGCTTATTGCCGAGGGTCATTCCACCCGCGCAACGCTTTCGACCCATGCGCTTACTGATGCAGTTCGTCGTGTTTCTCTGCTCAGCAATAAGGTTTCCCCTGTACAGGTTCGCGTCGATGCCGAATCCGGTGTGGTAACCCTGCTCACCAACTCTCAAGACATTGGCAATGCTCAGGAAAATCTTATTTGTGAGGTTGATGGCGAATCGGTTGATATTGCATTCAACTTCACCTTTATGCTCGATGGTCTGAATTCCATTGATACCGATGCGGTTCATCTTGATTTGTTCGGGCCCATGAAGCCTGGCATTCTGCGCGCCGCGGAGGGCGAGAACTTCCTTTACCTCATCATGCCCGTACGCGTGTAGATTGCGGTTTTCTGGCTCCATGGGGCTCACTATCGAAAACATCGCGTGCCGTAATTTCAGGTCGTATGAGCAGTTCGAGCTTGATGGCATCGGGGGGCTAACCCTAATCGTCGGGCCGAATGCGGTGGGCAAGACAAACCTTCTTGAGGGTATCCAGCTTGTCACGGCTTGCTCGTCGTTTCGCAGTTCAGTGCCTAGCCACTTGGTTCGTGCCGGTCAAGATGCGGGCATGTTCTCCGCGGCAATACGCGGCGATGGACGATACCTTGATATGGAATTGCGTGTTTCACGTGAAACACGCGAGTATTTTGTCAATGGGAAGAAAAAACGCCCCCGCGATATCCGGGGCACGTTGCCTTCTGTGCTGTTCTCTCCTGAAGATTTGGAGCTGGTGAAAGGCTCCCAATCGTTTAAGCGCGCGCAGGTTGATCAGATGGGTGCTCAACTGAGCACGAATTACCATGCGGTACGGAAGGACTATGAAAAGATCCTTCGACAGAAGAATCGCTATCTGAAGGAGAACGTTTCGCCTCTATTCCTTCAGAGCATCAACGAGGTTGTTGCTACGGTCGGCTCGCAGCTGTACCGCTTGCGTTGCGAGATGATTGCGGCGCTTTCGCCTTATCTGAAGGAATGTTATCGAGAGATTTCGGGCGGACGCGAATCGGTCGAACTAGTGTACGTTCCCTCATGGCTCCGCAAGTCGTTCGATCTCGACCGCATTCCTTCGGTTGAGGCGATTGACAGGACCGCCGCTCAGGAGCGGCTCATTAGCGCAATGGAAGAGGATGCTCATAGGGAGCACGAGCGACGCATATCCCTTTATGGCCCCCAGCTCGATCTGGTAGAGTTCTACCTTGATGGGCTCAATGCTCAGCAGTTTGCATCGCAGGGGCAGCAGCGAAGTTTAGTTCTGGCGTTTAAGATGGCACAGGTTGAGCTTATCGCGGAACGATTGGGCCAGAACCCCGTTTTGCTGCTCGACGATGTGATGAGCGAGCTTGATGCGACGCGCCGCGATGCGCTGCTTTCTCTGATCTCCGGCGAGGTGCAGACGTTTGTGACTGCTACCAATGCGGAAAAAGTAAGCCCAGCGCTTTCCTCGTTGGCGCGTGTGGTGCAGATTGGCGGCGAATAGGTATGGTTGAATTCGATAGCGATTGGGGGTCGTCACGCGATCCTCGCCGTTATATCGCCGTGGTGAATGAGCGGAATAATTCCCTCCGCCCCGTTTCGTCTTCGCTTTCCTCTTTCGCTTCGTCGATGCCCGAAGAAGTTAAGAAGCGTGTTCTTGTGCAGCGCAAGATAGAAAAGACCCATGCCCAGTTTGCTGAGCTGGTGGATCCTTTTATCCTCAAACACACCAATTCGGTATATCTGCTCAAAAGCCAGGCGGTTGAGGGAGCGTACGATCTGGTGGTGTATCTGGACAACTCAACGTGTGCCGCTGAGCTGAATGCCCGCAGGGAGTTGCTTCGCTTTGAATACCTCGATCGCTTTAATACGACCATAGATGTGTTTGAGATTCGTATTTCGAGGGGTCCGTATAGGGACAAGCACCCCTTTGCCAAGCCCCTTAGCTCAAATACTCAGCCTAAAGAACGAAGTCTCAGCGAAGAAGAAACGGCGCGAATAGAAGAGATGACGTCGGCTATCGAGGATCCTCGTTTAAGGGCTTCGTTCCAACGCGCTATGACGGCTCAGAAGCGTCGAAATGAGTCTTCTTCATAAAAAATGCCCAACACAATGGCTTTTATACCCGCAGAAGCGCTCTGAATGCCCTCTGACGCTGATAGATGGCAAGGTATCTTGCCTACTCTGCTATAATAATAAGGTTCTAAATCCCCTCGATACGTCGCTTTAGGCGTATCAGATAGCAGAAAGAGGAGGAAATACGTGGCTTCAGACGAATCCCACTACAGCGGCCAAGACATTCAGATCTTGGAAGGCCTTGAAGCAGTGCGCAAGCGCCCTGGCATGTATATCGGTTCTACCGACGTAAAGGGGTTGCATCACCTAGCGGTGGAACCGATATACATGCCCGGCCGTTTGCGGACCGCTTCCAGACCCTCCAGAACCTGAATCTGCTCCGCGCCGTATTCCTGTGTTACTTTCGTTTCGTCAGACATATATGCCCTCCTGCGTGATATGCTTCAATTATTCGCGAATGCTTCCCTTTTCTATCTGAATTGTTTTTCCCAGTTTGGTGAACCGTCCCGGTTCGCAGCAGGTGATGAATAC
>ENA-OPRX01001251-OPRX01001251.1-human-gut-metagenome-genome-assembly--contig:-NODE-1251-length-13107-cov-5.707401_pt1 | contig 13107 bp, 16 predicted proteins | sample MGYA00241450_ERZ501892 | MGnify/ENA primary metagenome ERZ501892 (study PRJEB25962, sample SAMEA2042223) | human gut metagenome | biome: human gut; feature: human-associated habitat; material: faeces...
AACTTTGCGAAGTCTTATTACACATGGAGTAACAGCAAAGAAGCGATTGAAGCAAGGACGCAGGCAATCAGCGGTTATCTGACAAAGGAATTGCAGGACTTGAATGTGGATACCATTAGAACCGATATACCGACCAGCTCCACAGTTACAGATGTGATTGTGTGGCATATCGAGCAATCGGGAACGGACACTTTTTCTGCTACCTACGAAGTAGATCAGCAGATAAAAGAGGGAGAACAGACAAGCAATGTGAAAGCGACTTATACTGTAAAAGTCCATGTAGACGCTGACGGGGATATGGTAATCGTTCAGAACCCTACCCTTGCACCAGCAATCGAAAAATCAGACTATGAGCCTAAGACACCAGAAGCAGACGCAAGCGTGGACGCTGATACGGTAAATGACGCTACCGCTTTTCTGGAAACATTCTTTAAGCTGTACCCAACAGCGACGGAAAAAGAGCTTGCTTACTATGTATTGGGAAATGTGATTGAACCTATCGGCAGGGACTACCTTTATTCTGAACTGGTAAACCCTATCTTTATAAAGGACGGCGACAATGTGAAAGTCAAGGTTGCGGTAAAATTCATTGATAATCAGACAAAGTCTACGCAGGTATCGCAGTATGAGCTTGTGCTACATAAGGATAGTAACTGGAAGATTGTAGGATAAATGATATAGCGTGCATTTCCTATCAGATTTGCACGCTTTTACAAAACGACAAGAAAACTGTGCAAAAATATTGACTTGTAATGACCGAATGCTATAATATAAATGACAAGTGTACTTGGTATTATTTGAAAGGAGCGTTATATAATGGATAAAGAAAAAATACTATCACAAAACAAAAAAGAGAATCTATATCTTGATGAATACGAAAAACATATTAAACTTCAAGGGAAATCTTTTGGCTTAATGTTTGTTTTATTTATCTGCATTTTAATTCTTTTCATTAAAGCAGTTTGTAAAGAACCTTACTATGACATAATGACAATTATTGGGTCTGTGGCATTTGGCTCTATGGGTTATGAAGCACATATTTCAAAAAATAAATCCAAATTTGTTATTGCTTTATTCTTTCTTCTATTTATGGGGTATTACTTTTATAAATTTTTAATGGTAGGTTTATAGAATGGACGAACATTTAATTTTGCGAAACAGATTAAAAACTGTACGAAAAGAAAAAAAATTATCACAAACAGAATTAGCTGAACTAGTCGGGGTTTCTCGGAATACAGTTAGTTCTATTGAAACTGGACAATTTAATCCAACAGCAAAATTGGCATTAGTGCTTTGTATAGCTTTAGATAAAAAATTTGAAGAATTATTTTATTTTGATTAAAGGAGAGAACGATTATGGAATTAGAGGAATTGATTGTTGAAATAGTTATAGGATTGTTTTTACTTTTTACATCTTATCAAATAGGAATAAAAGAGAATATTACTTTATTACATGGTTATCATTATACACAACTTGACCCTAAAGATAAAAAGGTGTTTACAAAAAAAATAGGAATAGGCACTTTACTGGTTAGTATTGGTATTCTTGTTATGCCGATTATCAATTTAATCTCTCATTCTGAATTAGGCTATTACATAGGTCTTATTTTGATTGTTGTAGGAGTGTTTTATATCATATTCATCATTGTAAAATACAATGGAAAACTTATTAGCTTTAAAAAGTAGAATTGAGGTATGAATATGATAGGACTGAACAAAAGAGATATAAAAAAGGCATTGAAAGCTGGTGCAAAAGCTGGCGGTGTATCATTGGCTGATGTTCGGGCGGATATTGAAGCTACGATTGATGAAGCTATGAATAGCACCGACCCAGAGGTGCAGGCAAATTTCAAAAAGTATTTTGGGAATAAACGCCCTACACCAGAAGAATATATTTATATCATTACGAAAAAGACAAAGGCAAAATTATAATAAAAGGGTCGTGGAAATGCTTCACAAAATTGTGATCTGCATTATCACGGCTCTTTTACTCTCTGTTTACTTTCAAAACTGTAAGTGTAATTGAATACTGCCCTTGCTATAATTTAATTGTATTCCAAAACAAATAAATGTGGCAGGAAGAAAGGAGCGATTTTTAATGGAACACATTTTAAATTTAGAGCAAGTAAAAAAATACTACGGGGGTAACTCTGGAAATATCACAAAGGCAGTAGACGGTATTTCTATGTATGTAGATAAGGGCGAATTTGTCGCAATCATGGGAGCTAGTGGTTCTGGAAAGACTACCCTATTAAACTGTATCTCTACGATTGATACTGTAACCAGCGGACACATTACAGTCAATAATCAAGATATTACCAAAATCAAGGATAAAGATTTTGCTGATTTCAGACGTGAAAATTTAGGGTTCATTTTTCAAGATTTCAACCTTTTAGATACTTTAACGATTGGAGAAAACATTTCTTTATCATTGGTTATCAACAAACAGAACCCTACTGATATTGAGAAAAGAGTTCATGCTATCGCCGATAAATTGGGTATTCGTGATATTTTATCGAAATTTCCTTATGAAGTTTCTGGCGGACAAAAACAGCGTTGTGCTTGTGCTAGAGCCTTAATCAATGAACCGAAACTGATTTTAGCTGATGAACCGACGGGAGCTTTGGACTCAAAAGCTTCCAGATTATTACTGGAAACAATGTCTGAAATCAACAAGAAAATGCAGGCTACTATTTTAATGGTAACACATGACCCGTTTAGTGCGTCTTTCTGTGAACGTATTTTGTTCTTGAAAGACGGTAAAATATTCAATGAAATTTTCAGAGGGGAAAAAAGCAGAAAAGATTTCTTCAATGAAATACTGGATATATTAACCTTGCTCGGAGGTGAAGTGGGAAATGTTAGGTAAGTTAGCGTATAGAAATACAAAAAGAAATATTAAAGATTATTTGATTTATCTGATAACCGTTACTGCATCCTTTTCTCTTATATTTGCTTTTAATTTGGTGGCAAATTCTGATGAAATTGTAAAGTTATGTTCCAGTATGGATGCATTTAAGAATTCATTGTTCGCTGTAAATATTCTTATTATTTTTGTGATATGCTTTTTGATCAACTATACAACGAAATTTATGTTTGAAAAAAGAAGTAAAGAATTAGGAACATATATGCTTCTTGGCATTAAGAAAAAAGAAATTGCCCACTTAGTTGTAATTGAAAACATACTGTTGGGAATTTTAGCATTTGTATTAGCTATTCCTATTGGCTTTTTATTCAGCCAGTTTGTGTCGTTAGTAATTGTAAACTTACTGGGTATTCCAAAAACTCTCTTTATTTCTTTGAATTTTGTTTCTATTGGACTATTGATAATTTATTTTTTAACTATTTATGTTTTGGTTTTACTTAATCTATTAAGAAGAATAAGTAAAATGACGATACGTGATTTTCTTTACTTTGATAAACAAAATGAAAAGAAAATGTTCCGTGACAGTAAAAAAAGAAATGTCATTTTTGTTTTAAGTATTATTCTTGGTGTGATTTCTCTTTTTCTCTGGAATTCACGTTGTACTATGGATAATTTTAATAAGCAAGAAACACTCACCTGTTTGATGGTAAGCGTAATCATGTTGATTATCAGCATTTATGGTATATCTACAACTTGTGCAGATATGTTCTTGACTGTTTTGTTAAAGAATAAAAAAATGAAATATCAAAATGACAATCTGTTTGTAGCAAGAACATTTGCTTCTAAAGCAAGAACAATGAGCTTCACATTTGGTACATTGTCTATGTTGATTTTAACTTCACTGCTGGCTCTGAATTATTCTAGTATCAACAAAGCTTCGTATGATATCAGCGTGAATTTAAATGCACCATATGATATACAACTCTTTGATGATAAGCAGGTATTTGATGAATATATTCGAGTAATTGAAGAAGAATATACGATTGATAATACCATTGAGTACGACATTTATAAAGAGCCGAATCATCAGGTACAAAAATTCTTCCAATCAGAATATTATGATTTTGACCCAGTCTTGAAGTTAAGTGATTATAATAGGTTACTAGAATTAAGAAAGATGCCGTTGCTTTCTTTAAATGATAACGAATACTATATAGTTACAAATAGCAAGTTTGCATATGAGGTTGAAGATAACAAAGACATTGAAACCATAACAGTAGCAAATAAAAATTTGAAATTAAAAGGATATGACACTAAGTCTTATTGGAACTCTATAACTAATACTGGCAGATTTGTTGTTGTACTTCCAGATAAATATGTTCAAGGACTTGAAGTATCAGAAAATCATTTGATTATAGATACAAAAGAAGATACAGACGCAGAATTAGAAAATAAGATAAAAGAAGATATGCAACATCAATTAGTAAAGGTTGATGAAAATGGAGAAATAAATGATGAGTCGTATAGAGTAAACGTAAGAGGTGCAGAAATAGAACAACAAAAAGCAATGGTTGCAATAGTAGTCAGTCTGTTTATGTACATTGCATTTATTTTGATTTCCGCAGTAGGAACAATTTTGGCAGTTCAATCATTGAGCGACTCTACTAAATACAAATATCGCTACCTGACCTTGCGAAGATTAGGAATAAATGATAAGTCGCTATTTAAGACAATCAGAAAACAATTATTGATATTATTTTGTGTCCCTGCAATATCAGCAATATTGTGTTCTTTTGTGATGATGTCGTCATTGAATAATGTGTATCAACAAATTTTGGGAGATAAACACCTTTATCTAATGTACTTTGGCTTGAATTTAATTATCTTCTTCCTAATTTATAGTATTTACTGGATAGCGACGTATATCGGTTTCAAACGAAATATCAATGAGGAGAGTTAGATTTTTCTAGCTCTCCTGCTGTGGAATTATTATAATGGTAAATCAAGGGGGTGTTGAAATGAGAATAGCGATTATCGAAGATGATGAAATCACTCGTTTGGAGCTTTCTAAACTATTGAACACACAAGGATATGAAACAGTTTTATTGACTGACTTTGGAAATCTGACAGAGGAATTAAAGCAATATTCCATAGAACTGGTTCTGCTTGATATTAACCTGCCGTATGAGAATGGCTATGAAGTATGCAGGAAAATAAAACAAGTCATGCCAGTACCGATTATCTTTGTAACAAGCAGAGATACAAATGCTGACGAATTGAAAAGTATTCAAGTGGGCGGAATTGACTTCATCACAAAGCCGTATGACACGCTTATTCTTCTTGAGAAGATCAAGCGTGCATTGCAGTTGTCAAACCCGAGTAATTTCCGTGAGCTTGTCAAAAAAGATTGTACCCTTGATTTACATTTATCCATTTTGAAGTATCAAGAGCAAAGCATTGAACTGACAAGAAATGAATTTCGTATTTTGTACTACTTCTTTATGAACGAAGATAAAGTTATTAGCAAAGAAGAACTATTGGAAAAGCTGTGGAATGACAAATATTATATAGACGAAAATGTATTATTGGTTAATATGACCCGTCTAAAAAAGAAAATGAAAGAAATCGGTATTGTTCATTTATTGGAAAATATACGAGGAAAGGGTTGGAAACTGTGAGTTTTTTTACATTCTTAGAAGAAAAAATAACAGAGATATTGTTTCAGCTTTTCTTTCTTGCCGTAGTAGCATTTCTCTTGATTTTCTACGGTGTAGATACGCTGTTTGTTGTATCGCTGGTAATTCTGTTCATCAGCATACAAGGGCTTTTTCAATGGTGTTTGTATCGGAAGAAACGTAACGCTTCACAACATATTATTGATTTAGTAGACGGACTGGAAGAAACCTATTATATTGCAGACGTTTTACCAAAGCCAAAAGAATTTCAAAATAAAGCCTATTGCTACGCACTAAAAAAAGCCTGCAAATCTATGAATGATGAAATCGGCAAAATCACAGAGGAAAAGCAGGACTATCAAGAATATGTGGAAAGTTTCGTCCATGAAATTAAAATACCGATAGGAGCATTGTCTTTGACGTTTGACAATACAAAAAATTACACATTAAAAAAAGAAACAGACAAAATATTTCAGTTAGTGGAACAAATGCTCTACTATGCAAGAAGCGAAAATACGGAAAAGGACTATTTTGTAAAACAGTTGCAGTTAGACGAAGTGATACATAATGTCATTCTGAAATTCCGTCATTCGCTTATGGAAAGAAAAGCAATTATCAATATCCATGACATAGAAAATGTCATTTATACTGATGAAAAATGGCTGACATTCATTCTATCTCAAATCGTGCAAAATGCGATTAAGTATTTTGATAAGCAAGAAAATAAGCTGACGATATACAGTCAAGACAATGGTACAAATATATTACTTGTGGTTGAAGATAATGGTTGTGGAATAAAAGCGTCTGATTTATCCCGTGTATTTGAAAAAGGTTTTACGGGTTCAAATAGAAACAAGGCAAATGCAACGGGTATGGGACTGTATCTATCGAAAAAATTATGCGATAGGTTGGGCTTGAAATTGGATATTGCTTCTACGGAAAAAGAATATACAAGACTGACCATTACATTTCCAAAAGGAACAGTTCATAATTTTTCAGAGTAATTTGAAAACCATGCCAACATTGATACGGTGCTTTAAGGGGGCTTGCATTATGGAAAGCTTTAAGTACAATTCTTTGCAATCAAATTCCACCTAATAGCACACTATTAAAAATTGAATATGTTTTAGCTTTAAAGGCTCGTACAGACTATATGTTTTGTGCGGGCTTTTTTCATACCCGAAAAAATTTAAAAAATTTTTAATTTAGGGCTTTACAAATTTAGCGAACTAAAGTATAATCTAAAACATAACAACGATATTTAATTTTTTGAAGGGGGATTTTCAAATGAAGAAACTTTTACTTTTAGCAATGACGATGCTGATGGCAGTAATGCTGGTAGCCGGCTGCGGCAGCGACGGCCCGAAAAAAATGGTTGTAGGCCTTGACGACAATTTTGCGCCGATGGGCTTCCGCAACGAGAAAAATGAAATTGTCGGCTACGATATCGACATGGCACGTGAAGCCTGCAAACGCGCAGGGCTGGAAGTTGAATTTAAACCTATCGACTGGGCTTCCAAAGAAGCCGAAATGAAAGGCAAACGCATTGACGCCATCTGGAACTGCTTTACCGTTAATCCGGAACGTGCCGAAGTTTACCAGCTTTCCAAACCTTATATGAAAAACGCTCAGCTGATTGTTGTACCGGCAAATTCTTCCATTAATAAAATTGCCGACCTGGCCGGAAAAGTTGTAGCAGTACAGGATGACAGCACCGGTTCTTACATTATCGACGGCAACGACGAAATGCGCAATTCTCTGAAAGAATACAGAAAATATCCTGACTTTGCAGCTGTTTACATGGATATCGACAGCGGTCGTGTTGAAGCAGCAGTTGTAGACGCCGTACTTGCCCGTTACTATGACAGCAAAAACCCCGGCAAATACAGAATCCTTGAAGAAAACCTCGGTGATGAAGTTGTAGCCGTTGCTTTCCGTAAGGACGACAAAGATTATGCACCGCTGATTGACAAAGCGCTGGACGAAATGAAAAAAGACGGCACTGCCAAAAAGATTTCCGAACAATGGTTCAACGCTGATTTAACCAACTACTAAGATTTATTAAAGCCGCGGGCCGGTAGTAATGCTGCCGGTCCGCCAAACTGTTAATGCCCGAGGAGTAAAAAATGGATTATGTTATAAGCATCCTGCCGCAGATGTGGGAGGGAACCCTTGAAACTATAAGATTGTTTGCGATAACTATTGTGCTTTCGATACCGCTTGGCGTGCTTCTGGCGCTGGGGCGCGTATCCGGCTTTAAGGCGCTGCGCGATATAATCGGTGTTTATGTATGGCTGCTGCGCGGTACGCCGCTGATGCTGCAATTGCTGTTTGTATATTACGGCCTGCCGTTTATTCCCGGTATCGGCGTAAGGCTGGATGATTTTCCGGCTGCGGTATTTGCCTTTGTACTGAACTATGCCGCTTATTTCTGCGAAATTTTCCGCGCAGGCATTCAGGCAGTGCCTAAAGGCCAGTACGAAGCTGCCCGCACTTTGGGCATGAATTATGTGCAGACCATGCGCCGCATTGTGCTGCCGCAGGTTTTCCGCCTGATTCTGCCGCCGGTAAGCAACGAAACCATTACTTTGGTTAAAGATACTTCTTTAATTTACGTATTGGCAATGAATGACCTTTTGCGTACAACGCGCAACCTTGTACAGCGCGATTTCAGCATTACGCCGTTTTTGGTTGCAGGTGTGTTTTACCTTTTGATGACCCTTGTTTTAACCTACGGGTTCAATAAGTTGGAACGCAAATATTCCAGATATGACTGACAGGAGCATTTAGTATCATGAACAAAATTAACGCACAAAATATCTATAAAAGTTTTCAGGGGCTGGAAGTTTTAAAGGGCATTAATTTAAGTGTTGACGAAGGCGAAGTTGTTGCTGTTATAGGTCCAAGCGGCGGCGGCAAAAGTACTTTTCTGCGCTGCCTGAACAAGCTGGAAATTATCGACAGCGGCAAAATAGTTATAGACGGCGAAACGCTTGCCGAAACCAAACCGGACGGGCAGGTTGTTTATGCGCCTGGCGACGAAAGCCGCCGCATTGCCTGCAAAATGGGCATGGTGTTTCAGCAGTTTAATTTGTTTCCGCACATGACGGTGCTGGAAAACCTTATTGAAGCGCCGGTGCAGGTGCAGAAGCGCAACCGCGACGAGGTTATTGAAGAAGCGAAGGTTCTTTTAAGCAAGGTAGGGCTTTTGGAAAAAGCACACGAGCACCCGCGCCGTTTGAGCGGCGGGCAGCAGCAGCGCGTGGCCATTGCAAGGGCGCTGGCAACAAAACCTGCCATTATGCTGTTTGATGAACCTACTTCTTCGCTTGACCCGGAACTGACCGGCGAAGTTTTGCGCACCATGCGCGAACTGGCCGAAGAAAAAATGACCATGGTTGTTGTAACGCACGAAATGGGCTTTGCCCGCGAGGTTGCAACCAAAGTACTGTTTATGGCAGACGGTTACGTGCAGGCAGAAGGAACGCCGCAGGAAATTTTTGAAAACCCCCAGAATGAACGTTTAAAAGCATTTTTGCATAAAGTGCTTAAATAACAAAAAGGCATTGCGCGTTGTGAACTGCTCCCTGTCAAGAGGACAAATAAAAAAATAATTAGATTAACTTAAATCGCGTTATATCTAATTACTACGGGGCTTTTTATTACTAAATCTGTTTAATAAAAATAAAAACAGATTTGCTCTCTTTACAAAAAAACACCTACTAATCTATAATTTAGATAGTAGGTGTTTTTATATTATATTTAGTAAAGGAGAGATAAAAATTGTGTATAATTAACGATTATAGAGCTGTTATTGATGATCAAAATAAAACAGTTGCTGTCACTACAAGATATATACCTGGAGATAATAGCAAACATATGAGAGATATCGCTTTAGAGATTATTAAAGAAGCTCGCCAACGAATTTCTTATACATTTATTTTTCATTCAAATAACAGTCGTACTAATAATGTTCCTTATACTACAGACGCTGAACATTTAAATATTACTTTAAAAGATATTCAGGAATAGGATTTGGAAGTTCTTTGGATGGATGATATATTCCATCTTTATCTGGAATATACCAATATCCTCCGTTTAAAAACTGTCGGTGTTCCTCACAAATAGGAATTACATTGCCATCTATACCTATATCTATAGTAGCGTAATTATTACATTTACCTTCGAATCCACATTTTATAGGATTTCCGTTCTCGTTTTTTAAGTATTTTATTTCTTTATTGTCCATATTTTAAATACTATTAAACCTTATTTTAAACATACTTAATAGGAGTAGCTAATTTATATCTTCTTTTAGCTACTCTATTTCTATTTTATCCTATATATTAAAACTATTAAGATATTTTCTATATTCTAACGGAGCCATACAATTAAGCCGTGCCTGATACCTATGATTATTATAATAATATATGTATTCGGTAACAGCTTCTTTTAATTCTTCAAAGGTATGAAACTTACGAAGATAATACATCTCTGATTTTAACATACCCCAGAAAGCTTCCATAGGACCGTTATCTATACACCGGGCTATTCTGGACATGCTTTGAGTCATGCCCGCTTTATTCAACATTGTTTTAAATGTTTTAGAAGTATATTGAAATCCTCTATCGCTATGAAAAATAGGCTTAGCATTAGGATATTTTAAATGGGCATCGTTAAAATTCTTAAACACTAATTCATTACTGTTAGAACTACCAAGAACAAATGATACTATACTTTTATCTGCTAAATCTAAGATAGCGCTTAAGTAGGCTTTACTGTGAGTTCCGTATTTAAACTCTGTAACGTCAGTTAGCCACTTCTCTCCGAAGCGGCTGGATGTGAATTCTCTATTTAAAACATTTTCGGCTATAACTTGTGGAGTAGATCTTATATAGCTTCTTTTTTTCTTACGACATACTGATTTTATCTTAAGGATCCTCATTAAACGTAAGACTCGTTTTTTATTAACGAGGAAACCACATTCACGGCGTATCTTTATCGTCATCTGTCTATATCCAAGTATACCATTAGTAGCGTAATAGAAAGATTTAATATATTCTATTAGCTTATGATTAAAAGTTTGAATAACTCCGTCTTTATACTTCTCTAACCATTTGTAATAAGCTGAACGAGCGATACCGGCTATCTCACATAGTTCTTTTATAGAAGCCTTATATTTATCTTTAATATTTTTAATAGTTAAATAAATAGTGTGATGTTTGAACGTATTAAGCATCACACTCCTTCCAGATCGTTTAATTTTTTTAGGAAGGCGTTCTCCAATTCCATTTTTCTATTTTTAGCCTTAAGAAGCTTATTCTCTAATTTTAATTTTTCTAATTCAGATAATTCGATTTCTGATTTTCTTTTCCCACGACGGTCAACAAGTCCATTTACGCCAAATTTATTATATTTCTGGACCCATTGATATACCTGTTGGTAAGATACTTGAAACTTAATAGCTGTTTTAGAATAGTCTTTACTTATCTCTAAATAATATTTAACTATTTCTATACGATTTTCAAGAGTAAGATTTTTACGAGTACCCTTAATTCTCATAGAATCTAATCCTCCGGATTTTATTAATTTACCCTTATTATACAATGAAACCCAGTTTCTTAGTTGTTCTTTTTCATGAATTTTATATTCTATTACAATCGCTTCTAAACTTTTATCACTTGATAGATAATCTTTAACGGCCATAACTTTAGTATATATATTATATATTTTATTTTTATCAATATGTTTTAAGCCGTTGAATCCAAAAGTTTTATATTTTACAACCCATTTTCTAACCGTGCTTACATTACAATTTAATAATGCTGCCTGATAATTTATTGAACTTTCTCCAGAAATAATAGCCTTTACTGCTTTAGTTTTTTCTTCAAATGTAAATCTACTTGATCTACCCATAAAAATATGCCCCCCTTTAGATTTTAGACAGTTCTATTATTTTAACTGTCTGCTCTAATGGGAGCATATCATTGTGCGTAATGCCTTTTGTGTTTACGTGTCAGCCCAGTTTGGCCATAAATTTTTCTTTGTTAATGATAAAGCGTTCGTGCCTGCCTTTGCCGATTTGTTTATCTTCATCGGCGGCGGTAACTTCAAAAACAAGTTTGCGGCCCTCAACTTCAACAAGCGTTGCGGTGGCGGTAACTTTTTTGCCAGGCGCGGTTGCTGCATCGTGGGTGATATTTACCAAAGTGCCGACGCTGGTCGATTCTTCATCAAGGCAGGCGGCAACGGCGTTGCAGGCAGCCTGTTCCATCAGCGCAATCATGCTGGGGGTGGCAAAAACATGCAGGCTGCCGCTGCCCATGGCAAGCGCAGTGTTGGTTTCGCGCACAACGGTTTCGGCGGTTCCGGCAAGGCCGGGTTTTAATTCTTGCAGCATATTTCATACATCCTTTACTGTAAAATTTGCTTATGCTAACATCTTAAACGCTTTTTATAACTTACGCAAGTGGCAGAAGTTTTATTTTGACGGATATGTGAAAAATTTTAAAGCTGATTGACGCAGTAGGAAATAATGATTATGATAATTGAAGAAAACCTATAATTTTAACTGCATTATAACCGGAGGGGCAAAATGAACGGAAACTTACAGGAAAAATATAATAAACTTTTAAATATTTTACGCAGCACAGGCGGCCTTGCTGTGGCCTTCAGCGGCGGCGTGGATTCTGCTTTTCTGGTTTATGCCGCGCACGAAGTGCTGGGCGGAAAACTTTTGGCAATTACCGCCGTTACACAAAGCTATCCGCGGCACGAAGCGGCGGACGCTGCCAGAATACTTGTGCAATACGGCGTTAAGCACGAAGAAATTACGCTTGACCAGCTGGCAATACCGGGCTTTTGCCAAAACGGTGCGGAGCGCTGCTATTACTGCAAATACGCGCTGTTTACAAAAATTAAAGAAGCAGCGCAAAAGCAGGGTGTCAGCCTTGTGGCTGACGGCGCCAATACCGATGACGAAAGCGATTACCGCCCCGGCATGCGCGCCACGGCGGAACTTGGCATTTTAAGCCCACTGCGTGAGGCAGGTTTCAGCAAACAGGATATCAGGGATATATCGAAAGAACTTGGCATTTTTACGTGGAATAAGCCTTCTTACGCTTGTCTTGCATCACGCATCCCTTACGGGGAGGAGATTACCGCGGAAAAACTTGCCATGGTAGAGCGTGCTGAGCAGGCGCTGTTAGATATGGGCTTTAAGGAAATGCGCGTACGCTGTCACGGAAAACTGGCGCGTATTGAAGTTGCGGAAAACGATTTTGCAAAAGCTGCGGCACAACGCAAAGAAATTTCCGCTGCCGTTAAAAACGCAGGCTTTTTGTATGCTGCGCTTGATTTGGAAGGTTTCCGCAGCGGCAGTTTAAACGCCGCACTGGAAAATAAAAACGCATAATAAATGCCTTGGCAAAATTTAAACTGTGCTGTGCAGGTATTGACAAGCGCGCATAACTCAAGTATAATTTTTATTGTTATGGGGGCATAGCTCAGCTGGGAGAGCGCTTGAATGGCATTCAAGAGGTCAGCGGTTCGATCCCGCTTATCTCC
>ENA-OPRX01001268-OPRX01001268.1-human-gut-metagenome-genome-assembly--contig:-NODE-1268-length-12968-cov-3.608689_pt1 | contig 12968 bp, 8 predicted proteins | sample MGYA00241450_ERZ501892 | MGnify/ENA primary metagenome ERZ501892 (study PRJEB25962, sample SAMEA2042223) | human gut metagenome | biome: human gut; feature: human-associated habitat; material: faeces...
CATATTCATTTCCAACAACAACTTTATTTAAACATTCAATTCCATCATAACATTCATCAATTTCAAAATCGAAATCAGAAAGAGCTCTCCTTGCTACTTTGATATTTAATTTGTTATCATCAACAATTAATATTTTTTTATGTCCATAATCAATACTAGTTACTTTATTATTTACATTATTAAATAATTTTGAAGCAGTATCCATTATTTCTTTATCAGTCATTGGTCTTTGAAATTTACTAACTTTTTGTGGGAGATTTATCACAAAAACTGAACCCTTTCCAAATTGACTGCTAACGTTAATTTTTCCTCCCATCATTTCTGTTAACGCTTTAGTTATTGCAAGTCCAAGTCCCGTTCCTTCAGTTGTTGTATTTTTTTCAATATCTAATCTTTCAAATTTTGTAAATAGTTTTGATATATACTCTTTTTTTATTCCTCTTCCTGTATCCTGACATGTAATTATTAAATTAGATAATCGTTTATTATAATCATTAACACATTTAACATTTAAATTGATTTCTCCTTGTTCTGTATATTTAATTGCATTAGTTAAAAGATTATTAACAATTTCTTTTACATGAACTTTATCACCTATTAATTCATATGGTAAATCATCCGATATATTTAAATTAAACTTAATATCTTTTTCTCCAATTCTAGTTGCAGTAACTTTGCACATACTTGTAATGCTTTCTCTAAAATCATAAGGATTTTCTACAATTTCTAATTTTTCGGATTCTATTTTATTTATATCCAAAATATTTCCAACTATTTCAAGTAGTGTTTGAGATGCATTCATAATATCACGTGAGTTTTCTATTACTTCTGGAGGGCATTTTTCCATATAAGATAAATTATCTTCCGATAAACCAACGATTGCATTAAGAGGTGTTCTTATCTCATGAGACATACTAGATAAGAAATCACTTTTTGCCCTATTTGCTTTTTCTGCTTGATCTCTTGCTAATTCTAATTTTGCAATCATTTTTAAATCTGGATTTTCAATTGTAAAATACATTAAACAGCAAACTAAACTTTCCATAGCTGTTGTTATTACTAATTCAGGGTGTTTCATCTGAATAACCATAACGCCTAACCCAAATAATAAATATAACCAAATTGGTATAACCTTTTTACTTAAACCACCATTTTTTCTTTTTACAATTAAAATTGTAAATATGACTAAACTTAATATTCCAGATAACGTAAAAATTGTTTGAACAGCTGGGCCATATGTATAATAAATTTTTTGTGAAACATCTCTATGCAAACTATATGGAAGTACAAATACTATTATAGTTATTAATACATCGACTATTATAGTTATTATATTAGCAATCCTTTTATGTTTGAATGAAATTTCAATTAAATAAAAAATTAATAATGATATGAAAACAATAAAATATACTAAATACAATCGTAATATAAAATCACTTATAACGATGAGTATTACATCATACTTATAAGATACAAAATCACATAAAAATTGTAATACTAAACCAACTAAATTTGTTATAAGAATATATTTATATATTTTATTTTCTCCGTTATTTAATCTTGTCTTAGAAAAATATAAAAAAGACAAGGCAACAATATATACAAAACTAAAAATTATTAACCATGTAAGATTTGAAATAACCATAAACTCACTCTCCTATATTAATATTTTATCATATAAATATGGGATTTTACATAAAAAAATTATCCCATTAACGAGATAATCTTTTTTGTTTACCTGTTTCAATAACTTTATTAATTACAACAAAACCATCTTTTTCTTGTTTCATTTTTGCAACATCTCTTTTGCCAGATTTAGCATATGGAAAAGATTTTCTAATTTTAAACCTGTATGGTACCATATTTTCATTATTAGTTTTTTCATAAATATATTGCTGTATATTATGCAATTCTTCTTCTAAATAATCTTCATTTGCTTCTATTATTTTTTGAAGTTCTTCAGTAAAGATTATATGTACTGCTAATTCTTTCATTCCATTATCATCAAATTCTAGTACATCGCATATTTTAATATTATCTAATTCCATTATAATGTTTTCTATGTCAAAATTATAGATTTTTTCTCCATTTATAATTGAATAATCACTCGTTCTACCTTGAACAAATAAATTACCTTTCTCATCAATATATCCGATGTCTCCCGTACAATTCCATTTTGTACCATTCTTATCAATGTGGAAATATTCTTCTGTTGCTTTTTTATTTTTATAATATCCTAGCATACTACATGGAGTATTAGCTAAAATTTGGCCTCTTTCATAATAAGGTAATTCATTAAACTCATTATCGAAAACACCAATTGTAATTCCAGGTAATGGAATACCAACAGATCCTCTTGTATTTTCAGCCATTTGGGTTTGTGTTGTTATTGCTGCTCCACATTCACATTGTCCGTAAGCGACTCTTAATGGAGCATCATTTCCATGTTGTTTAAATACTGTTTCAATTTTGGTAGCGACTTCATCACTTAATGGTTCTCCACCCTCAAATGGATAATTAAAAAATGATAAATCCTTATTTTTAACTAATTTTTCATCTAAAAAACCTTCATACATGCTTGTTGGAGCAACACAGTAGTTTGGTTTTGCTTTAACAATATTTTTTACAAAAATATCTCTTTCAAATCTTGGGTCCATAAATACAGAAGTTCCATAGGATAATGGTAAATGTATTGATGTACTTAATCCAGTTGAATACCAGGGTGGTATAATTTGATAAAACTTTTGTCCTCTTGAAATATCAACGCCTGACGCAGGATATGCTTGAATTGAGTTTTGGAAACTATCATTTGACAATAATATTCCCTTAGAGGCACCAGTTGTTCCACTTGAATATACCATTGTTAATGGCAAATCTTTTTCATATGGAATAGTTGTAGTTTCTTCTCTATTTCTTCCATCTTTGATAAATTGATTCCAATATAATTCATTACTATGACTATCTAATTTATATGTCTTAGAAATGAATCTTAATATTGATGAATTTAAAGTTGGAAGAATAACTACGTTTTTAATTCTTGAATTTTTAATTGCATCTTTTAATTCTGGATAAAATTCATCCATTATTATTAATATATCACTTTCACAATCATCAATTCTTGCAATCAAATCTCTTTTTTCAAAATGTGGAGCAATCATATTAGCAACTGCACCTAATTTTGATAACGCATAAAATGAATAGACAGTTTCTGGAACCCCTGCTGAACAAATTGTAGCAAATTTACCTTTTTTTATTCCATATTCCTGAAATGCCTTTGCAGTTGCTTCAATGTTTTTAAAAAGTTTTAAATAATTTATTTGACTTCCAAAAAATTCTAGCGCTAAATCTTTTGGAAATGCAAGATTATTATTATAAATCTCTTGAAATACGGTTCTTTTTGGAATTTCTTTTTCTAATTCTTTTTGATTATAATTTATAGTCCATGGTTTATCTATTGTTGGATACCCACTTAATTTTGATGTTTCAAGATTTAACAAATCTTGTTTTACCTTTAATAATTCTTCTTTTGTCATATAAAATCCCCTCTAATACCCTCTTATAATGCCAATACTTCCCTTTTTTGTGGCTTATCTTACTACAAAAAATTAATTTTGTCAAACTAACAAACCTCTTTGTTCTTTAAAAAGTTAAATGCAACTTTTTTAATTATAATTTTAAAACTTGCATTTCATCTTGTTAATTCGCTATGGTTAATATGATTTCTCATTTTAAATAGATTATATGATATTTTGAAGTATTATATTTATAAGTTGATATATTTACTATGCAATAATGATTCTCATTATATATAAAGTAAGATTAAAATTATACAAAAAAGATTCAGAATTTTTTTCTAAATCTTTGTTTTACCTTGTTCTTCCTTTTGTTTCATTAGTGATTTGATAATTATATAGTCTTTCAATTTGTTCATTGTCTATATGAATTACTTTACCACCTTTTGGATTAACTTTTTCACCACCAAATACAATCCATATTGCATCAATTGACATATCTGGCATTGAAGCTTCTCCATCAGTAAATATTATTTTATTTTCAACTCTTCTTGAAAAAGCGCCTACAGCGACATCAAAGTCAGTTCCTCCACCACCTTCAAATCGCATATTTTCTATATCTTCTTCTGTTCTAATTTCATGAAACCCATAAAATTCTGTATCAAAACACCCTACTTTTAATTTAGTATGTTGTAATATATTTTTACATTCTCTTAAAAAGTTCTTTAATAATACTTCATTTATTGAACCACTTGTATCAAGAACAATTTCAGTTTCTGGCATTGGTTGTTCTTCTAAATTAGCAGTAACAACTCCATCTTCTAATGTAGCATTTTTATATGACCAATCTACATCATATTTAATTGCTTCTCTCAAAACATATCGCCAATCAACTATTGGTTTTGCAGTACCAATATCATTAACTGTTCTAACATCTCTATTTGTTGAAGTTCCTGCTTGTGATGCTTGTTTAGAAATTGCTTCTTTTAATTCTTCAAGTTGCTTTTTCTTATCTTCAAGATTTTTCTTAAAAGCATCTTTTTCTCCCATGCCTTCAAGTTCTTCTTGTTTCTTTTCTAGTTCACTCTTTTCTTTTTTATCTTTTCCTAAAATTTTATCTAATAAGCTCTCTTTTTTATCAGATTTTTCTTGTTGCTCTTTGTGTTTTTTAACTGCTTGCTCCCACATACTGTGAGTATCATGTCCAACATCTTGCTTTGATTTATCTTCTTCTTGTGAATTTTTCCCAGAGCCACCACCGCTTTGTTCTTGTGATTGCTTATCTTGTTCTTGTGAGTTTCCACTATTAGAACTATTTTGTTGTTGAGATTGTTGTTGTTCATCTCCACTTTGTCCTGCACCACTATTTTGTTTCTGGTCTTCTTGATTTTGTGAATCGCCAGTTTGTTGTTGTGATTGAGATTGTTGTTGACCATTTTCGCCTTGACTACTACCACTGCTTTGTTGTTGACTTTGTTGATGATTACCTTGTTTGCTTTGACTATTACCTTGTCCATTTTGTTGTTGCTGTTGTCTTTGTTGTTTTTCTTGTAATAGTTTTTCATATAACTGTTCGGCATCATAATTAATAGCTTCTGCCATATCAACACCACCCGGTGCCATTTTTAATCCATCTCGTTTTAAAAATTGATTAATAACACCATCAGTAGCAATATTCCATAACTCTGGATCTTTACCTTCACTTCTTAATATATGATTGAATGCAATATGACATACTTCATGAGCAAATATAAAAGTTTGTTCTTCAACACTTAAACTTTCTAAATATTTAGGATTATAGTAAATTGTTTCTCCATCTGTACCTGCGGTTGGTATATCTTTGTTTTCTTTATAACCTACACTTGCTACTACACTCCCAAAAAAGGGATATTTAACAAGCATTTTTCTTTTTAATGCTGCAATATCATATTTCATAACTTATACCTCAAATTCGTGCAACTAATGAGAATATTTCTTCGTTTATCTTATCTTTATTTATTTCGTTTGCTGTTACAATTATCACACAACTTTTTGGTAATTCAAATGTAGATATTTTTCTATGTTCTAACAATTCACAAAATTTTAATTGTTCTTCTTTTGCTATTGCATCAATTTTATCAATTACTAAAATTTTACTTGCATTTGTACTTAATATTTCATTAAGCCATTTTGGTGGCATAAAATCAGCCCCATCATAATGACCATTTAACTCTTTAACATCAACATTGGCGGGTAATACAACTGCACCATTTATATCATTACCAGATATAAAATCAACTAAAATTGGTGCAACATTTGCTCTTATATATGATAGTAATATTTCTTTCTTATTTTCCATTATCTTCTTATACCTCCTTCTGACATTTCAGCAAGTTTTGCTTCTGCAAGTCTTTCCAATTTGCTTTCATCGCCATGTGTCCATAAAGCATCAAAAATTGCTCCAAACTCTGCTCCTAATCCTGCAACAAAACCTCTTACTTTTTCTAAGTTGTTATCATCAACTTGTGATAATCCCATAGTTGTTGCATATCTTTCTGCTGTATTTAATGCTTGTATGTCTCTTTGGGTATAATTTTCATTTATTACATCATCTAATGTTATAACTTGTTGATTACAAAATTGTACAAATTCTCTTGTTATATCCTCTCCTACTAACGCTCTTAACATTTCTGGACTACCTGTTGCATATAACATTTTTGAAGCCATTTCCCATTTTCTTGGATCTGCGTTAGGTTTTTCACCATCATATTTACTTCTTAATGTTTCGCCTTTTTTATAAGCAATATATGAATAAATAGCAGGATGTATATTATGTTCACTTGCCCATTTTAACCAACTTTCAGTAGTTGTTTTAATATAAACATGAGCAAATCTATTAAATAATGGTTCTGCTAATTGATTTGCAGCTAATGAATCTTTCATATCATTACCAGCTGCAACTATTCTTGCATTGTCTGGTAATTTCCAAATACCATTAACTTCTCTATCTAAAACTATATTAAATGCTATACCTTGAATACTTGGTAGTGCATTTGTAATTTCATCTAAAAATACAATATGAAATCTGTCTGGTTCTTTTTCACATTTTTCTTCTAACTTTTTAAGCCAACTTGGTTTAACATCTATCATTTCACCTGTTGCTTGATTGTAAACACTTTTACCATTTAAACTTTCTGGTGTTGCATTTCTTAGATAAATTATTTCACAAGTAGGATCTATTTGTTTTACTCTTGCAGATTTACCTTCTGATGAAGGTCCATGCAAGAATACTGCTACACCACTTTCTATTGCACCCTTAATAATTTCTTCTTCACTAACTTGTCCAAATTTTAAACCATAAGGATTTCTTCTTTTTTCAGCTTGTTTTCTTTCTTCTTCAAATTGAGCTTTTTCTTCTGGAGTCATATCTTGAACACGAGTAAATGTTGCTGTTTGAGTTAAATCGCGTATCATATATCTATCAAGATATTCCTTCATTTCTGTTCTACTAAAATCACCTTTATAATTATGATTTCTATCAAGAAATCTTATTCCAGAAACTAACCCTATTTTTGAAACTAATATTCCTGTTCTATCATCAATTAACCATTTTACGGGTGATACTTCTACCCAAACGTAATCGCCATCTCTATATTCAACACCATTTGAAAGTTTAAATTTATTTCCATCAAAATCAGAATTTGCTCTTATACGAATATACTTCTTTCCTTGATATTCATATTCTTCATAAGTTACTGGGTTGAATCCTGTATCATAATCGTCATATTTTACTGAATCAAATGTATAACTTCTTCCGGTTTTATTCATTCCTCTATTATATTCTGATTCTAATATACTTTGCATTCTTGAATCAGCAGCATATTGTGGATATTCTCCATATTCTACTTCTTCAGTTCCGTTGTATCCCCTCACTCTGTTCGGGGAGATTTGAGAAAAGATTACAGAAGATTGCAAAGCTGGGCGAACAGCACCATAGCGTAAGTATCTAAATAAGTCGTCCCTATCACCATGCTTATTGACCGCGCGGACATCATTATCGTTATCATCAGATCTAGTCCAAAACCAACTAGTTCTACCTTTTAAAGAACTATCTTCATCAATATTATAATCTGTATCTTCGCATAAATAGCTACCTGTCAATACACATAAATCTGTGATTGCAGCTTTTGTTCCATACTTTCTTATTACTTCTAATTGAGATTCTTTATCATTACCCCAAATTTGTCCTTCCGACAATAAAGTTAAATCTTGATTATTCATTTTTATCATCACCACAGTTATATTTTACCATATAATTTCATTTTTTCTTATTTTTTTAAAAATTCATAAATTTTATTTTATATTTGATAATAATTTATCACATTTTTCGTTAGAATATTTTAAATGTACTTTAAAAGAGTTAATTCTCATATTGATATATTCTTCATCAATAATAGATTTGTTTTTCAATTTTTTCATTGTTTTGATATGTTTTCTCATTCTTTGTTTAGAAGAAAATCTAAGTTTCCTAATAACCTTACCACTACCAGTAAGAATATAATTAAAACCAAGAAAATCTATGCCATTGTATGCAATTTCAATTTGTGTTTTTTGATTAAGTTCTAAATTTAATTCCTCATTACGAACTTTATTTATTTCCTCTAAACAATATTGCAAGTATCGTTTATCACGATGAATCAATATAAAATCATCCATATACCTAACATAACCTTTTATTCTTAATTTTTCTTTAACTAACCTATCAATTCTATCAAGATAATACAAGGCAAGCCATTGACTTGATTGATTTCCTAATGCTAAACCCTTTCCCAAATTATCTGGTTGTTCATTTATAATTTTATTAATAAACCAAAATTCATCATCAAAAAAATCAATTTTTTTTAGTCTATTTATCAAAATCTCATGATTAATACTATGAAAATATTTACGAATATCACATTTTAAATAATAGACTTTATTGTCATTATTTTTAAAAAATTCTTCTTGTAAAAAATATTTGTTTCAAACCTTATTACTCCCCCTTTGTGTTGCTTTGATCTTCTACATTTTTTATGTGCATTGTATAAATTTTCAAAGCTAAATATATTTTCTAAATTCATGTTATCGCCACAAAAAAAGTACTCCTTTAAACCTTCAAAAATAAATAAAATATTGTTGTTGGTGTGAGCACTAAAATTTATCCACCGCAATATTATAGTGGTTAGAAAAGTAAATAATTCCTTTGCTTTAAAGTTCTGATATATCTTACTTAAAATATATTTTTCTGACCTGTTTTTTAGATTTTAAAATCTCTTCAAAAGCAAATCTGGGCGAACAACACCATTGCGTTTATACCTATATTTGTTGTTCCTATTACCATTTTAAGAGACCGCACGGACACAGACACAGTCCAGCACCCAAGATGCCACCCACACACAACCGTTAGAATAAATTATTTACTTAATTAAAAACCTTTCGGTTTAAAATCCATTAATTATTTGTACGATTACTCCATCTAGTATCATCGTTTTTTTTCCATGCTGCTATCAAGTTAATAGCTTCCCCAATTTGAATAGAAATTTACTTAAATTGTTTAGATAAAATGCAATTGGAGTTTTCTGCTACCATTGATATATAACCCAACATTTTTAATTTTATTATTGCATCTTTTTGAAACTCTTCGCGTTTTTTCTTATTTTCTAAACAATCAATTCTAACAAAATTAGCTTGTAAAAGTAATTTCAATATCTCCAAAGATAAATTTTGCACACGATTAACAAATACACCCCTATATTTTGCTGGAAACTTTTCAGTGACAGCAATCATATATGCTCCTAATTTTTTTACAACTGTAATAACTATTAAATCATTTGCATTGAATGAAATTTTTTCAATTTTTTCTAATTCACTATCTTTTTCAATATTATCTTTAACTTTTTTCTTATCAAATTTTTGATTATTTGCAGTTGTTAAAACTTGTTTTACTACAACTTTGTCATCAATACTATTTAAATTTTCATTCACATCTTCCAATGTTTTTGGAATTTTAAGATTATTCGATCTACTAACTTGTAACATCAAATCACGACCTTTTATATAAATATAACTTAATTACAATATAAAACACTTCCAAAGTATTAGAAGTGTCTTAAAAAGTTAGATTTAGATACTGCTAATTACTACTACTTACATAAACAATTTTTAATTATTTAAAAAATAACTTACAACTGATAGTTCTAAAACTATCCACATTAATATTTATTTCTCTAAGCAATACTATATATTTCATTAAAGTACCTTTTTTTATAACACAAATAATTTTACATTTTTTCTTTAATTATGTTTTTACTACATAAGTAAGTTACTATAAAATATATAGAATATATAATAATTAAAAATATAAAAGTAATTATTGAACCATCTAAAATACTTTTTATTCCTAAACTACTTAAAATATATGTACAAAATTTAAGCCCAAATATAGTATGAATTATCGCTAATGACAAAGGTGTTATAAAAAATATTAAAGTTTGTTTAAATAATGCTTTATTTATATCTTTTTCATCAGATCCTATTTGTCTTAAAACTTTATATTTATTTTTATCATCTAAACAATCTGATAATTCCTTTAAAGCTAAAATTGCAGATGAAGATATTAAAAATATTATACCCAAATAAAGTCCAATAAATGTAACAATAACGGAAAGACCTATTGATGCAGCTTTTATATCATTTTTTGTATCTAAATCATAACCATTTTCCGTTGAATAATATTTTAATTTATTTTCTATATAATTAATTTTATCTTTATCTGTAGTAGAATAATTTCCAATCAATATTTTATTGTTTTCAGAATTAGAATCAATTACATTATTTGGAACAACGAAAAATCCCATATTAGTTGGATTGCCACTAATTTTTACAAATCCTTCTATACTTTTATTTAAAGCTGGAGTTAATTCTTTACCAAATATGTTAATTATGCTTTTTCTATTCATTACCTCATCATATATTTCTTTTTCATAATTTGAAACAATAACATATTCATTATCTTTTAATGTTATTTCATCTAAATTAAATAATTTTGATATTTTATTATAATCACTTTGCGAAATAATTTCTACTTTTGAATTATAATTTGCAAATGGGGATTTATTTTTTAATTCTAAATAATAATTTCCTAATGATTCTTTATATAACATATTTTCATCATAATACTCATTAATAATAGTTAAATTTATATTATTTTTTAATTCTATATCATTATTGATTAGATTAAGCATATCTTCATCTGATACTTTGTTTTGATTATAATAATACTTAATAAGTTCAAAATCTGCTGGTGCATATTTATTAATAGAATTATTAAAATAATTTTTTATAGTAAATGTACTTGATAACAAACACAAGGTAAAAAATAACATAATACAAATAACAGATATAGATACAACCATTGTATTTATTTTACTGCTGATTTGTTTAAAAACAAAAGTATTTAATTTTTTATAATATAATTTATGACATTTAGATAGTATTTTTAAAACCAAACCTGCTATAGAATAAAAGAATAATATTGTTCCAACTATTCCAAGTGATATTGGTAAAAATAATATACTTGCATCATATTTTATTAATTTAAATAAACCTTTAGTTACCATATAATATGCAGATGAAAGCATGAGAATAGATAAAATAAATAATATTATACAAACAATAGGATTTTTAAATTTAATCTTTTCTTGCTTTTTACTTGCTTGTAATAAATTTATAAGTTTATTTTTATTTACTATAATTGTATTAAAAATCATTACAATAATATAAATAATACCATAATATAAAATTGTTTTCATCATAGCAGTTTTTGAAAAATTAAATCTAAAATTTGTCATATCAGCTTCAAACATGTTGGCAACAAAAACACTAGTAATTTGAGATAAAATCATACCTAATAATAAACCAATGATTAATGAAATAAGACCTATTAAAAATGTTTCTATTAATAGTAAAAATGATATTTTTCTTTTAGACATTCCAAGTGTCATGTAAATTCCAAATTCTTTATTTCTTTTTTTTATTAAAAATCTAGACGCATATATAATTAAAAATCCTAAAATGAATGATACAAAAACTGATACATATGATAGTAAGCGAGTTAATAAATCTATCATTTCTCCTTGTCTATTTGACACTTCTAACATAGCAGTTTGACTGCCCATTGAATTAAAAATATAAAATATACAAACACCAAGTATTAAAGTTACAAAATAAATTGCATAATCTTTAAAACTTTTTTTAATATTTGAAATAGATAATTTACAAAGCATCGTTCATTTCACCGCCCAGTAAAGTAACTACATCAATTATATTGTCAAAAAATTCTTTTCTAGATAAATTTTCTTTATTTAGTTCACTGAATATTTTTCCATCTTTTATAAATATAACACGTGAAGCATAACTTGCTGTAAAAGCATCATGAGTTACCATCAAAATTGTAGAATTTAGTTTTTTATTTAAAAACTCAATGCTATCTAACAATTGTCTTGATGATTTTGAATCAAGAGCACCCGTCGGTTCATCAGCTAAAATCAAACTAGGATTTGTAATAATTGCTCTAGCACTTGCTATTCTTTGTTTTTCACCACCACTCATTTGATATGGATATTTATTAAGTATTTTAGTTATATTTAATTTTTCTGCCATATCGTTTATTCTTTCTTTTTGTTCTTTATATGGTACATTTTGAATAGATAAAGAAAGTGAAATATTTTCATATCCTGTTAAAGTATCAAGTAAATTAAAATCTTGAAAAATAAATCCTAATTTATCTCTTCTAAATTTATTTAGTTTATTTCCTTTTAATTTTGTAATATCTTCCCCCTCTACATAAATATGTCCTGATGTTACTTTATCTATTGTAGAAATCATATTTAAAAGTGTAGTTTTTCCTGAACCACTTGCTCCCATTATAGCAACAAATTCTCCCTTTAAAACTTCCATAGAAATATCATTAATAGCCTTAGTTAAACTTGATTTACTTCCATAGTATTTTTCAATATTTTCTATTTTTAGTATATTTTCCATATTATTTTCCTTCCTTTCGTAATTAATAATACTAGATAATAGGAGATTTGTCGTAAGTTTAATATTACAGTATATTACTTTTTTGTAAGGTTAGTCTTCTGGGTGATAAAGTTTATTTTTACCAAAGGTTATTTTGACAATGGTATATTCTTTTTCTTCAGATTCTATTTCTATTTTATGACCTAATTTGGTACATAATTTTTTGGCTATGTATAGACCCATGCCTGTTGATTTGATTTTATCTCTGCCATTAGTACCGGTAAATGATTTTTTGAAAACATTTGGGATATCACTTTTTGGTATGCCAATACCGTTATCTTTGATAAATAAGGTTATTTGATTATTATCTTCTATAGCATTTATTTGGATATAGGAGTTTGGCACATCTTTTTTGTA
>ENA-OPRX01001271-OPRX01001271.1-human-gut-metagenome-genome-assembly--contig:-NODE-1271-length-12945-cov-2.138479_pt1 | contig 12945 bp, 10 predicted proteins | sample MGYA00241450_ERZ501892 | MGnify/ENA primary metagenome ERZ501892 (study PRJEB25962, sample SAMEA2042223) | human gut metagenome | biome: human gut; feature: human-associated habitat; material: faeces...
GCAGGCTTGGTTTTTACTTTGGAAGTCTTGATGATTGATCTGACGATGGCATCATTGTTGCCTCTTCTTGTTTCCTGTGTCACGGCAGCTACTGTTTCTTATATTCTTACCGGTCCCGATGCCATGTTCAAGTTCCATATGGATGAACCGTTTCTGATGGAGCGCATTCCTTCGGCAATTCTGTTAGGCATTGCGTGCGGATTGGTTTCTTTGTATTTTACGCGGGCTATGAATTCTGTGGAGAATATATTTCGTCGATATAGTAATCCGTATATCAAGCTGGCTATAGGCGGTGCAATGCTGAGCATATTGATTTTCTTGTTTCCTCCATTGTATGGTGAAGGATATGATACTATTAATTTATTGCTGAATGGCGTAACCAATCATGACTGGAATACAGTAATGAATAACTCTATCTTTTATGGGTTCGATAATTTGTTACTAGTCTATTTGGCCATGATTGTACTTTTCAAAGTCTTTGCTTCCAGTGCAACGAATGGCGGTGGTGGTTGCGGGGGAATTTTTGCTCCCAGTTTGTTCTTGGGGTGTATCACCGGGTTCATCTTCGCTCATTTCTGTAATGAACTGCATGTAGGTCCTTATATCCCGGAGAAAAATTTTGCCTTGTTGGGAATGGCGGGATTGATGTCGGGAGTAATGCATGCTCCGCTGACAGGTATTTTTCTGATTGCAGAATTGACTGGTGGGTATGATTTGTTCCTTCCGCTGATGATGGTATCTGTCAGTTCTTATCTTACCATTATGATATTCGAGCCGCATAGTATTTATTCTATGCGTTTGGCTAAGAAAGGTGAATTGATAACGCATCATAAAGACAAGGCCGTATTGACTCTGATGAATATTGACAGTGTGGTTGAAACTGATTTTGAGAAAGTGCGTCCTGATATGGATTTAGGTGAAATGGTTAAAGTCATTTCGCAGGCTAAACGCAATTTGTTTCCGGTAGTGGATGTCAATGGAGAACTTTTGGGCATTGTGGTATTGGATGATATCCGTAATATTATGTTCCGTCAGGAATTATACCATCGTTTCAAGGTGGAAAAATTTATGATTTCTCCTCCGGCACGGATCAATGTTACTGATTCAATGGAAGAAGTGATGAAGAAGTTTGATGATACAAAGGCCTGGAACCTGCCTGTGATTAATGAAGAGGGAAAATACAAAGGGTTTGTTTCCAAGTCCAAAATATTTAATTCGTACCGGCAGGTGTTGGTTGATTTCTCTGAAGATTAAATAATGTAAGTATATGGAAAAGAAAGATTTGCGGATCGTATATATGGGTACTCCCGATTTTGCGGTGGAGAGCCTGAAAAGATTGGTTGAAGGAGGCTATAATGTAGTAGGTGTGATAACTATGCCCGACAAACCGATGGGACGACATGGCAGTGTGCTGCAACCTAGTCCGGTGAAAGAATATGCTGTTTCTCAAGGTCTGAGGATACTTCAGCCGGAGAAATTGAAGGATGAGGCTTTTATAGAGGAACTCCGGTCTTTACAAGCCGATTTACAAATTGTAGTTGCTTTCCGTATGCTTCCCGAAATAGTATGGAATATGCCGCGTTTGGGCACATTTAACTTGCATGCATCTTTATTACCTCAATATAGAGGAGCTGCTCCTATAAATTGGGCGGTGATAAACGGAGATACGGAAACTGGTATTACGACTTTTTTCTTGAAACATGAGATAGATACCGGTGAGATTATCCAACAGGTGCGCGTTCCTATTGCTGATACGGATAATGTGGAAATAGTACATGATAAGCTGATGTATTTGGGGGGAGATTTGGTTTTGGAAACCGTGGATGCTATTTTGGATGGAAGTGTGAAACCTGTTCCTCAGGAAAATTTGATCCGGCAGGAAACGGAATTGCGCCCGGCGCCGAAAATATTTAAAGAGACTTGCCGTATAGACTGGAATAAAGGTGTGAAGCAGATTTATGACTTTATTCGTGGGCTATCTCCTTATCCGGCTGCATGGACCGAGCTTTGTGTGGCTGATGGAACACGTCAGGTTTTGAAAATATATGAAACGGAGAAAGTTTTTGTTTCCCATGAGATGAATATAGGCGATATCCGTACGGATATGAAGACCTATTTTCAGGTGGCTGTAAAAGATGGTTTTATTAATGTGCTTACTTTGCAGCTGGCAGGAAAGAAACGTATGAATGTGGCTGATTTTTTGAGAGGCTACAGAACTTCGGATAATAATAAGGTGGAATAAATGATACGTTAGTATGTGTGTTGCTGATGTATTAACGGTATAATCTTAGTACACTATAAGTCGGTATAAATGATAAAGGCTGTATCGAAAGATTTTCGGATACAGCCTTTTCGTTACAATAAGACAGACAAGGAGTTGTTAAGAATCATTTAATTTTTGTGTTGGATATATCTTTCTGTATGAACGGAAAGTTTGTAGATTTACTTTTATTATAACTTACTGTAACGGTTTCTTCGCCATTGTTAATGGTATTCATTTTTATTTTAAATCCTTGTAGCTTACCCTCTTTATATCCGGGAACATCCAATAAAGGGAAGGATACATAACCGGAACTCGGATATTCCTGTCTGTCACCTTCGGCATTGTGGCGTAATTCTACGGCCATATATCCGTTTGCGTCAGGAACGGTTCCTTCTGTGGCTACAAGGCTGATCCGATGTTTGATATTAGAGTTGAAACCTAATATTTGGAACATAAGGGTCAGGTGTGTCTTACCCATAATGGGAGTGATGAGGTTGATTCCATCATGTCCGTAAATATCTTCATCGTTTTCTTTTAGTGTATCCATTGGTTTGGTTAAGATCTTCTGCAAGTAATCTATAGAAATAAAAGGTCCTTTCTTACTTGCATCTCCGGTCGGATTGGCTGCATTTATATAGGTATAAAAAATACGTTGTCCCGGATTATTTGTTTCAAAACGTGTTAATTTATCGGGATTCACTACGTATGCGATTCCATCATTATCGCTTTCTATCACTGCTTCACCGGGTACTTCACTGGGAGTTACTACGGTTGCTAAAGCGGCGTTAAAAGGCATTTCTGCTTGTATGTCGTAGATGTCATCATCATAGTCATTCAGGCAAGACTGAGTAAATGGAATCAGCATTACCATAATTATTACAAGAACTGTCGCTTTATATTTTCTCATATTCTCTGTTTCTAGAATTGTTTCTATGGCTTAAATGCGAAGATAGTAAGTTTACTGCTTGTAAAAATGTTAAATCTGCTTAAGCAAAAATTTTATTCTTCCGGATGCAGTATTTTTGCAGTCTTATCATTTATCCAATAAAGAAGTGTCACAAACAATGAATGAAACAGAATTGGTGGAACGTTGCGGCAAGGGTGATAACCTTGCACGCAAGCAATTGTATGAGCGTTATGCCGGGCAATTGATGGCCGTTTGTGTTCGTTATACAGGTGATAGGGAAGTGGCACAGGATGTCTTACATGATGGATTTTTGAATATATTTCGTTCATTCAGTCAGTTTACTTATAAAGGAGAGGGGTCATTGAAAGCATGGCTGACACGTATTATGGTAAATGAAGCACTGGGCTATCTTCGCAAGAAAGCTTCTACAAATCAGGAAGTGATAGTCGAAGAGTTGCCCGATGTGATAGATGGAGATGAGGATGATTTTGAGCAAATACCCCAATCTGTTTTAATGCAATTCATTAAAGAACTTCCGGATGGATATAGAACGGTCTTTAATTTATATGTATTAGAAGAAAAGGGACATAAGGAGATTGCTGAAATGCTAGGAATTACAGAACATACTTCATCGTCTCAATTATATAGAGCCAAAACCTTATTAATGAAAAAAATAAATGATTATAGAAAGAGGATATAGGAATGAAAGAAAAAGATAAATGGATAAAAAATTTCCGCACCCGGATGGAGGGCTATTCGGAACCGGCTCCTGCTGATCTTTGGGAACAGTTGGAAAAGGAGCTGGATACGGTTCCGAAAGTAATTCCGATGTGGCGCCGCTGGCAGGCTGCAGCAGCTGTTGCTTTGTTAGTGGTTGTGTCTTCATTGACTGTATGGTTTTGGCAGTCACCTTCTGCAAACTATTTGGAGAAACAGTCGGCAGAGTTGAATGTAATGCACGAACCCGATGAGTTGGTGCCGGGATCAATCACTCCTGAGCAACCTATGGCCTTGGTAGTTCCTGCTGCCCGCTCTGGGAAAAAACAACATGTAAAAGTTGGTGGGGTTGCTAAGGCAGAGGCATTGGCTGCCGAACAGGAGGTTTTGCTAAATAAAGAGGTGGAAGAGATACAAATAGAGGAAAATTATATTGAAGAGCAGAAAGAGGAATCTGTTATAGTGGAACAAAAACAGCAGAAACAGGCCGGCAGATCTTCCTATTCGGCTGCCAAAACGAATTACGCTTACGTGGCTCCTCATAGAAAGAAGGACAGAAACTGGACGGTAGGACTTTCTACCGGTAATGGAACCTTTTCATCCTCGACTAGTATGGATGGATATTTGCCTTTGCCTAATGGCACAAGGAATGCAACAATGAATAGCGCTTATGGAGTGGAAACAAGGGCTGAAATTGATAAGCTGGTTCAGTTCAATAACTTGTCGGAAGGACAGAATGCGCAGTCTGATATAAAATATCGTATGCCTGTTACTTTTGGAGCTTCCCTTCGTTTTGATTTAAGTGATGATTGGGCTGTAGAAACTGGGGTGACTTATACCCAGCTTTCATCCGAAACACGTTCGGGAACTCAAAAAAACAATTATGGCTGGGAAGAGAAACTGCATTATGTGGGTATTCCTCTGAAAGTGAACCGGAATATATGGAGTAACAAGCGGTTTGAAGTGTATGCTTCGGCAGGTGGAGCGGTAGAAAAATGTGTATCTGGAAAGCGAAGCATTATCGGCAGTGTTTCTACATCAAATGCAGGAAAAGATGAACAATTTTCGGGAGGGGAAGAAGATGTCAAAGTGAAACCTTTGCAATGGTCTTTGTCCGCAGCGGCAGGTGCGCAGTTTAAGATTACGGAGAAATTGGGTATTTATGCGGAGCCGGGAGTTGTTTATTACTTTGATGACGGCAGTAATGTAAATACGATTCGCAAAGAACATCCTTTTAATTTTAATATACAGTTGGGTGTGCGGTTTACTTTGCCGAAATAAAATGAATTTTTTCACTGTTCTTATATAAAATATGGTTATCTTTGTTCTGTATAAAAAGAATAAGAACAGTGAACCATGAATAGACCTCTGATATCCCCTTCTTTATTGTCTGCCAATTTTGCTAATCTACAGGCAGATATAGAACAAATAAATCGTAGTGATGCCGACTGGCTGCATATTGATATAATGGATGGTGTGTTTGTACCGAATATTTCTTTTGGTTTTCCTGTATTGAAATATGTAGCCGAGTTGTGTGAAAAACCTTTGGATGTACATTTGATGATTGTTAATCCCGAGAAATTCATTAAAGAAGTGAAAGATTTGGGAACAATGATGATGAATGTGCATTATGAAGCTTGTGTACATTTGCATAGAGTGGTGCAACAAATAAAGGATGCCGGAATGAAAGCGGCTGTCACATTGAATCCTTCTACTCCTGTAGCTATGTTGGCCGATATTATCCGTGACGTGGATATGGTATTGCTGATGAGTGTGAATCCCGGTTTTGGTGGTCAGAAATTTATTGTACATACCCTGGATAAGGTGAGGGAATTACGTGAGTTGATAACGAATACAGGTTCGCAGGCATTGATAGAGGTTGACGGGGGAGTGAACCTGGAAACCGGCAGACAGCTTGTAGAGGTTGGAGCGGACGTGCTGGTGGCAGGAAATGCTGTGTTCAAAGCTCCTGATATGTCAGACATGATACATCGGTTGAAATCTCTTTGAACTTAAAACCAAAGTGCGAAATATAGCGGCTGTAAAGCCTTGTTCCATGTTCCGGTTGACTATACCTCTAGTCGCCGGAATTTTTGTATCCGATCATTTTTTTCAAGGCGCCTTGCCTGTGCTTGTTTCTGGCACGGGAATATTGGGGTGCTTGATTGGCTTGATTGTATTGGTGAAATGGCAAGGCTACCTTTCCCGATGGTTATTTGGAGGCATGGTTTTTATGTTTCTATTTTGTGTAGGGGCATTGTTGCTACAGCAAAAATGGCAACGGGTGGACTATGAATGGTCATCAGGGAAGAATATGTATCAAGGGGTGATAGTGGATGTTCCACAAGAAAAGGCAAAAACATATCTCTGTAAATTGCGGATAGATAAAGAAATGTCTGAGAGGGGGATGGTTCCTGTTAATCGTATGATACTAGTCTATATTATGAAAGATAGTCTTTCTGTAAATTTACGATGTGGAGACCATTTGAACTTTTATACACGTATCTCGACTCCTGAAAGAGAGGTGATTCCGGGAGAATTTGATTATGCGGCTTATCTTTTCAGACAGCAAATTAGCGGAACGGCCGTAATCTTTCCGGGGTATTGGCAATGGACAGGCAAGAAATCGGCATTGACATGGAAACAGCGGACAGGTGTATGGAGAGAGAAAATACTGAACAGTTATCGGAAATGGGGGTTCTCGGGAGATGAATTTGCCGTATTGTCGGCTTTGACTGTTGGCTATAAAGAGGAACTGAGTGAGGATTTACGTGAAACTTATCAAGTGGCGGGAGTGAGCCATATCTTGGCTTTGTCAGGAATGCATATAGCTGTTTTGTGGGGATTATTGTGTTGGATATTGCGTCCGCTGGATAGAAGTTGCCTGCTGCGATGGGTAAAGTGTGGCATTATTGTGTTGTTGTTATGGACATTTGCTTTTTTAGTGGGCTTGCCTCCCTCGGTTATACGGGCGGTGGTGATGTGTATGTTAATGACAGCGGCGCGTGCGGCAGGAGAACGGACTTTGTCATTGAATACTTTGGCCATAGCGGCATTCTTTATGCTGCTTTATAATCCTTTTTATCTTTTTGATACCGGGTTCCAGTTGTCATTTCTGGCTGTACTTTCAATTTTGTTTATTTATCCTGTCATTTTTCGGTGCTGGCGGGTGCGTCACCCTGTACCTCGTTATATTTGGGGGATAGTGGCAGTTTCGCTGGCGGCACAGTTAGGGACAGCTCCCGTGGTTATTTATAAATTCGCTTATTTTCCTGTTTGTTTTTTACCGGCCAATTTGATAGTGGCACCTTTAGTATTTGTTATAATTTATGGATCGGTAGCAAGTTTTGTGTTGTCTCCTTTTACGGTATTGCATATATGGGTGGTAAAAGGATTGAACGGGGTGTTGCGGTTGCTGAATGACAGTATGCAATGGGTGGGGGATTTGCCTGTATCACATTCCGGCGATATACATTTGTCTTTGCTTCAGGTTGGTATTCTTTATGTATTATTGTTTGTGGTATTATCTTATCTGTTATCTCCTTCACGGAAATTGTTGATTACTGTTTTGTGTGGAATCAATTTTTTTATAGGATTTTCAGGTTGTCTATATTATATGAAAGAGGAGTCTTTTCAGTTAATCCTGGCCCATTCGCAAGTAAAAGTTTCCCCTCAAAAAGATGTTTGGCAACAGGATAGCATTTATCATTATAAAGGTATGAATATATGTGTTTTGGTGGATAATCGCTGGCGGAGCAGATCGGTTGATAGTTTGTTGGATATTGATTATATGTACTTGTGTAAAGGTTTTAAAGGAAAAATTGCCCCATTACAAAAAATATTTAAAATTAGGAAGGTCATACTGGATGCTTCGCTCGGTGGGTATAGATTGAATTTGTTAAAGGACGAGTGTAGAGGTTTGGGATTGGATTATATTGATATGTCTCCGAAAGGTTCTTACCGTATTCTTCTGTGAATAAAGAATTAATTTGTAAATTTGCCATTTCAAAAGAAAAAGATTGAATATGTTATCAAAAGTAATTGCACAGGCTAATATAGACCATGCCGAAAAATGGTTTGAAAGAGCTGATAAAATAGTTATTGTTACCCATGTGTCACCGGATGGTGATGCCATTGGCTCCTCATTAGGATTATGGCATTTTTTAGAATCACAGGAAAAAACGGTGAATGTCATTGTTCCCAATGCTTTTCCGGATTTTTTGAGATGGATGCCGGGAGCCAAGGATATAATCCGGTACGATAAATATACTGAATTTGCCAATAAACTGCTGAATGAGGCAGATGTGATCTGTTGTCTGGATTTCAATGCTTTGTCTCGTATTGATGCGATGGCGGATGCTGTGGCTCAGTCGCCGGCACGTAAAATGATGATTGACCATCATCTTAATCCGGAAGCCTTTTGTAAAATCATTATTTCTCATCCTGAAATATCTTCTACATCGGAATTGGTTTTCCGGTTGATATGCCGTCTGGGGTATTTTGAGGATATCACCAAGGAAGGTGCTGAATGTATTTATACGGGGATGATGACCGATACAGGTGGCTTTACTTATAATTCTAATGACCGTGAGATTTATTTCATTATCAGCGAACTGCTTTCGAAAGGCATTGATAAGGATGAGATTTATCGTAAAGTTTATAATACGTATTCTGAAGGGCGTTTACGCCTGATGGGATATGTGCTGTACGACAAGATGCAAGTATTTCCTCAGTTCAATTCGGCATTGATTTGGCTGACAAAAGAGGAACAAAGTAAATTCCAGTATGTAAAAGGAGATACGGAAGGGTTTGTGAATATTCCACTTTCCATAAAGAATATTATTTTCTCCGTATTCTTGCGTGAGGATACGGAAAAGAATATGATAAAGGTATCTCTGCGTTCTGTAGGTGCTTTCCCTTGTAATAAAGTGGCTGCCGAATTTTTTAATGGAGGTGGTCATTTGAATGCATCCGGTGGTGAGTTTTATGGTACAATGGATGAAGCTATCGATCTGTTTAAACAGGCTTTGGTGAAATACGAGGAACTGCTTCTGGCAAAAAAATAGTTATTTTAGTATAATTGCATACAAACAATATAAAAGTTAGGGGCTTATTTATTAATTTTGCCCGAAAATAACAGAACTTAGAATGAAGAAATTAGGTATATTGTTCGCATCTGTGTTTCTTTTAGGGCTGGTCTTCCAGTCTTGCAATAATGGAAAGACCTATGCTGAAATGAAAGAAGAAGAGAGAGAAGCTATCAAACGATTTATTGAACGGGAAGATATCAATGTGATCAGCTTTGAACAGTTCCAGGAACAGGATTCTACGACCAATGTGGATGAAAACCAGTTTGTCCTTTTCTCGGAAACAGGTGTTTATATGCAGATTGTGGCAGAAGGAAATGGTGAGCGTTTGAAAGACGGTCGCTATGAGATTTTGGCCCGGTATGTGGAGGAACAGATTACTTCGGATGGAATAGATTCTTTGTCTTGGAATACAGACTATGGGAATTCTCAAATGGTTTATCCGGATGCTATGATGCTGACAAAAAGTGGAAAATCTTTTTCAGCTACATTCACCTCCGGTATAATGTATACAGTTTGGGGGACACCTTACGTACCTTCAGGATGGTTGATTCCATTCAATTACATAAAGGTCGGCAGAGAGATTTCCGGTCGTTCTAAGGTCAGACTGATTGTACCTCACAGTGAAGGACAATCTGACGCTTCTGCTTCTGTCTATCCTTGTTACTATGAAATAACTTATCAATTAGCACGATGACATTAATTAAATCAATATCCGGAATTCGTGGAACCATTGGAGGACACGTGGGGGAAGGTTTGAACCCGCTGGATATAGTGAAATTTACATCAGCTTATGCAACGCTGATACGTAAAACAACCGCAGTAAAGAGTAATAAAATTGTAGTAGGACGTGACGCACGTATCTCCGGTGAAATGGTGAAGAACGTGGTATGCGGTACTTTAATGGGAATGGGGTTTGATGTGGTGAATATCGGACTGGCATCTACACCGACTACAGAATTGGCTGTAACCATGGAAGGAGCGTGTGGTGGTATTATTTTGACTGCCAGCCACAATCCCAGACAATGGAACGCTTTGAAGTTGCTGAATGAGCATGGAGAATTCCTGAATAAGGAAGAAGGAAATGAAGTGCTGCGTATAGCAGAAGCGGAAGCGTTTGAGTTTGCCGATATAGACCACATCGGAAGTTATCGCGAAGACAATACCTACAATCAGAAACATATAGATAGTGTTTTGGCTTTGAAATTGGTAGACGTGGATGCTATCCGTAAGGCCAATTTCCGTGTAGCTATAGATTGCGTTAATTCAGTTGGCGGTATTATTCTTCCTGAATTGTTGGAACGATTGGGAGTGAAGCATGTAGAAAAGCTTTATTGTGAAGCGACCGGTGATTTTCAGCATAACCCGGAACCTTTGGAAAAGAACCTGGGGGACATTATGGGATTGATGGCCAAAGGCGGTTGTGACGTGGCTTTCGTTGTAGACCCGGATGTTGACCGTCTGGCTATGATCTGTGAGGATGGAAAAATGTATGGCGAAGAATATACATTGGTGACCGTGGCAGACTATGTATTGAAACATACTCCCGGAAATACCGTTTCTAACTTGAGTTCTACCCGTGCTTTGCGCGATGTAACCCGTAAATATGGTTGCGAATACAATGCTTCGGCTGTAGGGGAAGTGAATGTGGTTACCAAGATGAAAGCGACTCATGCTGTGATTGGAGGTGAAGGAAATGGTGGAGTAATCTATCCTGAAAGCCATTACGGACGTGATGCATTGGTGGGAATTGCTTTATTCCTGAGCCATTTGGCACACGAAGGGAAGAAAGTCAGTGAACTGCGTGCTACTTATCCTCCTTATTTCATTGCCAAGAATCGCATTGATCTGACTCCGGAAACGGATGTGGACGCTATTTTGGCCAAAATAAAGGAACTGTATAAGGATGAAGAGATAAACGACATAGACGGTGTGAAAATAGATTTCCCGGACAAGTGGGTACATTTGCGTAAGAGTAATACCGAACCTATTATCCGTGTGTATTCTGAGGCTGCAACCATGGAGGCGGCAGATGAAATAGGCCAGAAGATAATGGATGTGGTTTATAGCTTGGCGAAATAAATACATTATTAATAGATAAATTAGCCGTATTGAATGAGATTATATTTCGTTTGATACGGCATTGTTTTTTTATCAGATAGAAATAAATACTATGAGAAAAAGCCTTTTATTTGTTTGGGCCTGTATGGGGCTGGTTTGTTTGGTGAGTGCCTGTAAGACATCGGTTAAAAGTAAAGAATGGAAGCTGGTATGGGTAGAGGACTTTGATCAAAAAAACAGTTTTGACGAATCGGTATGGACTAAGATACCTCGCGGAACATCCGATTGGAACAACTATATGTCTTATTATGATTCATGTTATGCTATGCAGGATGGGAATCTGATACTTCGTGGAATAGCCAATCATACTCAAAAAAATGATACGGCTCCTTATCTGACGGGAGGTGTCTATACCAAAGGAAAGAAATTGTTTACAGGGGGAAGAGTGGAGATACGTGCTAAATTGCAAGCCGCTAAGGGGGCATGGCCGGCTATATGGATGCTTCCCGAAAAAGCGGAGTGGCCCAAAGGAGGTGAGATTGATATTATGGAACGGTTGAATCATGATCGTATTGCTTATCAGACTACTCATTCATATTATACGCATATATTAGGTATAAAGGATAATCCGCCTCACGGAGGTATTAATAAGATAAATCCTGAGGAATACAATATCTATTCGGTAGATATTTATCCGGATAGCCTGGTGTTTGCTGTCAATCATCGTCATACCTATACTTATCCGCGCATTGATACGGACAAGGAAGGGCAGTTCCCTTTCTATCAACCTTACTATTTATTGATAGATATGCAGTTGGGCGGTTCATGGGTTGGCGCTGTGGACCCGAAAGAATTACCTGTGGAAATGTGGGTGGACTGGGTGAAGTATTACGAGAAACGCTGAATGCTGTTTGTCGGGAAACGGGGGGCTGTTCAATGTTGGGCAGCCCCCCGTTCTGTTTAATTATCAGGTAAAACTGCCGGTATGTATGGGATGTTTATTATCTTCTCATAGAATACATGTTTTCAGCCTAATGAGTATGTTGATTTTCTCCTGATAAATTTACTGTTTCACTTAGGTGGGTAAGTTTTATTACTTAAGTGATGAGGATTCTTTACTAAGGTGATGCAATTTCATCACCTCAGTGAAACGATAAATTTGTCAAGAGGAATTAGGGTATTCATCAGGCTGGTAAAGGATACTTGTACAGCTTGTTGCTGCTTGTAGTTTGCGATTGGTGGATATGGGGGCTGTCTGTTCTTGTCGGGCACGTTTGGGGATAAGGAAAGAGCTTGGGGGATTTTTGTCATCGGCTGACAGGACTGATAGCGGGCTGAAAGGACTACTGTCAGCCTTATGCATTGTGTAATAGTGAGTTATGCCGGCTGAATGGACTGAAGAAAGGTTCGTGAAATAGGTATATGTAAGAGTGTTTTCGGGTTTGTACTTGGTCTTCCTTATTCTTATCCTGTCTCAAATGTTGTTCCATGTACATGCAGGGAGGTATTCCGTACAGTTCCTTGAAAGCAGTCGGGAAATTGTTGGGATTGGTGGATCCGGTCAAGTCCGCCACTTCAGCCTATATTTCTTATCATTGGAATTCTGAACGTATCCGCAGGGCTTGAACCGGATTGGCTTCATGTTCTTTTGGGACAGTATTGCCAGCCGGTATGCTCCCGGACAGCTTGCGCGTAACAATATGTGCGGTATCCGTTCTGCAATCTTTTATGACAACCCGGCCGGTCTTTTCCGAAAGTGCTCCCATACTCCTCGTCCGTCGGTACATGATCCGCATTCACCTTGCAGTTATAATCGGATTTCATGTTCAGGGCATCAGTGAAACAGGATGATAAATTTTATTCTACCCAAAGCATGTCACTCATGATCCCGTCTGATATGAAGATTCCTT
>ENA-OPRX01001289-OPRX01001289.1-human-gut-metagenome-genome-assembly--contig:-NODE-1289-length-12810-cov-3.008624_pt1 | contig 12810 bp, 12 predicted proteins | sample MGYA00241450_ERZ501892 | MGnify/ENA primary metagenome ERZ501892 (study PRJEB25962, sample SAMEA2042223) | human gut metagenome | biome: human gut; feature: human-associated habitat; material: faeces...
TACCGACATTACCGCATTCCACGCTGAAGGCGGCGGACAGCTTGGCGATACCGGCCGCATTATTGCCCCTGCCGGCGTAATGCAGGTTGAAATTACCAAAAAACTGCCGGACGGCGCAACCATTATGATTGGCACCGTAACCGAAGGCACCGTTGCCGTTGGCGACGAAGTTAAATTTGAAATTGAACACGGACGCAAAAACGATATTGCCCGCAACCATACCGCAACCCACCTGCTGCATGCAGCTTTAAAACAGGTTTTGGGCGACCATGTAAACCAGGCAGGCAGCTATGTTGGCCCTGACCGCCTGCGTTTTGACTTTTCGCATTTCTCTCCGGTAACGGAAGAAGAACTGCGTAAGGTTGAAGAAATTGTTAATGACCAGATTCTGGCAGCCAAAGATGTAACCATTGAAGAACTGCCGATTGACGAAGCAAAAAAACGCGGTGCAGTTGCACTGTTCGGCGAAAAATACGGCAGCATTGTACGCGTTGTTACCGTACCGGGCTTCTCCATGGAATTCTGCGGCGGCGTGCATGTTGGCAACACCGCGCAGATTGGCATGTTTAAAATCCTGTCCGAATCGAGCACAGGCGCAGGCGTACGCCGTATTGAAGCCGTAACCGGCCACGGCGCGCTGAACTATGTACGCGAGATGGAAGACATGGTTAAAACCGCAGCAACCGGCCTTAAATGCCGCAGCAATGACCTTTGCGCACGTATCTGCGCATTGCAGTCCGATTATAAAGCAGCGGAACAGAAAATCAGCGAACTGGAAGGCCAGATTGCCAAAGCACAGGTAAGCGATGCTGCCTCCAGCGTTTGCGATATTAAAGGCGTTGCCGTACTTGTACAGAAAGTAAGTGCCGGTGACGTTGAAGCACTGCGCAGCCTCGGCGACCAGATGCGCGATAAAGTTGGCGGCGTTGTAGTGCTGGCTGACGTTATTGACAGCGGCAAAATCAATATTCTTGCCATGGCAACCAAAGACGCTGTTGCCAAAGGCATCCATGCCGGGCAGATTGTTAAGGAAGTTGCCAAAGTTTGCGGCGGCGGCGGCGGCGGACGCCCCGATATGGCGCAGGCCGGCGGCAAAGATGCTTCCAAACTTGATGAAGCACTGAAAACCGCACTGACTGTTATTGAAGGACAGATTAAATAATTTCACAAAATAGTAACGGCTGGGTTTAAAGCTCAGCCGTTTCTTTCTATTATTTTGCGTTAAGGTATGTTAAAATAAATAAAAAGCCTTTTTATTTTTAAAGGAGGAATAGTTATGAGCATTTCAAGCGAAACCATGATGTTTAAACGCACTGAAGATAAAAAAGACGTAGCCCAGACTATCCGCGAGGTTTATGCCGCGCTGGAGGAAAAAGGCTACAACCCGGTAGACCAGCTTGTGGGCTATCTTTTAAGCGGCGACCCCACTTACATTACCAGCCATAAAGATTCGCGCACCAAGCTGCGCCGTTTTGAACGCTATGAGCTTTTGGAAGAGCTTGTAAAAAGTTATCTTTCCGCATCGGCTAAAAAGTAGGGCGGCGCTATGAAAAGAAGCATGGGGCTTGATATCGGCACGCGCACAATAGGCGTGGCAACGAGTGATTTATTGGGTATGATTGCCGGCGGCGTGGAAACCATACGCCGCACAACGGAAGAACGCGATTTTGAGCGCATAGGCGAGCTGATTAAAGAGCATGAAGTGGATACGGTTGTTTTGGGCTACCCCAAAAATATGAACGGCACAATAGGCGAACGCGCGCATGTGAGTGAGGCTTTTGCCGAAGAACTTAAAAAACGCTTTGAAGGCATTAAAGTTGTGCTGTGGGATGAAAGGCTTTCGACAGTAGCGGCGGAAAATGTGCTGATAGACGCGGATTTGAAGCGCAAAAAACGCCGTAAAATTATTGACATGATGGCGGCTGTGGTTATTTTGCAGAACTATTTGGACAGCCGGCGCTAAACAAACGGCAGCGGGGTGATTTTAATGTTGCAGAGAAAACATAAAATAGCCGGCGGCGTAATAGCTGTGCTGATAATTCTCGGCACGCTGGCAGTGCACGTGGCAGGCAATAAAGCCGCAGGCTTTGTAAACGAAATGGCCGACAGGCAGACGGTGCTGCAGGGAAAGCTTGAAATAGGGCATTTCAGCGCCAGTGTATCGGGCAATGTTGTGTTTGAAAACGTAGTGTGGACTGCGCCTGACGGCAAAAAACTGGCCGAAGTACCGGAAATGAACGTTTCCGCCAACCTTTTTGATATCCTTAAAGGTTCTTTCGGCATTAACTCCATTAACAGCATCTCTATCGAAAAGCCGCAGTTTGCGGTAAATTACACCGATAAAGACGGGCTTGACATTATTAACTATATCAATTTTTCCGATAAGGATGATGAAACGCCGACAGAATTCCGCGGCATGGTGGAAATTACCGACGGCGCTCTGGCGCTTGACATGAACGGGCAGAAGCTTGATTTTAGCAACGTGGAAATGCAGGCTAATTTAAAAGAGTTCCCGGATATTAAATTTACTTTGCAGGGCAAAAGCGGCGATGCTGATTTAATTGGCAGCATTGATAAGGTTTATGATGATGTAACAATTGGAGCCGAAGTTAAAAACCTGCAAATTACTGAGCTTATGAAGGTTCTGCCTTCGTTTGGCGAACTGAGCATTACCGGCGGCGTTATTAACGGTGCCAAGCTTGCAGCTGGGCTGCACGACGCTAAGTGGAACCTTAACCTTGACGGTAGCCTGAGCGGCGTGGCAGGCAAGGCTTTGGGCTATAACATTACCGATGGCGGCGGCAGCTTTGCCATTGACAACAATGCAGCTTCGTTTACCGCCGTTAAAGGCAAAGTGGAAGGGCAGGACGTTAACATGGACGGTAAAATCCTGTTCCAGAAACAGGGCATGCCTACTTATGATTTGAATGTGGCAGCGCCTTCCTTCCGCGTGGACGCTGTAAGCCCCGGCCTTGGCATTACCGACAGCGTTAACATTAACGGCAAGGTAACCGGCCCGATTGACGCGCCTGTAATTAACGGCAGCTTTACCATGGACAAACTGGAAGTTGCTCCGCTTGTGGCAACGGGCATTAACGGTAATTACAACTATACCAACGGACTGGTAACGTTAAGCAACACTTACGCCAATGTTTACAGCGGTACTTTGGGCGTAAGCGGCACGGTAGAGGCAGCAACCAAAAACTTCGCGCTGCATCTTTCCGGCAGCGGCATGGACAGCACAGCGGTAACGGAAACGCAAATCAGCGGCCCGCTGAGCTTTGAAGCAGACGCCAGCGGCACCGGCAGTGCAGACAGCGCCGTTGCGGGCGGTACGTTTGTTATTGCGCCCGGCAATTTTGCAGGCGTTCCGTTTAACTCGCTTTCAGGCAATTTCAGCCGCGCAAACGGGCAGATGACCTTCTCCGGCATTACCATTGGCACACCGCTTGGCAGCTTTACCAGTAATGCTGTAATGAACAGCAATGGCAAAATTACTTTTGATAAAATGAGCGAATCAGGCTTTACCGCTCCTACCAAAGAAGAAGTGCGCGAAAACGTGCGCCAGCAGGTTGGCGGGGCAGTAAAACAAGGCCTTGGAAAATTGTTCAACAGATAAAAAAATCCCGGATTTACATTTGTAAGTCCGGGATTTTTGTAATTGGGCCAGGTGTTAAGCTGCGTCAGGCACTTCGCGGTAAAGCTCGGTGACGGAGCCGTCTTTGAATTCGACGCGGATAATGTCTACTTTCCAGGGCAGGCTTTTGAAATCGGATTTAACCAGAGTGTCCGTGTGCGGATCAAGCAGGTCAAGTTCTACATAGCGGTAGCTGTTAACCGTTTGCCCGTCCGGGAAATTATCGCCGTTATAAACGGTGAAACTGGTAAGTTCCGGCCCGTTTTGGCTTTGGTAAATGGTTACACGGTAGGTAAAGTTGGCGATGTCTTTGCCGCTGATGTTTTTCATTTGCGTATAGACGTCAAGCCAATGCCTTTCGTCAACCATAAAGCCGTACTGGTTATTAATGGTCATCTTGCCGGAAACACATTCTACCATATTGGCAAGCTCTTTGGCGATGGGCGCGTTGAGTTCTGCCAGTTTAGCTTTTTCGGCAGCGTCAACTTCTAAAACAAAGTCGTAAAAATTATTAATTTCCAAAAGTTTCCAGGTGCCGTCCTCAAGTTCGTTCATAGTAAAGTTCAGCGTAAAATCTTTGTCCAGTTTTTTGCTGTGCAGTGTGGCCTGTACGGCGGCTGTCCTGCCGTTTTGGCTGATAACCGAAACATCGCCGATATCAAGCCCGGCCGGCGCCGTTGCCTGTTTTATGTTTTTGGCCATAACTGACTGCTGCGCTTTGGAGTTAAATACGGCGTCGGTATCCTGCCCCGCGATGGCGTCCAGAGTTGCCGTTTTTAAAAGATTGACTACCTGCGGCTTAATTGCTTTGGCATAACCCATAATGAAATTGCTTTCGGGCGATTGCGGCATATTGCTGAGTTTGGCTTCCGCATTTAAAAAATCATCATAGGCTTTGCTGTACAGCCTGTCCATATCCACATGCTGCTGAAAGCTGACAGCGTCGTGGCCGGTAATGGCGTCGCCAATCAGCGACAGGGAGTAAGCCGGTGTTTTAACCCAGTAAAAAAAGTAAAAGGCGGCGGCAATAATAACGGCTGCTGCGGCAGCCATGCCTAAGAATTTATATTTTCCGTTCATCACAACACTTCCTTTAATTGGTTTATACTTATTATAAACCACATTGGGCGGCAGATAAATGTTTTTTTGCGCTGCTGCCACAGAAAATACAATATTTTTTAACAGATAGTTTGGTTGACAGTTTGCCCTGTGATACGATAAAATAAACCTAATTATACTTATGCTTTAAGAAAGAGGTACAAAATGGACGATAACAAAGAATTTGAGCTTGAACATGAACATATCGACGAAGAAGAAATAGTGGTTATCACCGACGAAGACGGCAACGAAATGTATTTCCGCGAGGAAATGGTTATTCCCGTTGGTGAAAAGAGTTTTGCGGTTCTTTCCGCTTTGGACGCTGACGACTGCGGCTGCGAAGATGAAGAATGCCATTGCCATGATGAAGAAGACGATGACGAGGACAATGTAATCATTGCCCGCATTGACTTTGACGAAGACGGCAACGAAATTTATCTTGGGCCTACCGACGAGGAGTTTGAAGAAGTTAAAGCGGCTTACGAAAAACTCGTTGCCGAATGGGACGAAGAATAATAAGCTGCCTGCCGGACCTCTGGTCCGGCATTTTTAAAGTACGAATGTTTAGGGGCGGCGTAGCATGAGAAAAATATTACCGTTTTTTATGAGCACTTTGCTGGTAATATTTGTAGCATCTTACTGGGTTTTAAATTATACGGGCAACAATGCCGATTTAGCCGACGGCAAAACCTACGTTATTACGGTAGAAAACGGCATGACGGCGGCAGATATTGCCAATATGCTGCACAGGCAGAAACTTATTAAACGCCCTGAAAGTTTCAGGCTGGAAGCGCGTTTTATGGGCCTGGAAGGCAAATTGCAGGCCGGAAGCTACGAAATTGAAGCAGGAAAATCAAACGGCGAAATTATAGATATTCTGGCGCGCGGGCAGGTTAAAACCGTAAGCTTTACCGTGCCTGAAGGCTACACGGTAGAAAAAACAGCGGCCAAACTGGCAGCGGAAGGGCTGGGCGATGCGGAAAAATTTAAAGAAGCCGCACGCAACTACACTCCGTATAAATATATGGAAACCAATAATGCCAATGTAAAATACAAGGCAGAAGGCTTTATTTTCCCTTCAACCTACCAGTTTAACGACAGCATGACGGAAAAAGACATGCTTGCCATGATGGTTAAGGAGTTTAACACGCAGATTAACCACGAAAAAATCGGCGAAGCGGCAGAAAAAACCAAAATGTCCATTCACGATATAGTAACCATTGCTTCAATGGTGGAGCTGGAAGCCGTTTTTAAAGAAGAACAGCCGCGCATTGCTGGTGTTTTTCTGCGCCGCTTGCAAATTTACATGCCCATTCAATCGGATACAACCATTCAATATATACTGGGCGGAGAACAGAAGGCCGAAATCACCATTGCCGATACGCGCATCGAAAATCCGTACAACACGTATGTTAACTCCGGCCTGCCGCCGGGGCCAATCGGCAGCCCGGGCATGAGCGCCATTCAGGCGGTGCTGCATCCGGAAAATACCGATTATTTGTATTTTGTTGCCGAAAAGGACGGACACCACCGCTTTACAAGAACTTACGAAGAGCATTTGCAGGCTATTAGGGATATTCACGGCCCGCAGTAAGGAAGGAATATGACAAGACAAATTGTTAAACCGGAGCTTTTGGCGCCGGCAGGAAATATGGAAAAGTGCAAAATGGCGCTGCGCTACGGGGCGGACGCCGTTTACCTGGGCGGCAAAATGTTTGGCCTGCGCGCTTTTGCCAATAATTTTGAAATTGACGAAATTAAAGAAGCGGCAGACTTTGCCCATTCTTTAGGCAAAAAAGTTTATGTAACCGTAAACATTTTTGCGCATAACAGCGATATTGAAAAACTGCCGGAATACTTGCAAGAACTGCAAAAGGCCGGTGCGGACGCGCTTTTGATAAGCGACCTTGGCGTATGGCAGACGGCGCGGCGCGTTGTGCCCGGCATGCCGCTGCACGTAAGCACGCAGGCAAACACCACCAACTGGGCAAGCGTGCAGGCGTGGCAGGATTTGGGCGCGGAACGCGTAGTGCTGGCGCGCGAACTTTCGCTGGAAGAAATTGCACAAATCGGCGCTAAAACCAGTGTGGAACTGGAAGCCTTTGTACACGGCGCAATGTGCATATCCTACAGCGGCCGCTGCCTTTTAAGCAGCTACCTTACGGGGCGCGATGGCAACCGCGGCGCATGTGCGCAGGCCTGCCGCTGGGAATACACCCTGCACGAAAAGAACCGCCCCGGCGAAAGCTACGATATTGAAGAAGACGCGCACGGCACCTATGTAATGAACAGCAAGGATTTATGCCTTATTGCGCGCATACCGCAGCTTGTTAAAGCAGGTATTTGCAGCTTGAAAATTGAAGGCCGCATGAAAAGCGTGCATTATGTGGCAACCGTGGCCAGCGTGTACCGCAAGGCAATTGACGCTTACATGAAAGACCCGGACGGCTACAAAGTGCTGCCTGAGTGGATTGAAGAACTGAACAAGGTATCGCACCGCCCTTATACCGAAGGCTTTGCCTTTGGCACGCCCGGCGCGGATGCGCAGGTTTATACCACCAGCAGCTACGAACAGACGCACGATTTTGTAGGCATTGTTTTAAGCTACGATAAAGCAAATAAAAAAGCGCTGATTGAGCAGCGCAACAACGTAAAAAACGGCGAAAAGCTGGAACTTTTAATGACAGACGGCACCTTAATGCCGCTGGAACTTAAAAATATGCAGGACGAAGAAGGCACACCCATCGAATGTGCGCCGCACGCACGCCAGCACTTTTGGATTGACTGCGCTGCGGAGCTTCTGCCCGATTCGCTGCTGCGGAGGAAAATTATATGAGCGACGACCGAAGTATTATCTATCTGCGCGTGGCGCCGGAACGCATTGCCGACGTAAACTGGATTATGGAAGGCTACGAACACCTGGCGCTTGTTACAACCGAAGACCCGCGGGAAGGCGTGGTTAAGCTTTTAGGCACGCCTGATACCTACAACGACGTAATGGAAATAATTGAAAACATGCCCTTTACGGTAGAAATTCTGGAAGGCGAGCCGGTTTTATAGTGACAGCAGGCAGTATTTATGATAAAATATAATGGTATTATTGTTTAGGAAAGACTGGTGGAGTGGAAATGATGCAGCGTTTGGGCAGGTTTTTAAGCCTGATGGCCAAAAACGGGCTTGACTGCGTTATTGTGAAGGATATACCGACAATCCGCTATCTGTCAGGCTTCCGCGGCGACAGCAGCCTGCTTTATGTTGATGCCAAAAGCACGGTTTTAATAACCGACGGGCGCTACACCACGCAGGCAGAAGGCGAAGTGCAGCATTACTGCCGTGTATTTACCTACAACGGCGATATCTGGCAGGCAGCGGCGGATTTTGCCAAAGCGCATACCAAAATAGGTTTTGACGGCGCAGCTTACAGCTATAACGATTACATGAGCCTTAAAGAGGCAGTAAGCGGCAAAGAGCTTTTGAACATTGATTTAAAGTATCTGCGCATGGTTAAAGACGAACGCGAACTGAACCTGATGTGGAAAGCCTTTAAAATTGCCGACCAGGCGTTTTTAAAACTGCTGCCGGAAATTAAACCCGGCATGACGGAAAAAGCGCTGGCTGCAAGGCTTGAATACTACATGAGCAGTATGGGCAGCGAAAAACCTTCGTTTGATACGATTATCGCCTCCGGCGCGCGCAGCGCTCTGCCGCACGGCATGGCAAGCGATAAACAGATTGAAATAGGCGATTTTATTACCTTCGACTTTGGCGCTGTGTACGACGGTTACCATTCCGACATGACAAGAACGGTTGTGCTCGGCATGGCTAATTCGTGGCACAAGGAAATTTATACCATAGTTGAAGAAGCCCAGTGGCGCGGTTTAAAAAGCGCAAAGCCCGGCATGACGGGCGCGGAGCTTGACGCGATTGTAAGAGAATACATTACCTCGCGCGGCTACGGCGAAAACTACGTGCACGGGCTGGGGCACGGCGTGGGCCTTGAAATTCACGAAATGCCCAATATCAACAAACGCGGTACTGATGTTGTGCTGGAGCCCGGCATGACATTCAGCATAGAACCAGGTATTTACATTCCCGGCAAGGGCGGTGTACGTATCGAAGACACGGTTGTATTGACGGATGACGGCGCTAAAGTGCTGTGCGGCGTTAAAAAGCAACTGATGGAAATTGTTTAATTTTAAATAAACAGGAGGAGCATTTATGATTTCAACCAACGAATTTAAAACCAACGTAACTGTTACCATCGATGGCGACGCTTGGCAGGTTGTAGAATTCCAGCATGTAAAACCGGGCAAAGGCGCAGCTTTTGTACGTGCTAAAATGCGCAACATGTGCACCGGTGCCGTTGTAGAACGCACCTTCAACGCAGGCGAACGTCTGCCGAAAGCACATATCGACCGCCGCGCAATGCAGTATCTGTATGAATCCGACGGCAACTATGTATTCATGGACAACGAAACCTACGAACAGTCCGAACTTACCAAAGAACAGCTTGGCAATGCCATCAACTTCCTTAAAGAAAACATGGACGCCAAAATCATGATTTACAACGGCCGCGTTATCGGCGTTGACCTGCCGAACACCGTTGAACTGACTGTTGTTAAAACCGACCCGGGCATCCGCGGCGATACGGCTACCGGCGGCAGCAAACCCGCAACCATGGACACCGGCTATGTTGTTAAAGTACCTCTGTTCATTAACGAAGGCGATGTACTTAACATTGATACCCGTACCGGCGAATACATTTCCCGCGCTTAACTAAGCGGCGATTATAAAATTTATAATTACGCAAAAGAGCTGAACTTTATGTTCGGTTCTTTTTTTGTACATACATGAAACCACTGTTTATATTCATCTTGGCAAAACGTCGCTCCTAATTGCGTACGCAAACACGGCTGCGCAGCGGTTTGCGCATGGAGGATACAACAGTGATTTAGCCGTCGCGATTTTGCTCTGCGCTTCATCTAAACAGTGGTTTCCTGTTCATAAAGCAAGTAAAAACAGCAAACTGTAAAATTGTTTATAAGTTATAGTAATAAATTGCCGCTTATGCTATGATTAAATTATAAAAGGTTCGTTAAGCCATAATTAAACGGGTGGTGGCGTGTTATGGAAAAAATTAAAAGCATACTGCGTTTTTTACCGGTGTTTATATTTATTGTTGCTGTAATTGCACTTTTTAACAGCTACGGAGATATGCAGAAGGTGCGCCAGGCTGATGAGTATAAGGATATGGGCGTTTACACGTTTTACCCGCAAAGGGTAATACCGCTGCAAAAAGAAACCAATTTTAGCGGCAAAATGAAAAGAAGAAACCCCACAACTACCGTTTATGCCGTAGATTACTGGACGGAAGAAAACAGGAAAAATAAACTGGCGGCAGCAGCCGAAAAGATGCCGGAACCTGAAAACTGGCGTGAAAAAATTGAACAGGGCAAAAGGTTGAGAGATAAGCTGCGTTTCGTGAACGAGTATAATTATATGCTTGAAAAAGGCGGCATTGAAAGCAGCGCCCAACAAATTGTGGATGAAGGAAAACCTGTTGAACGCCGCGTGCTTTATATACCGGAAGAAAAATCATATATTACTGTTGAAAAAGATATGACAGCAGAAGATTACGTAGACGAACAGATTGGTTTCAACAAAAAAGTTGCTATGTCAGCACTTACTTATATTGTGGCATTTGCCGCATACTATGCCGTAAAATATTTTGCTAAGTCAAAATGATGCCATTAAAACGTTTTATAACTGCCGTTAAAACATAATTTTTATAAAAAACAACCGGAAGCATTATACTGTGCCGCCGGTTGTTTTTGCTTATATGTTTGTTTTATAAAGTTAAAAAGTATACGTTGCCTGTACGTTAAAGCTGCCGCCCTGGCGTTCGCCTGTGTAGCCGCGCATATTAAGGTCAAAGCTCCACGGGCTGTCGGGCGTGGGCTGGTAGTTAAAGCCAATTTCTGCCATTACGCTGCTGCCCTGCAAGCTCTGTGTGGGCGCTTTAAGACCCTGCGCCGTCATATCAGCGTCGCCGTTAAACTCGTACTCATAAGCAAGGCCATAATAAGTGCTGAACTTGTTTTCCTTATTGCTGGTAATGCGTGCGCCTATGCGCAGGCGGTCGCTGTTAATGCTGTCAAACTCAAATTCATCACCCGCAACCTTAAAGCTGTCGCCTTCGGTATAGGTATGGAAGAACTTACCGTATACATCAAGGTCGCTGCTTTCGCTCAGGCTGATAATTTTGCCGACACCAAGGTGCGCACCATAGTAAGCGCTTTCACTTTCGTAACCGTAAAAATTGCCTGCACCATCGCGCAAAGCGTTATCCATATCGCTCTTTAACATACCTGCGCGGAGTGAACCTTCTGTATAAACGCCGTTTTTATTTTCGTACCTTGCCGCAATGCCGCCGCCGTTATAAACAAGGCTGCCGTCACCGCGGAAAAACTCGTTGTTGAACTCATTGTAAGTACGGTAATTGCCGCTGCCGTTTTCGTAGAAAACGCCCCAGCTGAACTCACTGCCGTTATCGAACTTACCGGCATTGCCTACGCCAACAATCGTGCTCCAGCCGTTAATTTTAATGTCGCTGTTCACGTCATACTTGCTGCGATTGCCGTGCACAGCGGCAAAGGTTTTAACGCCGTAGTTATCGTCGCGGCTTATAGTATCCAGGCTGTCGTTGATTAAATCCGTACCCTGGTTAACAAACGCTGCTGCAACGGCGCGGTTTTCGGCTACGAGGTCGATTTGGCTGTTAGCTTTTAAGGTATCAACCGTAAAAGCAACAGAACCATCATCTTTGACAGTTGCAGTGCCAGTGCCTTGAGCCGCAACACCGGCAAAAAAGCTGTCACTTACTTTTACATTGTCTTTGTTAATACCAAGGTCAACATTATTACTACTTTCTATAAGCGTCATGGTATCACCAACGGCAATTTTACTGCCACCTGCAATGCTGTTAAGGTTAATTTCGGTATTAGCAAGGTCGTTATCTGCTCCTTCTGTAATTGTAAGTACAGTTCCGCCATTTTGCCAATTAATATTATCAAAGTTAATACTGTTAAAATTTTGTACCGATTTTGTGCTGTCGCTCCAGCCGTCAATGGTAAGGGTATTGCCTGTGCCGGATGCTTTATCATTGCGTCCATACAGATTGGCATTTGTAATATCGGCAGAACCGCTGATAATGATTTCGTTGTCATAAGCACTGCCACTATAGTCTAAGTCTATATAGCCGCCGTAAACATCACCTGATACAGAACCGCCGCTGATGATAACGGTGTTGTCATAAGCTTCACCGTCGTTCGAGCTGCCGCCGTAAACTTCGCCTGTTATTTTAGCATCGCCGCTGATGTTAACAGTATTGTTATAAGCTTTGTCGCTGGTCGAATCGCCGCCGTGAACTTCGCCTGTTACTTTAGCATCGCCGCTGATGTTAACAGTATTATGGTGAGCTTCGCCGCTTTCTGATTCGCCGCCGTAAACATAGCCTACAGAACCGCCGCTGATGTAGACAGCGTTGCTGTCAGCGCTGTTACCGTCTGAAGTATCACCATAAACAGTATCAATATCACCGCCGTTAATGGTGAAACTGTGACCATTACCGTAAACGGTAGTAAAGTTACCGCTGATTATTTCGCCGTCCTGTTTTACAGTATAATTTTCTGCTAATACATTTGTCGGCACTGCCCAGTTGACGGCGCTTAATGTCATTACTGCCGCTAAAATTTTATATTGTAGGTTTTTACGCATAAAAAATCTCCTTCCATACTTGTTTATTTGTTACGGGAGAAAAATTACAAGTATATAATTCCGCCCTGCGTGTACTTTAGTGTACCGAATTAATTGTATCATTTATTTATATGTTTGTATATATAAAACATTGGTGTGAAAATTGTGTAATTTTTTATTTAGCAATGTCTTTGTATTTAGGTTATTATATTTTTATTTACAGTTTTACTCATATTACTTTTAATTTTGTTTTCGTCTTTGATTATACGTTATCAATTTTTATTTCTTTTTATTATTCATCTTCATTCTTTTGAATGAGC
>ENA-OPRX01001296-OPRX01001296.1-human-gut-metagenome-genome-assembly--contig:-NODE-1296-length-12753-cov-2.836273_pt1 | contig 12753 bp, 10 predicted proteins | sample MGYA00241450_ERZ501892 | MGnify/ENA primary metagenome ERZ501892 (study PRJEB25962, sample SAMEA2042223) | human gut metagenome | biome: human gut; feature: human-associated habitat; material: faeces...
AATAATTTTGTCTGCCATTTTGATTCCCTCACAATCTTAGTTTGCCTTAATTTTTCTAATATGTCAATAAATTAATATTTGTGCAATTCGTGCTTGATTTTTGGCATGCTTTTGCCTATAATAAACTAGTTACAATAGTTGGAAAGTCGGAAACATAAAATGGCATTGAATTTTCAAGAATTAATTTTTAATTTACAAAAGTATTGGGCAGATCAAGGTTGTATTATTCAACAACCATATGATATAGAAAAAGGGGCTTCTACAATGAACCCTGCAACCTTCTTGAAAGCTTTAGGACCTGAACCTTGGCACACAGCAATGGTTGAACCTTGCAGAAGACCTACTGATGCAAGATACGGTGAAAACCCTAACAGACTTGGACATTACTATCAATTCCAAGTTATTATGAAACCAACTCCAAAAGATGCTCAAGAACTTTATTTGAAGAGTTTAGAAGCTATTGGTATTGATTTAACAAAACACGATGTTCGTTTTGTTGAAGATAACTGGGAATCTCCAACTTTAGGTGCTGCCGGTGTAGGCTGGGAAGTTTGGTTAGACGGTATGGAAATTACTCAATTTACATACTTCCAACAAGTTGGCGGTTTAGAAGTTAAACCTGTTGCTTTAGAATTAACATACGGTGTAGAACGTATTGCTATGTATTTACAAAATGTTCAACACTTTAAAGATATTAAATGGAATGAAAATTACAACTATGGTGAAATTTTCATGCAAAATGAAGTAGAACAATCAAAATACAATTTTGAAGTTTCAAATTCAGATTCGTTATTCAAAATGTTTGATTTGTTCCAAGGTGAAGTAGATAACTGCGTTGAGTCAGAGCTTGTATTGCCTGCTTATGACTACGTTTTAAAATGTTCTCATACATTCAACTTGCTAGATGCCAGAGGTGTTATCAGTAAGGATGAACGTAATAACTTCATTAACCGTATTAGAACAATGGCTTCAAAAGTCGCAAAACTATACGTACAACAAAGAGAAAAAATGGGCTTCCCTCTTTGCAAATAGCCCCAAAAGACTACAGTTAAAGAAATTAGAGAAAAATGGCAACGAAAAAAGAATTTAGATTTAATTTTACTCAATCAGGATTGATGAAATTAATTAGAAGAAAAAATCCTGATGATATGATAAAAGATGCGAAGCGTAATGGCTTAAAAAAGACTTTAGGTGCAGTTGATTTAATTATTCTAGGTATCGGTATTCTTATCGGTTCAGGAATTTTTGCCGTAGTTGGTATTGCTGCCGCAGCTCCAAATACAGGTGCAGGTCCGGCTTTAGTTTTATCAATGGTTATAGCAGCATTTGCCTGTGTATTTTCAGCTTTATGCTACTGTGAATTTGCAGCAATGTTACCTGTTGCGGGTGGTGCATATGTCTACACCTTTGCAACATTGGGCGAATTTATGGCTTGGATGGTTGGTTGCGTATTAATGTTAGAATACGGAATCGGCTTTATTGGTGTAGCTTGCGCTTGGTCAAATTATTTTGTTCAATTCTTAAGAGGCTTTGAAGGTCATTTGCCTGCAATACTTACAAATCCACCAATTTGGTTAATTTCTGATTATCGCTCAACTGTTGCTTTGTTAGGTGATAGTGCAAATAGTGTTATGCCTCATATTTTTGGTATTCCGATTTCAATAAATTTACCTGCAATTCTTATTATTGTAATTATTGCTTGGATTTTAAAAAGTGGTACTAAAGATTCAACTATTATGGCAACTGTGATGGTTGTTATTAAGTTGGCTGTAATTGCATCTTTCATTTTAGTTGGTGCATTTTACGTAAATCCTCAAAACTGGGTTCCATTTGCTCCAAATGGTTTGAATGGTATCTGTAACGGTGCCTTTATAATATTTTTTGCTTACATCGGATTTGATGCTTTAGCAACAACGGCAGAGGAATGTAAAAATCCTCAAAGGGATTTGCCTATTGGTATTATAGGTTCTTTAGCTGTAACAACAGTTGTTTATGTTTTAGTTGCATTAGTTTTGACAGGTATGCAACCGACAAGCGGTATTGTGGTTCCTCAAGAATTCTTAAAAGCGCCAATGGTTTATGTTATGAATATGGTTCATCAGGACCTTGTTGCCAGAATTATTGCTATCGGTTCATTGGCAGGTTTAACATCTGTTTTACTTGTAATGTTAATGGCTACAACTCGTATTTTATATGCAATGAGCCGTGATAATTTCTTACCTTCAATTTTTAGAAAGTTGAATAGAAAAACAAGAACTCCAAACGTTTTGACATATACTGTTGCATTTATTTCAATATTAGGAGTTTTATCTTTAGATTTAAATGCAGCTGCAGAACTTTGTAACTATGGTGCATTTACATCATTTATAATTGTTTGTGTAGCTGTATTGATATTAAGAAAGGCTGATCCAAAAAGAAAACGCCCATTTAAGGTTCCATTCTCACCTTGGACTCCGTTAATCGGTATATTCTGCTTGTCAGGATTGATGATTTATTTCTTAATTACGTCTGCAAGCATTATGTCAGCAATACTTTTCCCAATTTGGATTGGTTTAAGTGCTTTAATATATTTCCACTATGGATATAAGAAAAATCGTAAAAAAGAAGCTAAAATGCTTGAAATTAAGCTAAAGGCAATAGAAAAAACAAGACTGAAAGAACAAAATAATGGATAACGATAATAAAACAACTCTAAAAGCAAAAGTTGCTACAATATTTAAGCAGATGCTTACTATAAAAAGTGCTGATGAATTGATTTCAGCAAGTAAACACTCTGAACTAAAGAAAACATTAAATGCTTTTGATTTAATTATATTAGGTATTGGTGCGGTTGTAGGAACCGGTATATTTACAATTATTGGTATTGCTGCTCAAGGTGGCGACGGCGGTGTAGCTGCAGGTCCATCTCTTACAATTTCAATGATAATTGCGGCAATAGCTTGTGTATTTTCAGCTCTTTGCTATAGTGAATTTGCATCAATGATTCCGGTTGCAGGTAGTGCTTATACATACACTTATGCAACAATGGGTGAATTTATGGCTTGGATGGTAGGTTGGATATTAATGCTTGAATATGCCATCGGTAATATTACTGTTGCAAGTGCTTGGACAGGCTATTTTATGCAATTGCTAAAAGGTTTTGAACACGTACTTCCTAATTGGCTTGTTAATCCTCCTATTTGGTTGATTAATGACTATAGAACTTCACTATCAATTTGTGCAAAACAAGGGGTAAATCCACACGATGTTATGCCTTATTTATTTGGCGTAATTCCTGTTTCAATCAATATTCCTGCAATTGCAATTGTGTTAATTCTTACATTATTGTTAATAAAAGGTGTTAAAGAATCTACAAAATTTGCGACAATTATGGTTGGTGTTAACTTATTCATAATTATGTCATTCATCATTGTTGGTTCTTTCTACGTAAAACCTGAAAACTGGACTCCATTTGCTCCAAATGGTTTTGAAGGTATTTTTATGGGTGCCTTTATAATATTCTTTGCATACATAGGATTTGATGCTATTTCAACAGCTGCAGAAGAAACTAAAAATCCACAAAGAGATTTACCGATTGGTATTTTAGGTACATTGTTCTTATGTACAGTTTTATATGTATCAGCAGCTTTGGTTTTAACAGGTATGGTAAATTACCAAGCAATTGATATACAAGCTCCAATTGCTTCAGCTATGAGATTTGTAGGTCATAATAAATTAGCTGGATTGATTTCAGTAGGAGCTTTGGCAGGTCTAACATCTGTATTATTGGTTTACCAATTAGGTACAACTCGTATTTTATATGCAATTAGCCGTGACAGATTCATACCAAAAGGTTTAAGACGTGTTCACAGGCACAACAGAACACCTTATGTTTTAACTTGGTTATCTGCAATTGTCGTTATTTTAGGTTCTTTAGTTATGGACTTAAAAATTTCAGCAGAACTTTGTAACTTTGGTACCTTCTTATCATTCATTATTGTATGTGCTGCAGTTATGATTTTAAGAAAAACAGAACCTGACAAACCAAGAGCTTTTAAGGTTCCATGCGTTCCATTATTTCCAATCTTGGGTATACTAATGAGCGGTGGTTTAATGTTATATTCAATGACAACATTAAAAACCTCTTCAATATGGTTTATAGCTTGGCTTGTTGGTGGTATTTTAATTTATGTCTTCTATGGTTACGGTCAAAAACGTTTAGAAGAAAAACGAAAGAAATTTTATTTAAGAGAAAAATAATTTATCATAAAACAATGGGGCTTGCATTAAAAAGCAAGCCCCATTGTTTGTTAACATGATGTAACATAATCTTTTTTTAAAAGGCAATTTTTAAAACAAAAAATACTTTATATAAATACGAGAGATTACAATTTGGAGAGTTATATTTAATGACACCGATAAACAACATAAATCCATATATGTTTTCAGCATTAAATGCAAATAGCAATCCATTTGCCGGCGGAGATTTCACATCTTGCATGGCATCAATTTTTAGTAGTCTTTCAGCATTAAAATCAATAAATACAACTTCATTCTCTCCAATGGCATTCAATATGCCAATGTTTAACATGTCAAATTTCAACTTTGGTAACTTCACAATGCCAAAATTTGATTTCAGCAATTTCAACTACGGTTCTACAACACGTGGAAACGGTTCTTCTCGTCCAAACGTAAAATTAACAAAATCTTTCTTGAACAAAGTAAAACAAGTAGCACAACGTATCGGTTGTAACTACAAAGATTTGTTAGCAGTAATGAACTCAGAATCAGGTTTAAACTCAAGAGCACAAAACAAAAAAGGTGGTGCATCAGGTTTAATCCAATTTATGCCAGCAACAGCAAGAGCATTAGGCACAACAACAGATGCCCTACGAGAAATGACTCCAGAGCAACAATTAGATTACGTAGAAAAATTCTATTTAATGAACAGAAGAACATACGTAAAGAGCAACAGACAATTATCTGCTGGGGATTTATACACATTAACCTTCTTACCAGCATACGTAAACAAAGAAGTATTAACATCTCAAGGTCATAAATTTTATAATGCAAATAAAGGTTTAGATGTAGACGGTGACGGACACATTACAAAGAGTGATCTGGCTCAAAGAGTTGCGAGAAAACAAGTAGATGAATCAATCTTTGCTTAGGCTTTAAACACTTGAGATTATGAGTCATCTACAATTGAATTGTCATTTTAATTATAGTTCGACTTAACCATTATCGGCTTATTGACTTGATAAGCCCCTATATCAAGTGCGGAATGATATTAGGGCATTGTTAACAAAAGTTAACATTGTGTATTTCAAAAAGGCAATTATTTTGAGGAGTAATACTTTATATAAGTACGAGAGATAATTAAGATTATTCAAGATACAACAAATAGTTTGCAATACAGTTTATTTAAGGTTAATAGACTTGTATATGTGGCTTAATTTGTAGTACAAAAAATTATCTCAAAAACAGTAAAAAACACGTATTAAAGACTCATTAAGGAGAAAAAATAACATGGCTATTGGCGCAAGAGATTATATTGATCAACTACTAGTTAAGAAATACGCTCAAGAAAAAGTAGATAACCATGAAAACACCATATCAATGGTCAATCCAGAGAAAATGATGTCAGCCATGAATGATTATGCAGCAATGAGTCGAAATATGTTTGTACTAAATAAACAGCTTAATTGTGCCTGTTCAAGACTTAACGCCAGAACCGCAAGATATGCCTCTTCGCCTATTACGCAAAATAAGTTGGCGGCATAGGTTTTAAGTAAGACTTTAAGACGTTAAGTTATCTATTATTAAAAACAAGGTTAAAATTGGAATCTATAAATTTCAGTTTCAAGATGACATATGGTGTAAATCATTTCTATAAAATCCATTCAGGTGTATTAAACAGCTAGAATACGGACTATGAGAGTCAAATTTCTTTTTCAAGTCTGAAAATTGGCATTATCAGACCAAAAGAGTACCACGTGTCCGTAAAAATACGTACGTATTTTTCTGTACGTAAAATAACGGACTAAATCTTTTTCAAAAAATGGTATAATAGGTTATCAAATGTTTAAAATAAGCTTGGAGAAAATTACGACAAAATGACATCAAAATTTCACAAAAAAGCGAGATTAAAAAACCTCGCTCATATTTATATTCATTTTTTACGACTCTTTATAATTTCCAAGAGTTCAAATATTCTTCTTGCTCCGGAGTTAGGGTATCTATTTTCACGCCCATAGAGTCCAACTTGATATTCGCAATCATATAATCTACTTCTTCAGGCAATGTTAGTAATTTGTTTGGTAATTTACCCTGATTTTTAACCAAGTATTCAATACCCAACGCTTGGTTTGCAAAAGACATATCCATAACGCTTGCAGGGTGTCCTTCTGCAGCAACAAGGTTAACCAATCTACCTTCTGCAATTACGTAAATTGATTTGCCGTTATCTAATTTATATTCTTCCAAATTAGGACGAATTTGTTTAATTTCAACTGCGTGTTCTCTCAAGCCTTTAACATTAATTTCGTGGTCAAAGTGTCCGCAATTACCAACGAATGAACCGTCTTTCATATTCAACATATGTTCTACGTCAACTACGTGTTTGTCACCTGTTACAGCCATAAAGATATCGCCTTCTTTTGCAGCTTCTGCAATAGGCATAACTCTATAACCTTCCATTACAGCTTCTAAAGCCTTCAACGGATCAACTTCACATACGATAACGTTTGCACCCAAGCCTTTTGCTCTCATTGCGCAACCTTTACCGCACCAACCGTAGCCTGAAATTACAACTGTTTTACCTGCAATCAAGATATTTGCAGCTCTAAAGATACCGTCAAACAAGCTTTGACCTGTACCGTAACGATTATCATACAAGTGTTTTGTCAAACTTTCGTTAACCCCAACTGCAGGAGCCTTCAATTTGCCTTGTTTTTCCAAAGCTTTCAATCTGATAATGCCTGTTGTTGTTTCTTCTGTTGAACCGATAATATGTTCTGCTAATTCAGGTTTTTCTTCATAAATAGTTGCCATAATATCGCAACCGTCATCAATAATAATGTTTGGGTTGTGTTCTAAAGCAACTCTAACATGATCTCTGTATGTTTCAACAGATTCACCTGCGTAGCCATAAACAGGAATACCCCAATATTTAACCAAACCGGCTGCAACATCATCTTGAGTTGACAATGGATTTGATGCAACCAAAACTGCATCAGCACCACCGGCTTTCATTACTGTACACAAAGCTGCTGTATCTTTTGTAACGTGAACACAAGCTGATAGACGTAAACCTTTGAACGGTTGTTCTTTAATAAATCTTTCTTGAATACTTCTCAAAACAGGCATATCTCTTAATGCCCATTCTATATTGTTTTTACCTTGTTCTGCAAGGTTAATATCTTTAATATCACATTTGATATCTAGTGCCGTTGCCATTTTTACCTTCCTTATTTCCGTATTTATTTTTATTTTTCGTAAGCAATGCTTATTGTTAAACTATCCGAGTTTGTATGAACTAATGACCATCTTAATGGTGACATTATATCACATTTCTCCAACTCGGCTTCTATATATTCTGTTGTAATATTTTCTGTATTTGGAATTTTTACTAAATCTGAAATTATCATTGTGTACCTTTATTTATAACTTTTATAAGACAATAACTGACCTACATCTCTAAGATACCGCAACAAGTGCGGTATGACAAAACATTTAAAACCTATAACTTATAATCTGCTATTCTACTGTTACTGATTTTGCCAAGTTTCTAGGTTGGTCAACGTCTTTTCCTAGGAATTCTGCAATATAATAAGCAAGTAATTGTAGTGGAACGATTGCCATAATTGGTGAAACCATTTCATGTACGTGTGGAACGTTTAGAACATAGTCAAACAATTCATCCAATTTTTCGTCTGTTGAATCAGTAAGAGCAATCATTCTGGCATTTCTTGCTTTTGATTCTTGTGCATTAGACAAGATTTTTTCATAAACTTTACCTGTCATCATAATAGACAATACCGGTAATGTTTCATCCAACATTGCGATAGGTCCGTGTTTCAATTCGCCTGCAGGGTAACCTGTAGCGTTAATATAGCTGATTTCTTTTAGTTTCAACGCACCTTCTAATGCAGTTGCGTAGTTAATACCTCTTGCGATAAAGATAAAGTTCTTTGAGCTTGAGTACATTCTTGAACATTTTTGGATTTTATCTGTTTTTGTCAACAATAACTCAATTTTTTGAGGTAATACCAATAAATCGTTTTTAATTTCTTTTAAATATTCTTTATCAGCAGATTCTTTAATTTCTGCTATGTGAATAGCTAATGCATAGAATGCCATTAATTGTGCTACATAAGATTTTGTAGCGGCAACTGAAACTTCAATACCTGCATTTACAGGAATTAAGCTGTCTGCTTCTCTTGCCATTGCACTATCAGGACGGTTTGTAATAATCAAAATGTGAGATCCACGTGCTTTTGATTGTTTAACAGCTGTCAATGTATCAGCTGTTTCACCTGATTGAGAAACCCCGATTACAAGAGTGTGTTCATCTGTAACTGTTTTTCTGTAAATATATTCACTTGATGCTTCTACATCAACAGGAATTTCACAAAGTTCTTCAATTACATATTTACCAACCATTGCAGCGTGAAGAGATGTACCACAAGCTACAACTTGAATACGGTTCAAGTCTTTCAATTTAGCTTTATCTAATTTAACCTCTTCAAGCTTAATTGGTTCATCTGCTGAATATAATTTACCTGACAAGAAGTTTCTCATTACATCCGGTTGTTCGTGAATTTCTTTAAGCATGAAGTGTTTGTAACCCATTTTGCTCAAAGCAATTGGCTCCCAAGGTAAAAGTTCAATTTTTGGTTCAATTTTGTTGTTATCCGCATCAAATAATTCAATTGAATCAGGTTTTAATACTGCAACTTGGTTTTCTGCTAAATAAATAGCTTTTTTTGTATAACTGATAACTGCAGGAACGTCAGATGCGGCAAAGTTTTCACCTTCACCAACACCAATTAAAAGAGGTGCGTTTCTTCTTGTTGCAATAATTGTGTTTGGAACATCTTGGTGGATTACACAAATTGCGTATGCACCTTCCAAACGTTTACAAGCAAGTCTTACTGCTTCTTTTAAGTCTTTTGTTTCTGCATACATATGAGCTACTAAGTGAGCTACAACCTCTGTATCTGTTTCTGATTTAAAAATAGAACCTTTTTTAATTAATTCTTCTTTAATTTCCGCAAAGTTTTCGATAATACCGTTATGAACCAGTGCTAATTTACCACAGTTACAAGTATGCGGGTGGGCATTAATTTCATTTGGAACACCGTGAGTCGCCCAACGGATGTGGCCAATACCAACATTAGCAGTTTTAATTTCATCTCCTTTTGTTGCCAAAAGGTCTTTTAAATTTTGTAATTTACCTTCTGCTTTATAAATTTTAGTTTTTCCATCCGCTAAAACTGCAACACCTGAAGAGTCATAGCCTCTATATTCAAGACAGCTTAAGCCGTTTGTTAAAACTTCAGCAACTTCTCTGTTACCTACATATCCTACAATACCGCACATAATGCACTATTTCCTTTCATCTTTTCCATAAATAAATTCTTGTGTTTGTTCTAACATTTTATCATCAAAAATTATTGTTGCAATGAAAATTTATCTGTTGTAAATTAAGAATAAATAAAGATTTAAAAAGGATTATTTAGGAAAAAGCTGTTTATTATATTTTGTATATTTTTGTTGGAATGAGCGCAAATGCAGACATTATGATAAACAAAAATTTTCTTTTTTTAGGCAACTTTTGAAACACTCTTGAAAAAAGAGAACAAAAGCTTTATAAAGTTGGTGCAAGAATCTTAGATAAGAACCAAATCCCAAAACGTATAATTTTTTATTTGAACCAATCCCCCCTAAAATCTACCAACGCATTCACATCATATAGAGATAAAGGTGTTATATTATATCCTGAACTATATTAATTACGTCAACAACAGTTAAATACATCGGTGTAATTTTCAGAGGCAATGAAATAAAAGTAGAGCCTAAAAGTACTGTATATAATTTATTCTTATACAAGTAAATTTATGCTAGAATAAAAATATGATTACACTACAAGTTCCATATTATTATATTGATTCACTTTATGTAACAGGCATTATAGCCCTATTCATAATGTTTGTTATGGCAGGCAAAAATTTTTTGTTATTAAAAGAAAAACAAAGTTTAAAAACTTTGTGCAGAAATCAACAAGAATATTGCAACAAAATTAATCCGGACAAAATGCTTAATTATTTCGGAATCGATATTATAAAGGTTTCTCTACCTAAAAAACTTAAAAATCTATCAACAGATCTTATGGCCGGAATTGTAGGTTTGAGAGAAGAATTAGCAGATAGTTTAGGATATATTATTCCAAACGTTAGAATTTGCAATGATTATGACTTAAAAAACGAAGAGTATGAAATTTTTGTACGTACAAAATCTGTTGGCAAGTTTAAATTTGAAGAAAGCAATGAAAAATTAGAACAAATTATTGAAAATTTAAGAAAAATTTCTCTTGAAAACATCTCTAAAATTTTCTTACAAGAAAATGCTCAAAAACTTTTAGATGAAGTTTCAAATAAAAAAGTCGTAGAAACATTACTCCAAAATTTGTCTGTTGAAGATGTTCGTCTTATCTTGATAGAACTAATTAATCAAAAGGTTTCAATCAAAGATAACAACTACGTTTTCGAAAGAATGAGCGTTTACAGCAACAAACCAACGTTGAATGAAATCATTGAAAAATTGAAGCTTGATTTAAAGTAGTTTAAATGTTTTTATTCTGAACGGCTGTAGAAGTTTTTAATGACAGATAACTTACTTCCGAATATTTGTCATTATCCTTCATCGATTTGTCTAGGGTGAAACCAAAAGTGTTAATTCCATCCGGAGAACTTTGTGCAATCATTTTACCGCCATGAGCTTCTATTATTTGCTTTGACAGGTACAAACCCAAACCTGTACTTAAACGTTGAAACATTGATTCTTTTGAATAATATCTTTCAAAAAATTGGTTTATTTCTTTTTCTGAATATGCAACGCCGATGTTTGTAACCTTAAATTCAAAGTTCTTTTCATTCTCAGACAGTTCAATCGTGATTTTTGTATCATCTTTTTTGTATTTAATCGCATTAGAAGAAAGATTCATTAAAATCCTGCTCAGATGTACCGGACTTCCAATCAGATGTCTGTGGCGGATTGTGCTTGCTTCCACGCCGCCTTCAAATCTTACACCATTCTCATAAGCACTCATTGCAACAACCGTCAGATTATTCCTTAACAGTTCTGCCAGATCAAAGGATTTATGTTCCAACACAAGGGAACCGGATTCCAGTTTGCTGATATCCAGGACATTGTTGATCAGATTTTGCAGATAATCTGTGGACTGAAGTACCTTCTGCCTGCATTCACGTAATTTGACCACATCATTGTTATATTTTTCAGCGATATGGATCATCCCCACGATTCCGTTTAGCGGTGTACGGATATCGTGGCTCATACGCCGGAGAAAGGCTGTTTTTGAAAGATTCGCGCGATGAGCATCTTCCATGCTTGCCTTAAGCTGTTTCTGATACATGAGTTCCCGGGATTTTTCTTCCGTAATATCCCGGGCGACATAAAGCACATCCACAGCGTTTCCATGCGCATCTCTGCTCTTTACAATAAATCTGGCCAGCCGCCATTCTCCGTTTACTCCCATAAATTCAATCGAAACAGAATTCGTATTGCGAAGTCTCTCTGCCAATGTATCAAAGTCAAGAAACTCCCGGTATTTTTCTCTCTCTTCCTGGGCGGCAAATGCTGTTGGAAGTCTTTCCATAACATCATCAATTTTCCCCTTTTGTCCAAGGATTTTTTGCACAAGGTCATGGCCTTTCAAAAGCTCATATGTCCGCTCTTTAACATTGGCTTGTACGATTGTTACATACAACGTAGCAATTGCGGCAATAATCTCTGACCTCTTTGTTGCCTCATCAAGAGCCTTTTTCAGCAGTACCGTAGTTTTCAGATTTTCCCTCACACATCCAAGATGCCCGCCAACATCAGACAGCAGTGTGATGGAAATCTCATTCTGTCTCAAATCAGGATTATCTACCCCGATGAATCCATTCATCTGATGATTGGCATAAATCGGCACTGCAATCAATGAACATATTTCCTGTGTTTTTAACAATTCATATTCTTCCGGTTCAGAATATTTTGTTGCTTCCAGATCATGGATCACGATTACTTCCTTGTTTTCAAAGCGTTTCATCCAGCTTGGCATCAAACTGACTGGGATTGCCTGAAGATTATCTATCTCTGGTATCACTCCATCGGCACACCATTCAAATGTATTGCTCAGGCTGTCCTTCTGATCGGTTTCCCAGTCAAAAACATATACCCGGTCTGCCCCTGTATAGTTTCCGATTGCCTGCAGCAAAGAGTGAATGATTTCTGACAACTCCTGCTCATTTTCCACCTGATCCATAAGCGATATCTGATGCAGAATCGTATCCATGCTATGTAATTTTATTTGATAGAGTTCCTGAACATCTTTTGTTTTCATTTTTTATCCCCCGCGACCCCAATGGTATTCCACTAATTCATGAAATACCTCTACGAATCATTCTTTATCAAAATGTACATGTCTCAAAATTGTTTTTATAACTTCATCAATCACAATCGGCTTTGACAAATGTGCCTTCCGGATGA
>ENA-OPRX01001298-OPRX01001298.1-human-gut-metagenome-genome-assembly--contig:-NODE-1298-length-12746-cov-2.553621_pt1 | contig 12746 bp, 10 predicted proteins | sample MGYA00241450_ERZ501892 | MGnify/ENA primary metagenome ERZ501892 (study PRJEB25962, sample SAMEA2042223) | human gut metagenome | biome: human gut; feature: human-associated habitat; material: faeces...
TCGGATACAGGTTGTCATACAGTGCCTTGCTCTCACGCAGGAACTCCGGGCTGAAGATAATGTTATCGCAGTGATATTTTTCACGAACACTTGCAGTGAAGCCAACAGGAATCGTAGACTTGATTACCATGATTGCTTCCGGGTTATACTCAATCACCAACTTGATAACCGCTTCAACCGCAGAAGTATCAAAGAAATTCTTCTTGCTGTCGTAGTTGGTAGGAGCAGCAATAACAACAAAATCTGCATCGCTATATGCTTCCTTTGCATCCAGTGTTGCAGTTAAGTTCAGTTCTTTCTCTGTCAGATACTTTTCAATGTATTCGTCCTGAATCGGAGACTTTTTGCTATTGATAAGTTCCACCTTTTCCGGCACAATATCCACTGCCATAACCTTATGATGCTGGCTCAGCAGCGTTGCAATGGAAAGTCCAACGTAGCCCCCTGATGTCAAGATAGGGACAAAAAAATTCTCAAAAAAAGCAAAAAAATAAGCCCCACAAGGCTTTTCTGACAATTCTTTGAATCATCAGGGCCTTGTAGGGCTATCCGTTATCTTATGCTATTTTATTTTCACACTGCCTGTAATGGGGTGTTCTCCATTGTTTCCTTAAACTGCTCAACTGTCATCTTTGCTTTTGCCGCAGCACGCTCCAGCGGTAAATCACCCTCTCGAACAAGCTGAACCAGCATCCGAATCTCGCCAATTCCGATGCCTTCGATTCTGCCTTCCTGACGGCCTTCTTCACGGCCTTCGGCTCTTACGCCTTGACTAAGATTGCACACTTCAAGCACCTCTCTTTCCAGTTCTTCGCTCATTGCAACGCCAAACTCTTCTTCCAGAATCTTCTTTTTCTCCGAACCTGATCTTGTGGAAGATAACAGCACTTCCATAAATTTCAGGATTCCCTTATGATTCTCCGTCCCTGGCTTGCCTAAACAAATCATTACGACACTCATCAAATCGTAGTTTTCGGTTTCTTCCTGCGCTTCTCCAATCAACTGTTCGGGTTTGATGGAGTACCGGGTAAGCGTATTTTCAAAACCATCTGACGGCTGAGTACAAATCCAGATGGAGTAGACCTTACGAATCTTCCCATATTCAGATTTTGTAAAAATCGGACCGTGCTGTGCAGAAATCATTCTGCTACAATAATAGATTGCCCGTTTCGTCAATGGGTATCCCGGCTTGAATTTTGTCTGTGCTTCCACATTGATAATCAGACGAATGACTTCTTCCTGTTCTGCACTGTCCGCAGATTTCGGTGCGATTGCGTCAAAGCGAACATCGTAGAACAATGTTCCCTCGGTCAGCGTAGAGTCCTCGTTGTTACTACCCTTGATTACATCTGTTGACTTTTTGGGTCTGTTCGTATCATCGACATGAACACCAACAGAGCCAACCTCCGGGGTTCCCTCGATGTATTTCTCAACAATATCATCTACGGTGCAATCGCTGTATTCATTCACACAGCCTTTCATGATCTGTGCCAGAATCTGTTTGTTTGCCAACAGCTTTTTCGCTGTTCTGTCATACCTCGAATCATACTCTGTCTGATCTATCGTGTGGGCAAGCTGATTTTCCACCGTGCCTTGTTTTTCCATCGGCATTCACTTCCTCGCAGTAGATTCAACAAGAGCGTAAACTCTCCTATCGTACTTCCATCTTACCATAATTCACCGCCCATATCAAGCAACCAACTGTAAACTTTCCTTGCACGGAGTTGTCCATATTATTGCATTCTTCGCCACTGTTATATCATAGGCAACTAATTATTTCAGAACCCACTAATGTGAGATTCACATTTCAGTCAGTACTCTCCCGTTTTCTATCTGCATCGCATCCGTTATCTTAAACGAAACAAGTCGCTGCTGTGGAAAAGCTCTTCCGATCAGCCGATAGGACATTTTCTTGTCCCACCCAGAATCCCCGTAAATCATGCGAACCAATGCCATACACTTGACTTCGCCGCTATTAGATTCGTCTGGTTTTCCCACACGATGCGCTCCTGATTCTTCTGCTCCACACGCCTGTACAGCTATCTGTTTCATTTTACGATTATACAGAAACCGATAGTGTGACGGCCATTCTAACGCTTCCAGCGTTTTTCTGAAGACCGTGATTCGTCCCTCTTCCTCGCAGAAACTCATGCCAAGTCCTGCCTGTTGCTCCGTTTTCTGTTCTGTTTTTTGCATATTGCTCACCTCCCACAAATGGACAGACCCTCCCCTTGTACAACCTGTCAATTAGTCCTTTCCAGCTTCAGGAGCAATCTTTCCTGTCAGAATCCCCATTGACACATACCCATCCATTTGCTTGACTTCAGATTCTTTCCGGTGTTCTTCCACAGGCACACCAAAAGTTCCCACAATATCATCCAGGTAAAATCCCTTTCGGCTGTTCACAGGTTTTGTTGACGCAGCATTATCCTGCGAATCGACTGCGTTCTTTTTTCTCTGTCCTTCATGAAAAATTTCTGGCACAAGCAGATCAAAAACATACAGAGTTTCACCCTCAAAGGTAATCCTGTACCCCAGCATTTTATATCGGCACTCGCTGTCCCATCCCATTTTCTGATAAACTAAAGTCGCAAATGGCTTGCAGGACATCTTCCGGCTTTTGCGCTTATCCGGTTTTGCCACGCACCAACGCAGAGCGTCCTTGTCATTTTCATCACACCCACGAACAACGATACGCTTCAAATCATTGTTGAACATGACATGAACGTAGACCACATCCTCCAGCCCTGTGATACAGGCTGTATTGAATGTGATACTATCTTTACGAATCACGATTGCCGGGTCACGCAGATGGGCAAACAATTCCTTTCGCACGACCTGGTAGCCATCATACGAAAAGGCACTTTCCAGTTCTTCCGCCCGTGCGTCTCTATCATCCTGCACAATCTGCTTCTCTGGCGGCATGATTGTTGTGTTTTCTTCATTCATCTATAATCAGTCCATCCTTCCATTATCTTCTCCGCTTCACGGAGCAACTCATTTAGACTTTCTGCCGTAAATATGTTCATTTCCTCTATCTCCGTCGCAGGACGAAATACATCCCAGTTTCCGGCATAATGCTCCTGCCGTAAGATACCCACCTGTGCTATACTTGTAATCGGCTGTCCAAATGTTCCAGCCCACTCTGGTGGAAAAATGTAAATCTTCTTTTTGACCGTTTCGCCCTCATCTTCTTCGGTGTTTTCCTTTGGAGGCAGAACGATTTCTTCCACCTTAATCATTTCAGGCTCATCAAATGCGAACAGCATCATTTTGTTATCGCCCTGCTCCAAAAACTGGCCACGGAACCGATAACGCAAATCCTCATCCCATTCCATAATGTCAAATAAAGTCTTTGCAAGTCCACGACAGCCCAAAGTGCTTGCACACCAACGTCCCTCTTTCAGTCTGCCCCAACGGATCGCGTTTGGATTATTCTTGTCACAGGGGCGAATGGCAATGCAGCGTTCAACAGAATTTAGCAGCAGCTCCACATATTCAACATTTTCAAACTTTTTCAAGCAAGCGGTGTTAAAGCGCAATCGTCCATTAGAAATCGTCATAGCCGGATTCTGCATAGTAGAAAAATACTGTACCCTGACTATTTCATAGCCCGTCAGATCAAGACGCTTTTTCACATCCGCAGTAACAGTGACATCCGGTTCTTTCATCACGCTTTCAGAGGCTTCCCTGTATTCTTCTGCCGAAAAACCTGTCCAATCCTTATCAAAAGGCACATATCCTCGCAAAATCCCATCTTCAACCACGCTCAACACGGGCAAGGGTCTGTTTTTCTTTGAATAATTGCGGGAAGCCCGCAGATGATTGGCTGCATTAAAAACTTCTCTGGAAACAATGGCTTCATGGTGATTCTTCTGCCTGTACTGTGTCCGATCATTGTTGTTTTTCTTTGATTTATGCGTCAAAAAGTTCGGTGTAAAGGTCTTTCTTGCCAGTACATCACCACAATGGCGCTCATTTGCCAGAACACCTGCAAGTGTACCGGGATTCCACTCCACACGTCCCAACTTCGTCTTACGGCTATACTCCATCAAAAGAGTTGCAATCTCCGTAAGCGAATATCCATTCAGGTACAGGTAGTAAATCACCTTTACCGTCTGTGCTTCCTCCGGGTTAATTACAAGGTTGCCTTCCTCGTCTTTATCGTATCCAAGCAATGCAGGGGTCAGGAACAGGCCACGGCTGAACCGCCGATCAATCGACCAGTTCATAATGATAGATTTGGAATGCGATTCTTCCTCTGCCACAGATGCCAGAATCGTCAGAATCATGCGTCCATTGCTGTCCAGCGTATAGATATTATCTGCTTCAAATTTCACACCCACAGGCGGATTCAGATTTTTCAGAAGTTCAATCACAGAAAGGCAGTCAACGATATTTCGAGCAAAACGGGCAATGGATTTTGTAAGAACAAGGTCAATCTTGCCTGCCTTGCAGTCCTCAATCAACTGCTGCATCCCTTTTCGGTGTTCCAGAGATGTGCCGCTGATGCCCTCATCCGCATAGATTCCAACAAATACCCATCCCGGCTGTGCCTGAATATAATCCGTATAATAGTTTTTCTGAAGTTCATACGAAGAAGTCTGTTCATCATTATCCGTGGAAACACGGATATATGCTGCCACACGCCGAATCACAGAACTTGTTTCCAAATCCTCTATGATTTTGGCGGGAATGACTTCCAATTCCGATATATCTACGCCCTTATAGCGGTCTCTGATTTTTTGCTTACGGTCTACTGCTTCTACTTCACCGGTAATCATGTGCTTTTCCTCATTCTCCCGTATGGATGCTCCAATACCACTGTCGCATCTTCCGATAACTTCGGATACCGAGTTCTTTCTTCGTATTTTCTGCGGTTCTGCGGCTGATTCCTTCATCTTTCATCCGCATATAGATTTCTCTTGCTCTCATATCGCCATCAGAAAGCAACTTTTTTATCAGATATACTCCATCTTCCGAACACTGGTAGATAACCCTCTGCGGCGTCCCAACAGGCTTTCCATCCGGTGTTTTCCCACCCTTAGAAAGTTCCGCAATCAGATTCATCATCATGGTTGACTTTCCATCGCCGGGATCGCCTTGTAGCAATGTTATCTTTCCCACTGCAATGAATGGATACCACAACCAGTGAACAGAAGTTGCCTGCACATCACTATATAATGTAAGAATTCTTTTTTCTACCTTGTCCGCCATCGTCTTTCCTTCCTATTTGCAGTCTTTTCCTACCTCTATTATAAAGCATTCGTTGCGTTTTGACTGCTACCCATCAGGTAGCATGAGTTGCCTTTTGCTACCCAGTAGGTAGCAAAACAGCCTAAGACCACAGAGCAGCTAGCAGTGTGTCCCTTTGCGGTCTTAGAACCTTTGATATAGAGTTGCTCTGCCTACCATCATGCGAGATAATTGTACTGCCTTATGCGGGGAATCATAAGGAGAAAAGCACATGGCTACTGATTATAAAGCTTTGGGCAAGCGCATTTCAAATGCCCGAAAACAAGCTGGTATCACGCAAGAGGCCCTTGGAGAGCAGCTTAACATGACACGAAAACATATTAGCGTAATCGAATCCGCTATCAAACGCCCAAGTCTTGATGCACTGGTTGATATTGCCAATGCTCTTGACGTATCGACTGATGATTTGCTGGTAGATAGTTTGATGCACTCGACTTCAACCTCAAATTCCGAAATTCACCGTCTTCTCTTGGACTGCAATGAAATCGAACAGGAAATTCTCACTCGGATGGTAAGAGAGATGAAAGCCATACTGTACGGTTTGGGAATCTGATTTTGTAGCCCGCTGATCATATAACAAAAAAGCCCGCATAAGACACAGCTGCACTTCGGATTACACCGGGGTGCTGTCTGTGGCTTATGCGGTCAAAGTCATTCCTACGGAATGAAATGCCCGCCTGATCGAGAAGATTTACGAATCCTCTCAACCAGACGGGCATTCTTTTTGCTCACCTTGCTGTTTCTATGCAGTTATGCGCCATACTTTTCCAATGCTCTCCGAATCACATCCTCACAGTTAAACTCAACTTTCATCGTCTGATCGTCATACAGATAAACCATGCTGACAAAAGCATCTACACATTCCTTGGTCAGACCGCCTATGTATGTTTTTTGACTTGCCTGCTTTGTCAGGTTGCGGATTTCTTCATCCAGTTCATCGGCACACTCCTGTTCTTCCTTTTCTGTCCGTATGCTATCCTGCAATGCAGCCAGTTTTTCCGAAAGGGTCTTTTTCTTTTCTATGTACACATCTCGCCGTAGCACACCGTCTGCATACGATTCATATAGTTTGATTTGCTCTACCCGAATGGCTTCTGCTTGCTTTTCCAAGTCCTCAATGTCCACGCAGCGCACCGTGATAGACTGCTTTTCCTGCATTCCCTGATTTACCACATCCAGCGCATAGAATACTGTTTTTATCGCACGAGCCACTTTTGCATTCACCGAATATTCTCTGTAATAGCCGCCGTAGCATTTAGAGAACTTTCCGGCTGACCGTTTATAGCCGCAATAGAAAACCATTTCCCCATATTGCCTTTCGTGGCGAAGCTGCCGATTACAGTTTCCGCAGCAGATTTTTCCTTTTAACGCAAAATCATCACCCACCTTATATTGAATTGGAGTTACGTTACGGATTGCTTTCTGTGCCTGGTAGTATTCATCTTTTGTCACGATGGCCTCATGAGCGTTTTCTGCGATGATCCACTTATCCTCCGGGAGCGTCCGAACAGAGGTAGTATTCACATCAATTTTCTTTCTTCTCCCCATAACCAACGCACCAGTGTATTCATACCGTCTAAGGATTCTCCACACGATTGCCGCGTTCCATAACATTTCACTGTCCGGGGCAATAATAGGATTGCTGCCCATCAGCAGATTCTTTCGTTTCGCATACAATCCCGGCGTAGGAAGATTTAATTCGTTCATGCCGTAGGCGATCTGCGTTGTATTGCGGCCGGACAATGCTAATTCAAATACTTTTTTCACGCAGACTGCAGCCTCCGGGTCAATCTCCCACCGCCGCCCACCTTTCTTGTTCCACACATATCCAAAAGGAACATTCGTGCAGGTGGCTTTCCCGTTCTTCCAGTTCGTTTCCAGAGCAGCCCGAATCTTTTTCGCAATATCCCGGCTATACATATTATTCACCAGATTGCTGACCGCCACTTCGATTCCCGGTGTTCCGTTGTTCAGTTTCATGCTGTCAAAGGAATTATTCACAGCAATAAACCGAACTCCCATCAACGGAAAAATCTGTTCAATGTAATCGCCAACACCGATATAGTCACGACCAAGGCGGGACAAATCCTTTACCATGATGACTTTTATATCGCCCTGCTTCAAATCCACGATCATTTTCTGAAAAGCCGGACGATTAAAATTTGTTCCAGTATAGCCATCATCTACATATTCTACAATCTCGCCAAACAAATCTTCCTGCTTCCCAATGTAATCGTGGAGCAGCATCCGTTGGTTCTCAATGCTGTTACTTTCATCCTTGCTGCCCTTTTTCAAATCTCCGTCTGCCAATGATAAGCGGAGATAGATTGCAATTTTATCATTCATTCTGAACCTCCGACATGATTGCAAGCACTTCCTGATAGGGGTCGCTACACTTAAATTCGACCTCCACAGAATTGTCCATTCCTACATAGATTCTCTTGATAAGTTCATGCACCAGTTCTTCATCAAATTCATTTTGATTCAGAATCCCGCGCATCCGCTCCATCTGCGCATCGCAGATTTTGATTCTCTTTTCCAGTTCCAATGCGCACTGACGCTGCTTTTGCAGTTCATGTTCCAACCGCTGCTTTTCTGCTATGTAGTGTTCCTTTAGCTGACTGTATTCATCTTCGTCCAGAATTTCAGCTTTATAGTCCTCATATAAGCGCAACCGCCGTTCTTCAGCTTCCTGAATCCGAAACAGGATAGAGTTTTCTTTCATCTTGATGGAACGGGCAGAATCCAGATTGCTGCTGCGCATCATGTCTTTTACCAGCTTTTCTTCTTCACACATGGTAGACACCAGATGATGAATCTGATCCATCGCCACCATCATCAGCATTTTCTCCGGCACCGCATGATAGGCACAGGGAGTCGTGTTCTTCTTTCTTTTGCAAATGAACACTCCATAGTGCGTTTCTTTCACCGTACCATGCACACGCCGTTCAAACGTCATGTTGCGTCTGCAGCAGCCACAGTAAACCATTCCTGAGAGATGGTTATAACACTTCTCTCTGGTTGCTTTGGAACGAGCCATCGCCCTTTCCCGTCTTTCCTTATTCTGCTCCCGCCGTGCCTGCACTTTTTCAAAATCCGATTTCAGAATGATTGCTTCATGCGCGTTTTCAACAATATGCCATTCCTTCTTTTCCACTGGATGGAGGCCAATCCCTTTGTATGATGCAGTTTGCGTTTTCCCAGATACCAGTTCTCCAATATAGGCACTGCTGTTTAAAATACGAAGAACCGTACTGGGGTGCCATTTATTATAGGTAGGGTCATCTCCCTCATGTAATTTACGATTCAGCCGTTCGTTCGGCCTTGCTACTTCTAAAAATTCCAACCTGCGGGCAATTTCGTTTGTACTCACTCCTGCAAGATACCATTGATAGATCAGTTTGACCCACTTCGCATCCTCAGTCGCTTCAAGCTTATTTCCCTGTTGGTTCAACTGATAGCCATACGGTGTACACCACGATGTAGGGATTCCCTTTTCGCGGCGCATCTGGTAACTAAGGCTGATTTTCTTTGAAATGTCCTTCGCGTACAAGCTGTTTACCATGTTCTTGATGGGAACCGCAAGACTATCCACATCCGACTGCCGGATGTTGTCAAAATCATCGTTGATGGCGATAAAACGAACATGGAGCATCGGGAAAATAGTTTCCAGATAGCTTCCCGTTTCGATATAGTCACGACCAAATCGAGATAAGTCCTTCACTACGATGCACTGAATTTTGCCTGTCCGTACATCCTGCATCATACGCTCAAATTCTGGTCGGTCAAAACGTGTTCCCGTAAAACCATTGTCTGCATAGGTATCGGTCAGCGTCAGTTCCGGGTTTTCCCTGATATAATTATGAATTTGCAAAATCTGTGTGTGCAGGGAATCTTCTGTTTCATGCCCACCGTTCTCAACCGACAGCCGCGCATACGCCGCCGTGCGCAGAAGTTCTTTTTCGTTTTGCTGTACGGCCTCCTGCACAGCAGCCTGCGGCATCATATTCTTTCTACTCTTTCTTGCCATTACAATCTTCCTCTCCGTTGTTCAGCCATTCTTCCGGGAAGAATCTCTTCCACTCACTTTCTTGTAGGATCACTTCTACCTGTTCAAAATCTACGATCCATACATGGTCAAGCCATTCTTTAAGATGTGTGCGCTCCAATTTTTCAGGAATTGAAATCGCTCGGAACTTCATCAACCAGGGATTTCCATGGCTAAATGCTTTTTCTATGTCATTAACAGCCAGCATTACTTTTTTAAAAGCCGCTTCCTGCTTCTGGACCGCCACCTGATACTGATGTTCATACTCCTCTACCTGTTCTAGTAAAATTGATCCCTGCTCGTATTACCGATAAACTGCTGTTCGTTCATCGTCCTTGGCCATCAAGTGCGCAACGATCTCATTTGCTCTTTTTCTGTACTGCAACAGTCCAGCATCCATGCACTGCTTGACTTTCTCAGGATTCAAGTCCAGCACCCTATCAATATGCGCAGCTTGCATTTTTTCTTTTTCCAAAGCTGAAAGAATCTCTCGAAAGATTTTCTCGCTTTCGATGAAAGGGGCTTTTCCAGAGAAGCATCTATACCCCTTGTCAAACGAATAGATTTGCTGGCTTTCATCTTCTGATGTTCTGCACAGCAGACCTTTTCCGCTTTCTTTGTCATAGATTTTTTTGAAGAGTAGATTTGGTTTTTTTCGGGCCTTTTTTCTCGAAGGCAACCTCGTAGATTCCAACTTTTTCTGAGCTTTCTGAAATTCCGTCTTTGAAACAATCGCCGGAACCTCCAATTCTCGCTTTGCCTTTGCCAGTGTCAGCGTACACTTTCCGATATAGAGTGGATTTTTCAAAATCGAGCGAATTGTTGAATCCTGCCACTTATTTTTTGTTCTTGATCTTTTTTTCTTTGCCATCTGGACTTGCGGTGTTTGAACGCCCTGTACATCCAATGCTCTTGCGATTTCCGGGATTTTCATATCTTCCAGATACATCTGAAAAATCAGCTTTACAACCTGTGCGCTTTCAGGATTAAGAACAAGGCTTCTGCGATCTTCCGACAGCGCATAACCATATTTAGCCTGTCGATGGGTCAATGTACCTTCTTCAAAGTGATTCTGGCGATTGGTAATAAATTCCAAACGAATCTTGTCAATGGTCTTTCCATTAAAATACTCTGCAACTTCTTCGGCAGTTTTATCTGCACTGCAAAAGTCATCTTCCACAACTGCAAATTGGATACCAAGCGGATAGAACGTCCTCTGCAGTGCTTCAATGGCAAACGGAAGGGTTCTTCCACAGCGGAAGATAGAATCCACAACAACTGCATCAAATTTCCGAGCCATCCCATCCTGTACCAATTTGTCAAAGCCCTCCGTGGCTTCTGCTGTTCTCCTGCGGTCACTGTATTTTTCGGATACGCTGCACCCACGCTTTTTTAGATACCGCGCAATTCGCTCATTCTGTTCCGCAATCGTATTGGACGGATTTTCTTCTCCGATCCTGCTGGAAATCGACCTTGTATAGCTGACCCATTTCATTTCTCTGCCACCTCATTTCCATGATGTGCTTGATATTCCATAAATTTTTCTGTGATACTGTGCAGTTCATCCTCGAAGCAAAAATGAATTTCAATCTCTGTTTTGCTATGAACATCTATGTGGTCGATCAGTTCCACCACGACCCTGCGTTCGAGCGTTTTGATATGTTCGTACTGCTTAAATTCTTCCAACCAAGTAGGAAGCAGTGTGTCGTGCTTTAATGCCTCCTGCTTCTTTTCGCGGATTTCCTGAATCTTATCCTGTGCCTCTTTTATCTTCTGCGCAAAGCGAGTATTCATTTCTCCGTACTCTTCCCGACTGACAACATCATCGCATAAGTCCTGATACAGACGGATTTTCAAATTACTGTACCGTTCTAATTCAGCTTCCAGTGCAGTGATCTGGCTGTCCAGAATCTTTATGCCAATCTGTTCGCCGCTTGCCAACTCTGCATTGGAGAGTACCTTTTCCGCTTCTACAAGAAGTGTCACTTGATGCCGGATCGCAGCCAGAACACTTTCCGTCAGCTTCTCACTGTTTATCATGTGCGGTGTGCAGCCGCCGCCATTCTTATAGGTAGAGCAGTGATAGTATTGATACTTCTTTCCGTTTTTCGTCACCGTGCGGCGAATCATATTCTGCCCGCAGTCTGCACAGCGCAGAAAACCTGATAATGGATAAACTGTTGTCTGCGATGGTGCGGTACGAGTGTCCAGTTCCAACAACTGCTGTACCTGTTGAAACTCACCTTTGCTGATAATGGCATCATGCGCATCTTCCACCCGAATCCAGTTTTCACTTCCAACATCATGGCTCTTTTTTACTTTGTAATTGATTTTCCTGCGTTTACCCTGAATCAATGTTCCCGTATAGGATTCATTTTTCAAAATACGATTGACGGAAACCACTGTCCACTTCTGATTCAGCCCAGCCTGAAAACCGCAGGTATAGTTGAATCCATTGGCTCTCTTATACTCGTTCGGCGGCAGGACCCCAAGTTCATTCAAGTGGCTGGCAATGCGCTGTGAACTCATTCCGTTCAATTTTGATTTGAATATTTCCTGCACAATGCCCGCAGCGTATTCATCTATAATCAGATGATTTTTGTCTTTGGGGTCTTTGCGATACCCATACCCTGCGAAACTGCCAATGAACTGACCTTCTTTTCGTTTCACATCCAAGTGACTTCTGACACGCATCGAAATGTCACGGCAATAGGTATCGTTGATAAGATTGTTGAACGGAATCAGGATACGTCCCTTATCATCGTTTTCTTCCGCACTGTCATAATGATCGTTGATGGCAATGAAGCGTACACCCATGAACGGAAAGATTCTTTCCAGATAACGGCCCGTTTCAATGTAGTTTCTGCCGAAACGAGATAAATCCTTGACGATGATGCAGTTGACATTCCTTTTCTCAATGTCCTGCATCATCCGCTTAAAATCCGGGCGTTCAAAATTTGTGCCGCTGTAACCATCGTCCACATACTCATCGAACTTGTGCAATTCCGGGTGCTTCCCCATGTAATCGTTCAGCAACGCTCTCTGATTTTTGATGCTGTTGCTCTCCTGCTGGTCGCCATCCGAACGCGACAATCGAAGATATGTGGCACAGTTGTATTTTTCATTTCCCTGAAAAAACATAAAAAGCCGATAACCTCCTAATCTATTTGTCGTTCAGACAATAAACCAAGAAATTATCGGCTTTAGTTAGCATATTCTGTTTTGACCCAAAGCCATTATCTCATATTTCGCGGTCCATGTCAACGCTTTAATGTGCTAAAGTGTAAATTTTCTTCTGCTTTCTTCTTTTTTATTTCCGATGCGTCCGTGCGCATTTTTTCAGTGTGTCCTCTAATCGGTTCTCTCCGGCAAAACTGATCTTTACGACCATTCCCCGGTCAAGATAGCAGTAAGGGTTCTTGATCTGTGAAACAAAATCAAC